>Ga0307930_1000207_pt1 | contig 44814 bp, 52 predicted proteins | sample OrgLakmetageno46_FD_203161 | JGI IMG/M metagenome (GOLD analysis project Ga0307930, IMG submission 203161) | Saline water microbial communities from Organic Lake, Antarctica - #46 | ecosystem: Environmental > Aquatic > Non-marine Saline and Alkaline > Saline | place: Antarctica: Organic Lake...
ATGATGTGCGCAATCAATGCCAAATACTATCATTGGTAAGCTGCGCAAATGAATATCTAGGATTTCTAGAACGAGGGTGGTGCTGTTTGTGACTTTAGGCGCTTGCCCGGGAATTCACCTGGGTTCTCATTCTGCTATTCGAACTGCTAGCCCGGGAATTCACCTGGATTCCCATTATGCTAATCGATTCGTTAGCCCGGGAATTCACCCGTGTTCTCACTCTGCTAATCGATTCGTTAGCCCGGGAATTCACCCGTGTTCTCACTCTGCCATTCGAACCGCTAGCCCGAGGCGGGTATTCAACCGTGTTCTCACTCAGCTACTAGAACGGCTAGCCCGGGTATTCAGACGTGTTCCCACTCTGCCATTTGAACCGCTCGCCCGGGTATTCAGTCGTGTTCTCTTTCTGCTAATCGAACCGTTAGCCCGGGAATTCACCCGCGTTTTTAGTCGTGTTCTCTCGCTACTGAAACCAGTAGCCCAGGAATTCACCTGTCTCTTGACACAGGCCCCGAAAGGCCGGAATCAGAGGGCTAACAGGCAGGAATACAGAGCAAAGAAGAATATTCTAAAAGAGAGTTGCTAATATCAGAGGACGGGCGACTCGGTAATCAGGAACAAATCCCCGAGTGGCCATGGAAGTGGAGGTAGCAGCCCATTCATATGGCTTGCTCTTTAATACTCTCTGGGAGTTCCGCTAAGCGCTAAGGGACTTCAGAGAGGAGCCTCACCTATTGCCCTCAGAGGAGGGAGTACACTAACTGCGGTCTCACTTCGCTAGAACTGATAGCGAAGAATGAAATCCATACAAAACATGAATTTGGTATTGCGCCTCTGCCAAACTCTGCTCGCTAACCGAATGCCCTCTACCACGGAGCCCACAATCCCAGTCACAGCCGAACTCCAAATCGACTTCTAATAGATTTTTGCTAGAGAACTGGAAATCGAGACATTCGAGTTTATTTTCTTAAGGCTTAGGAATGGAGCAACCATTTGCCTTTTGGAAATCTTCCGCCTTATTTTGAAATGGGTCCCGAGAAGCTAGAAGCTAGAATGAGTTACAAAAAAATGCAAAGGGCGCAAAGCTTGTAGCTTAGTGAGTTCAAGGGTATTTTTTTTTGGAAGCCAATAAACCCAGCATCTAGTGTAGTCTAGTTAATACTCTACCAAAAACAAAGAAAGGCAAGTGCAGAGTAGTCACAGAGGCACCTAAAGAATGCACTTGAGCTGCATATGCGCTAGCAAATTCGCTCCAGAAGGCCAATTAAAGCTCCAACTGGCGCCTTTCCTCCGAACAAGTCGGCGGAACTAAGTGCATCGGCGATGGAATACAGATTTTAACTCGTATATCCTTCGTTGCTTTTCTTCGTCCTTGAGAGCACACTTCAAACTTCCATTCAGCCGAATAGCAACTTAAAATATGACTAGCCACATATGTAAAGGCACCTAGTAAATGCGAGGCACTCCACTGGTGCACGAGAGATAAGCCCTCCACTGCCTCATGGCGGTGAAGAATGAAACATTTGACTTGACTTCAGCAGGTGATCCTTCGACACACAATTCCAAAACTATACGGTCAATAAACACGACTTCGATCCAATTGACATCACACTAGGAAACGTGGGTATACACAAAGTACGCTTCAAAAATGGCAATTTCCCACCTTTGAGCACCGTAAATGCAGTGCAGGAGCCCAATGCACGCAACGAGGGACTTGCCATGATGCATAAGGACCACGCAATGCCTATCTGTGGAGGAATCAAGCACCTTTGTCTCACCCATTGGTCTACCTCAGGCGATCAGAACCGGTGGTTGGGTGGGGAATCGCAGCTGAATTGAGCCCCTTGCCAAGCTCTGAGCAACATAATTTTAGAATTTAGTAGAATTAGCAATGAATTTAATGTTTTGGGGTTGGATTCGATGTTTCTGGGCGCACTTGCTTTTAGATGCGCCCCGTGGAGTATTAGGAGTAGCAGTACACTTCTTTGATAGAGATGGCTTGAAGGTAAATCATGACATGTACTTTTGTAAATTTAATTTTGGTATCTCTGTGCTGGAGTGTGATGCATCCTCCCCTTTTACACTGTAATTTTTGAACACGCAAATTGAATTTTGATGGAGCGTGAAATTGCTTTACCTTACGATCTGCGGCGAGTCCTTGTACACTGCCACGGTCTTACTGCTGAGTGCTGACAATTCAACTGCGTCACGAAAAATTGTGGAGTTGCCATTCCTTGAACTACGCCGCCTGGCTAGGAGGAGTCTTTGAGTAGAAACCCCTTGCCCTTATTTTGCCGTTATGTTGTAGCGTGGGATTCCCTTTCAACGACAATATTGCTGCAGCAGCCTCGCAATACACTGACTATTCCACTGCATTGCGAGTGAGTGTGGAGTAGCTTTGCCACAATCCGCCGCCTGAAAAATGGTGGCCTCGTTGCTTTGCCACAATCAACCGCCTCAACAATGGTGGCCTCGTTGAGCATGCACTTGCCTTCTTCGTGCTGGTATACGTGGTAATTTCCTTTGTCAATATAAATGTGCCTTCTGCCGCCAGACTACTCAGAGGGGCCCTCGATCATAAGACACTACTGTACAGTGCCGGGCTGGAGTATCTTAGTGCACAGGCTTCAATATCACTTGTCTTCTAGCACTTTCACCTGGCTACTGCAGCTCACACGAACGAGAACTCAGTCCCGCCGACTTGTTCGGAGGAAAGGCGCCAGTTGCATATGCAGATATGCAGCTCAAGTGCATTCTTAAGGTGCCTCTGTGGCTGCTGTGTACTTGTACTTGCCTTTCTTCGTTTTTGGGAGAGTATTAAGTAGACTAGACTACTGCAGTACTCTAGCAAGAACACCATGGGGTTTCTTAAGTAACTTAACGTCGCAATTGAGAACACAAAAAAATGGTCGCTGATAACTAAGAAACCTAGGAGGCCGCTACAATTTTGAATTGGCCTCCCGAGCCAACGAAATAGAAAAAAAATCCGTACTGGATTCGAACCCACACTCTATGGAGTATTAAAGATTGCATGTCCGCGTTACCACGTGCACCAGGAGCAACTTCATTCCTTGAACATTTTTCATTATTTAGTCACGTGTAGCGGTATCAGTCAGTTATTGGGAAATGCGGTCCTAAATTGCTTCTGTAATTCGGTCAAGATGCAACAGCACGCCATTGAGCCACTCCATGTACAAGCAAGACCATGCGATACCTAGAAAGAATGTGGATAAAAAGCTTGTCCAACGCTACCTGCGGAGTGAGCTCAGCTACATGAGGCAACACATTGGATGGTGAAAAGATAAATATCAATGAATAACGGATATTAAAATATATGTAGATTAGATGTTAGAAACTCACTTGAATAAGCCTGGTTCTGACCCTGCCACTTGAGTATCTTGCTAATCCTTTTTGATTTCGTTACTGCTGGTTAGTCGGGTGAGCACTTTCAGGCAAACGAAATAACGAACGAAAACGGGCTACAGTACCGGTTTGAGCAGCACGATAACTCAGTTGAAAACACGGGCGAAAACATAGACTAGCCGTTCTAGTATCAGAGTGAGAACACGGCTGAATACCCGATATAGCACTTCTACAAGTAGCAAGGCATGAACATGAGTGAAATCACTGGTGAAAACACGGGTGAATTCCCGCCTCGGGCTAGCGGTTCGAATGGCAGAGTGAGAACACGGGTGAATTCCCGGGCTAGCGGCTCGATTAGCAGAGTGAGAACACGGGTGAATTCCCGGGCTAACGAATCGATTAGCATAATGGGAATCCAGGTGAATTCCCGGGCTAGCGGTTCGAATAGCAGAATGAGAACCCAGGTGAATTCCCGGGCTAGCAGTTCGAATAGCAGGGTGAGAACCCGGGTGAGAACCCAGGTGAATTCCCAGGCAAGCGCCTAAAGTCACAAACAGCACCACCCTCGTTCTAGAAATCCTAGATATTCATTTGCGCAGCTTACCAATGATAGTATTTGGCATTGATTGCGCACATCATATGCGCAGAGGGCCAGCTTTGAAAGGTTGCACCGCGCTTTGAGCATTCTGGGCATGATGGCTACACTCGCGACGTTCAACATGCGTGCCTTTTATACCACGCAATTAGAGTGATGTTTTGCTCAACTTGAAGACCATGTTTTTCAAAGCATGCTAATCACTACTACGAACTTCAAGAACTCGTGATAGTAACGAAGCCAGCATGAGAGTGAGTACGAAAGCTTCAGAAATATTAGCAACCTTGAGTGAACATCTTACCAGCAGAGCAGGAAGCATAAGGCCTAATGCCAATGGCGCAGGTTGGAAGTGCTCTTAGTAGCTTCACCTATTGACAGCTTGGGAGTGTCAGCTGCCGTCCCATTCAGCAAGAAGGAGAACAAGGCGCTGCCAAAGCTGGCGGCTGCTAGCCAAAGAAAATTCCTGGCCATTTCGAACCGGATGCACGCACTGTACAGAGGGACAATTGAATAGCAATGCCCAACGGATATGTCCCCAGAATTGGGTCTCTGTGAGCCATCGCACTCCTGAACAGGCCAACATGAGAGCAGGAGCGGTATCCGAGGTGCACGCTAGCTAGCTTGGCCGGTGATAAGAGCGGGTGAAAGTTTGCTAGTGCCCAAGATGCAGGATTTTGAAAACCGAGCCACTAGAGGTTATTGAATGTTAGTGAAATGTTTTCTTGTCTACCTCCTACCAAGGGTACCCTTGTTCCCACACTGTATGTTCTATCTGCACCTGATTCCGCTCTTTATTGAACGTGTGTTTCGCTTTCTGCCTGTGTCTTGTACGGCTGGCGTAGAAAGTGCATTCGCTCAAACTGATCGCGCAAGCGGGCTGCTGCCCCCATTGCATAGCAGCAGCTTCAGGGCTTCCATGAACAGGCCTGCAGCTCGCAACTCGATGAATAGTACTAGGGCGCATTGGGCACTCGATCCGCACGCTCTCGAAGAAGCAGCGCTAGCTCGGCGCGGTGTTTTACTTGCGCGCATCGTGCAAGGTGTCAACCTACATGCAGTAGGACTAAGCGAAGTAGAGCTCCAACGCGATGGCGCTCAACATGTTAGCCTTGTGAATGAGAGCCTTCCTAGCGACCAAGACAGCAGGGGTCGCAGCAGCTGCAGCACTTTATCAAGAAGAAACCATCTAGAGCTAGCTCGAGGTGGTGGCACATTTCGTATTTGCCTTCTTCTACCGGACGGCGGCGTTGGTGGTTGTGGCGATGCCTACGCGAGCCCCTGGGCTCAAGCTGCAATCAATCTCACTGGTCAGCCCGGAAAATCGTCAGAAGTCGCGGAGGGCTCTCACGCAGCTGCCCACGTGCTGTGGAACGGTGGGTTTATATTGTCTCTTTGAAATGCATCGTTGGACTTCATTGCTGCTGCTGATATTTTGTTGCAGGACCTGTGAGTTGCTGCCCATGATGTTGTGCTTGATGCCGTTCTTGGCTGTGTGCGTGTGTTTTCGTGTATTATAGCTGAAGGTCATTTGTTAGTGCCGGAATATTATGGCGAGAGCGTAGTGCAAGTTGCAGTGGTGTGGTGCCCACCGTGCGAGTCTTCTTCTTCTTGGGCTTCTGCATGCACCTGCAGCGGTGGCAGCAGCAGCGGTAGCAGTACCAATAATTTACGCTGTACCTGCGGTAGCGATGGCGGCAGTAAAACACCCAATCGGGGCAGTGCCTCCGATGTGGCTGCTGCTCAAGCTGCAGTGCGTGGGTCGGTTGCTGCGGCTGCCAGCGATGAGACGTGGCGAGGCGAAGTAGTTGTCGGTTTAGCTTCCTTCAAATTATCGGACGCTGTTGTCAAGCGCTGCCCTCCTTTTTCTTCTAGTTCTTCTTCTCCGCCCGGAACGTCGCAGGCAGTTCCATCAAAAAAGAACGAAGAGGCCCCCAATGTGCCCACTTCGAGAAGCAACGCTGCCTCAGCAGCAACAGCAGCAAGCATTGGTTTGTATGCTCAGTATGAGGCTCGCAGCGGTAGTAATGGCAGTAGCAATGGCAATGGAGTGGAAAATGCTGCAACTAATAATGCCAACAGTGTTACTTCTGACAGTGCGATCGCTGATTACCCATCGTCGTCGTTATCATCTTCTTCGTCTCCTTCGGCGGTCTCGGAAAGGCCGTTTGCGCAGTGGGCACAAGGAGTAGCAGCTTTCGCCTTAGAAGCGTCTGGGCACCACAGCAATGACGCTCTCTCTGACCCCACTCTGGCAAAAGCATCTTCTTCTTCGTCATCTTCAGCAGCTCATCCTTCAGCGCACCAGCGTAGCATTACTATTTCGAGAGAGCGCACGCCGCCAACCCCATCCTCAACCTCATTGCCGTCGTCGTTATTGCCACTACCTCGGCTGCCATCGCCTGTGTCTCTATTGAGTGGTGCTAGCACTACTGCTGGAAGCACATCAAAAAAGCGACATGACTCTGACATTAAAAGCTCTAGCGACACTACCGGAATAAGACGGGAAGGAATGCCGATTCAATTAGCTACACGCAAGGAAGCAGAAGCATTGGCACTAGAGAAATTTGGTGTCTTACGCTGGCAGTCTGGGTGCAAAACATTCGTAAATGACAGCAATGACAGCAAGGGCAATGGTGTCAACAACGACAAAGATGATAGCGAAGAAGGCATTTCTGATCACATTGACGTCGCAAGCTGGCATGTTTATCAAGCAGACGGTGGAGGTGTAGAAGATGACGAAGAAGATGACGAAAAAGACGACAATGATCATTTAGACCATGATCTGATCGGTCCGCCGCTACTGCCGTGGGAAGGCCCCGATACGTATGTCGTAGATCTTTGGGTGCCAATAACGGCTACTGCCGGAGCAGCAGCAGGAATCGAAGCCACAGGAACAAGAACAGCAGCCGCAACTTCACCGTCAGCGCCAACCTCTTCAGATGTTCCACTTGATCCTATTGCAGGAAAAATGAGTGCTGGCAATAGAGGAGGGACAGTGGCGGTGCGCCTTCAACTCCGGTAAATCGTATGCCGACTTTACGGCGTAGCTACTACTAGTTGTTCATGCGTGTGCTTCTTTCTGAACATGAAATCAGTGGTAGTATTTATCTTTTTCGTTCATTGTCGACTAATTCTGCCTTTATTACTTTGGATTTCTCATATTTACTCCATTGATCAACAAACATCAACTCCACTACGTCTCCTCCACACATTAAATGACTTCACACCTCCGAAAGGTACGCACCCCTGGCTGCCGCTGTAGGGCGGTGGCCGCACCCAGCAGAAGCTGCGCGCTCCGAAGAAGCTGCCGCCAAGTCTTGGTTTCAGTACCGTCAACGGTCTCTTTCGAGGCAGAAGAATGCTGCCGCGAGGAGTCGTTTACGAGCGAACCAGGAGCAAGGGGTGTCCTCGCCAACGCTTACGAGTAGCAGTAGCAGCAGCAGCAGCAATGTTAGCAGTTTTCCTCCGCTGCCACCGTTCCGGAGCTGGAGCAATAGCAGCAGCAATAGCAGCAGCAGCAGTAGCAGCCACAGCAGCCACAGCAGTAGTAACGGTGTCAGGGGGCGTGGCAATAGGAGTGGTTTAGATGGAGGTAGATCCGAGCTTCACATGGCAGCTGCTCTCGGGCTCGACCAGCACCTCGCGTAAGGATGCAGCACAAACTGCTGTAGTAAAGACTTACAATAGCTTGCTTCTTTCTCTCGTTCCAGCTGAGTACTGCGGCATGAATATTCAGTACTACTCTTCTTTCAACCTTGAAATTTGTGTCTGTGCTCTTTATTAGCGCTCATCATGCTTTCTTTTTGAATTTGTACTTCTTCTCTTCTGGATTTGTATGTGCGCATTCGTCGGTGAAAACAGAGCGCTCTTGTCGGCGCTCGGCACCTGCCCTGCGGTAGGTCCGAGCCGTCGCCGCGGGCTCGTTGCTAGAGCGCTGGCGTTGCGTGCGTCAGCCCCTCCGCCACTGTTGCCGCCGTCTAAGAAGAAGCAAGCGAAGAATGAGCTGTTTGCTTCGAGCAGGTCGACCAACAGCAAAGCTTCTGCTAGACTGCCTACCGAAACTACTTCTCAGGTGGTGATAACACCGATAACAGGTGGAACTGCTGCAGTTGGCAGTGCAGTGTCAACGCTCGACGAGAGTCAACCTGATTCGCCTTCGCCTCGAAGACTTCAACCTGACGATGCCAGAGCTGCAACGCCGCCAATTAATGACCAGGCAGCTGCGATTGCGAAGGCTGAAAACGGCTCGGAGGCTTCTGGCGTAGCTACGAATAGCAAGGAGGAAGAAAATATCATGATACATGGTAATATTGATAAGAGGAGTATAGAGGGCAGCAACGATATCGAAATTTCTGAAGACAAGACGAGCGGCAGGGCAGCTGAAGAAGGAATCGACGAGCAGTACAGAGAACACAATCAAGGTGAGACTCGTGGAAGTGGCAGCATGGATCACGACCAGCAGAGTGAGGCTATGGGCTCATTGTTTCGAGGTAGTTGGCCTCCTGTAGCGATTCAGAATGCACTTGATCCTAACAACGAGCGTGAGGACACTGTGGAGGTGGCAGCAGGCATTGATTATGGAGATGTCGAAAACGTCAAAGAAGCTCGACCAGACAGGAGCAATCATCACATGGACTGTTCAATAGACTTACCGCATGAGAGCAATCATTCAGTGGTAACAGCTGCAGACACCCGTGTTGGTGTCGATCATGAGTATGGCGTGTCGTCTATCGATGACGGCCTCACAGAAAGTAATGATATGAGACTGAAATTCCCAAACCTCACGGATAATCACCCAGATGAAACTGCTTCAATTTCCATAACAGCAAAAGCAACCCAGCCATGGGCCTCTCCAAGGAGATTGCTGAGCCCTGAACTTCCACAGGCAGATACAGCAAAGCCTACAGATTTGCCAAAAGAGACAGTTGTGCAAGTGGATTCATCGACTGCAAGACCAGAAAAGGTACCTGTAACAACGGAAGCTACCCTACCAGTGCTTACAACAACCGAGTCGATTGAAGCAACTCATGAAAAGCAGGAAGGTGTGGAAATTGAGGTGGACGACAAAGATAAAGAAGGCGAAGACGAAGAGGAGGAAAAGGGCGAAGACGAAGAGGATGAATCTGGCAGTTTTGACAGTTTAGTGGAGTCCTCAGACAATACAGACGACTCCAGCAGTGAGCAGCCGATAGATGAGAATGACGAAGAAGAAAAGGAAGAAACCGAAGAAAAAGGTGAAACCAAAGACGATGAAGTTGAAGAGAGGGATTCTGAAGGGTGGAGAAACGAAGCGTTCAAGCAATACTTTGCTGTCGATGTCTTCGACAGCGAAAACAGCAAGACCAGCAGCATTAATAGAAACAACGGTGGTCATTCTTATTATGGGAAACACTTCCGGAGAAAAGTGAAGCCAGATAAGAGGAGTGCTGCTCCTGGGCACGCCTGGCGATCGCGAGATTCTGATGGGCTAACGGTACCCAAATATTGTTGATGATGTTTCCTTATATTTTTTTGAGTATTTCTAGTAAAATTTTCAAACATACTTACTGTGCTGATTCTTGAAATAGATTTTCTGAAACCTTGCGCGGCCTCTATTTCTCTTCATCTCTCTTAGGTGCTCGGATTTGCCATTCGCGGTGGAGCAGGGTTTATTACTTGGCGCCCGCCGCGCTCTCCCAAAGCTCTTCTCTCGTCGCCGAATCTAGTGTCTCGCTCAAATTCGAGCGCACAGTTTGCGATTTCTCCTCAGGTTATTGCTAGAGACGAGGCGAAGCACACTTCAAGCGGCGGTAGCAGCAATGCCATCGATGACAGTAACAGTAGCAGTAAAGACCGCAACAGAGAAGACAGCAGCAGCAGCAGCAGCAATAGTACCTTGAGCCTTTGGCGTGCTCAAGGGCGAGTGCCACGTCAGCCTTGCCCTGCGCCGCCGCCTTGGTGGTGGAGGGTTTTTGCCACTTCAAATGAAGGAAGCTTCTGGCCGCTGCCTCTGGGTGACTGCTTCAGGACACGGAGTAGTGGTAGTGCTAGAGGTACCTCCAGTAACATTACTAATGACAGTGGTCACAACGGCAGCAGCAGCAGCAGCAGCACTGGTCAAAGCGATAGCAGCGGGGGCAGAGGCAGAAGTAAACGAACAAGTTCAAGACTGCAGTCTTGGTATCCAAATGCTTCTGAACGGTATGTCTTTGCTGTTTGTTCATTTTTTTTTAATAAGTCATCGTCGGGTGAAATTTCGAATTCTTTCCACACCTGTCTGAGTAGTAAAATCCATCCTGAAGTACTCCACCACTCCAGAAACTCAATTTATTTTGAATGCAGGTGTGTCCGCCTTCTCATCACCGGAGACCCTTTCTACCGACCCGACGGCAGCCGCCCCAACCTTCCTCGTAACCGTGGCTGTGGCGATGGCACACTATTACAGGGCTATGGTACAACAGACTTGTGGCACTGTGGGTCGGCAGCTGCTGCTGCAGCGGCGGCGGCTGCGACTGGTACTGATACTGCTTTGTCGACATCCTCTTCTTCAAACTCAACTAGCAATAGTGCCAGCAGCCAGTTGAGTAGTCTACTCACCACCACCGCTACCCATAGATGGAGCACATATTTGGAAAGCATCTTGTTGGCCCATTTTGGTGACACTGTTAACAATAACGATAGCGACATGAGTAGTAGCAATAGTAGCATGGGCCGCAGTGGTGGAAGCCTTCGTTTCAATTTCAAGTCAGATGTTGGGGAAGCATCGTTATGGCGAGAGCGCAGTTTTCCTACTGATAATTCAACAAGCACTCTCAGTGGAGTTCATGACAACAACACCAACAACACTGAAGGAAGACAGTCGACAGAGATTGCTTCCCTTGGAATATTTCCTACGGTTGATTCTTCTTCTTCCTCCGCCTCCACGTCAAACTCCTTGTTTGTGTATGCAGCTGAAGTCGCGGCAGACGACAATCGTGATGCTCTGGAAACAAGAAGAAATTATGGCAACGACAGTTCGGACTCTTCAATAGGATTGAATTCTTCCTCTTCTTTGTCATTGCTGTTTGGAGCTGGCGAGCTTTCTCAAGCAAATACTCGGGATTCTCCACCTCCATCTCCTCCGCCTCCGCAGGCTTTGCATCTGGCCATTGCAGCAGGTGACAATCTTACATCTTCTTCGATAAACTTTTGTCATCCTACCTAAAAATTGTCTCGTTTCCTTTTCTCAATTTCAAGTATCATTTCTTTATTTCTTACCTCTTTTTTTGTCAAAAGGTCGGCCCGACCTGCTGTCCGCTTGTCTCGAAAGTTTCGCAAGTGTTCATCCCTCCAATGCAGCTGCTGCTCCTAATCTAGCCCCCAAGAAAGCCAGAGCAAGGCAAGGAGGTCGTGCGTCAACTGTAGAAGGCCCTCTGCCTCGATCATTGGATACTGGAGGAACGAGTCTTCAGGGCACACATGATGACAACAACGAGTATGGCAATTACGACAATGACGACAATAACGACTCTGCTGCTACTGCTGCTGCTGCTGATGCTGCTGCTGCTGATGATGATGATGATGATGAAATGAATACTTGGATGAAAAGCGTTTGTGCGGTACATATCAAACAGAACAATAGTGCAATCTATGCATTTACGTATTTGTGCGTCGTCTTGTGTCTGTTCTCTTGGCGTTTTGTGCATGAAAATGACAGTCGTGACAATGCTTATTATTTCTGTATATGTCACTTTTGATATCATCAGCTTTTGATAGTGATTACGGAGTTGTTTAGAGTGTGATTGTTCGTATATCAACATGTTCCTGTGTTCTTGATTTCATTATTTGTTCCTTTCTACCTCCTCATCATATGACGCGTATGATGTGCTCGCACACAGGTCGAGGCATCTCTCCTAGAAGCTCAGGATCCTCAGACTGGCTTGACTCCACTGCTGCACGCTTGTGCTCTAGCTGTATGTAGTGAAGCAAAGCATCGACAAATTCTTGGTGCTTCGCAAACTTTGCGTCAACAACACAGCTCACATCAGACTCCGAGCCCCTTATTCGCTGAACGCAATAGAACAATCGCCGAAAATGGCAGTACAATCGCTGTAATCACTGACGCCACCTCGACTACAGAAAAAGTTTCAAACATTTTGGATGATCCAGCAGCATCTCCTGTGAGACAGCAACAACAGCGAGATTCAGCAAAATTAAAATCACGACCACAGCAGCGTTATCGGCAACATCAATGGCAGCAATACCGTGCTGTGAAAGATGAAGGAATTGCAGCCCGCGTCTGTGCTGAATTACTGCTGGAAGCGGGGGCCAATTTAGGCGCGGTGAACGCACAGGTACGTAACGATATAACGGTTGCTGCTGCTGTTATTTGTGTTGCTGCTGCTGCTGCTGCTGTTGATAGTACTACAGCTTTATGACTGGCACTAGTACCCTTTTTGTGGCAGTGCAATTTCGCTAAAAGTCTCTCCACTTTATTCCCCTTCGTGTTTGTTTCTGGACTGCAACAATAATTACATAAATCTTTATTGATAAACAGGGGGACACAGCGCTAATCTTGGCGTGCCGATCTGGCGATGTGTGCCTCGTGCGATGCCTACTCGCGGCAGGTAACAGTTACTACAGGACAGGCTTATTTTTTTCAATTCCTCGTTGATCTCTCTCTTGTTTATCTGCTTCATTGTATTCATCTTCATCATCTGGTCTCCCTTATCTTATTTCGTCTTGCTCTTTCTTTTGACCTAAATGTAATATTTTATATTAGGGGAAGAAGCGGCGCGTAGGGCAGTCACAAGCGATCAAACTAACCACCCAAACCATGGTGACGGCGCCTTAGCAACAAATGATCCAAATGCTAACCAAGGAACTACTGGAGCAACCGCGAGAGGAAGGAACGATCAGCGATCGTCATCATGGTGGCCGCGGTGGCCCACCGCTGAAGAAAGGAGAGCTGCGCGGGCGGCAGCCCTCGCACAGCAAGAAGAACAAGAGGTAGGTTGTAACCATATGCAACGAAAGACACGTAGATTGTATGTATATCATAGTTGAGACGTAAGATGAAATCACCTCGATTTCTGTTCGCAGTCCTTTCATGACTATTTCGTGTTTTTCGTTTGCTGGTTTGCTTGCTTGATGCTCTAATACAATAGATGCAAGCCGCCCTCGCTGCGGTGGCCGAAGTGGAGAGAGCTGAGGCCGAGGCTGCAGTGGCAGCGGTGATTGCCGCCGAAGCAGCAGCTGCTGAAGCAGCGGCTGCTGACGCATCAACGGAAGCTGGAGCAGCAGCAGCAAGTGGAGCAACAACAGCTGAAGCAGCTGCAGAAACTACAGAGCGCGCCACAACAGGCAGTCATGAAGAAAGTGTTTCTACGACTTCGAGTGCTCCAGCTTCTTCATCGCCGGCTACTCCTACTACTGAATTTCCTGCTGATAGCTCTGCTGCTGCTAATGGTAGCGATTCTGCTCATAGCAATGTCGCTGTTCCGACGATTCCATTGTTTTCTATAAGTCAAGCTTCCACAAACGATAATGTGTCGCAACCATTGCCTGGCGATTCCCTTCCTCTTTCTGCTCCTGTTACTTTAGCAGCAGCCTCATTACCTGCTCAAACAATTGGTGCAGTAAATGCAGTGGATACAGCTGCTGGTATAGCTGCGGCTTCAACAGTGCCAACCACAGCACCAGAAACAGAAGCGGCATCAGCAACAGCAGCGACAGGAGCAGAAACTTCGGTTGAGAGTACTACAGCAGCAGCAGCAGCAGCAGCAGCAGCAGCAAATGATGAGGAACAACAAGGCCCTCGGGCACGTTTACCGTCTCCATCTCACTTACGTGGACATACAGCTTTGCCATGGCACCGCAACTTGAAAGGAGAAGACGCCTTGAGCTGCGCGTGCTCAGGGGGGCATCTACATGTAGTAAGGCTTCTAGTCGAAGGCCTTCACGTGTGGCCAGACATTTTTCAGCAAGAACTGGACCGAGTGACAAGCAAGCAAGCAGGTTTAAAGGTTGCTCATGAAGGAGAAGCTGGGAGCGAAGGAGGAAGGAGTGCTTCACTTATGACGTGGCCTTCGACCTCATCGATACCACTCTTGCGACAGGAAAGAGGTGGGGAAAGAGCACAGACAGCACCTCACTCGAAGGGATCAATCATGGGAATTCCTGCTAGTTCTCGCAGCGCTCACTCGGGCCGCACGGCGCTGCATTATGCGGCAGAAGCTGGCGAAGTTGAGGTGAGGAAATTAAAAAACAATGTAAACGGATCCATTTTTACGTCCTGTTTGTTGGTTCCTTCCATCCTTACTTGACGTGCTAGTGCCCTCAATTCGAAGAAACCCAGATTGATTCACAACCGCAGTTTTTAGCAATTTTAATTCATTCAACTTTCGCTTCTTGCTTCTTGCTTTTATGCTTATTTGTCTGCGTCCTTTAGGTCTGTGCAATGCTGCTATATTACTGGGCCCAAAGCCCCCAGGGCGCTCTCCTAGCAACAAAACATCTTTCAATGGTTAACAGTAAGACTGCTGCTGCTCCTTCGTCTTCTTCAATTGCCAGTCTCAAATTTTTAATGAATGATTCTAATGCAAGGGTTGAGGTAGAGGCTGCAACAACGACAGCAGAAGCTGGAGCTGTAAATCAAGAGGTCGATGGGGAAAAGAAACCCAACCTTCGAGGCATCACTGGCACCGAAATGATGGGCATCAAAAAGAGTCCTCTTACTTCACAAAGCGTTGAGTTGGCTTCGCATGCCTCCATTCCGATCGCTTCCCATGCTCTACGGAGTGCGCGCTGGTGTCGAGGTCTTGAGCACGGGACTCCGAATTGTCGGGATGTACAGGGTGACTCGGCCGCTGACTTGGCTCGTCGTCACGGTTTCAAAGCAATAGGCGATGCCATTGATCGTGCTGTAAAGGAAGCACTTCAGGCAGCTGGAGCTGAAGCAGCAGCAGCAGAAAGAGCTCCAGCACAAGATGCTGCTGTAGCGGCAGCTGCGACTGCTGCCGTACACAACGCTTTCGCTCGGTTGCGGTGCTCTGAGGGTACTCAAAAAAATCCCAATGAAATTGACGAAGGTCAATGCATCAACAGTAAAGGTGGTGATGCGACCTGGGCTGAAGATCCTGACTACGCTTATGTGTGGCCAGACGACGACGAGTAATTCTGTTGTAAGGATGGCCGCTGCGGTAATGTGATGCGCACTTGAATTGGTAAACTTACACCTGCCAGAAGTGCTGTCCATTGAAGTAGATAAGTATGTTTGTGCTGCTTGTAAACTTACAAATGGTGAGAGTTCTTTGCCACTGAGGAATTGCGGAGTCAGCACGTCACATCTACGTCTAACTCGTTGTTGGCTGTTGACGTGTTAGATCTAAGCCATCTCAGGGATAAATCTCTTGTATGCCAAATATGGATTCATGAAATCTGTTTAGCGTTTAGACGTTTGCCCTCGGTAGGACCCACGTGGGAGGTGGGAGATGCACACTTCTCATTTCCGATTCCCAATAAGACTGAATTCCTTTGAACGCGGGATTGCCAATTCCCGGTAACAGTCTCAGTCTCAGTCATCTCAAAGTACTAATTTGATTCCTTAAAGGAGCACTAAGCATTAAGAACTAGGTAAGTACTAAATCTCAAGCCCAAGAAGACACACTATTTTGACATAGATCCAAGGTCTAAGGTGCGCGTGCAACGAGGAAGAAAAGTAATAAAGAAAGACGTGGGGAAGTGAAGTCCGTGTGACATTTATCTTTGGATGGTACCTTTCTGGCTCTCCGGGCGCTCTTACAACGGAAGGTACTAATTGGTCTTTGAAGTATCCTTGTGTTTGAATTCAGTTCTTGCCCCAACATTATGGGCGCCTCGCAGTTGAATGTGGCCAATTGCGTGGGTAAACACACCACCAATCGCCACCGTACCAATGCTGCCTGCTAATTTGATCGAATACACCTCGTCTTCGTCCTTGTAGTCGATGTGCTTCGCACTGTGAACGACTGCCTCGCCGTCTGCGGTGTGAAGGCAATCACCCGCTCTGATGTCCTTGGCTTCAATGAAATTGGCGCTGGATTGTACACTGCTGCGTGCTTCGAGGCCGTCTGCTTGCTGATGCAAACGTCAAAGGTGTGGTGCATCGTAGCTTTCAGCTCATGTTTCGCGCTGTCCGCCATCACAATGTGCACGAAAGGCTCTTCGGCTGGCGGCTGGCCCATGCGGGAGCGACTCGACCATGGGGAAAATGCGCTTGCCATGGTCATCAAGAGCCAGGATGCGGTCGCCCTCTTCCAGATCTTTCAAAGGGACTTGCGCAGTGCCTTCACCATCGCTTGAAAGACGAGTAACCGTAGATGTGTGGTGATAACACCAGCCGCTACTGTCGTCAAGGGGCGCTAAGTTGATCAGAAACACAGCACCTGTGTGGGCACCATTATCCGAGATGTCCAGGGCACCAACGACAATATCTCCAATATCATCGCCGTCCATGTCACCCACAGCGGCGATTGCACAACCAAATGTAGCCTGCGCGCCGAGGTTATAGAATGTGCCGAAGTTTCCATATAGCAAAGATATCTTTTGAGCACCCTTGACAAGACCATCGATTTAGAGGAATAGTATAAACACCTCGCCAGCACTGAAGGCGCCATCATCAGCAGTGTAGGCACCCACAGCGAGGTCTTCCACGCCGTCACCACTTATATCGCCCAGCACTCGGACAGCGCTACCGAGATTACTGTTGTCTGTTGAACTCAGTGAGTAAAACAAGTTGAAGTTGCCGTATAGCATGGAAATCTTTTGGGCATTTTTGACGCTGGTTGCATTTTGATCGAGGAAAAGAATGAAAACAGCGCCCACCCATTTGCCTCCGGCGTGGTCATCAATTGCGCCCACAGCCAAATCCACGACCGCATTAGCATCAAGATCGTCCAGCATCGCGACTGGCATGCCGAAGAAATTGGTGTCACCGAGGCTATAAAATGCGTTGAAGTTAGCGTGCAGCATGGATATCTTTTGAGCGTTTTTAACGATTCCGTTAGTCTCAAGGATGACCACATACACTGCACCAGCTCTATGAACCCCATCATCGTCAAGTGGAGCTCCGACAACCAAGTCTACCATGCCGCGACGCCGTTGCCATCTATGTCGCCCATTGCCGCCACTGAGCAGCCGAAATGGTCGTCATTGTCCAGGTTATAAAACGTAAAGAAATTGCCGCTTTCCTTAGATATCTTGTGGACATCTTTCGCAGTTCCGTCTGAGATGGTTGTTGCTGTAGTCGTTGTGCGCCGGCTATTATTGACCGAGGCTTTAGCCGGTTCTTGGATTTCGAGGGCAGCACATGTACCAGGAGCGCTGACCAAGAGCGAAATCGCCATACTGAAGGTAATCAAATCCATTATATGATTGCGGCTTACTCGAGCATGAGCCTTGCGAACTCTTTCTTTGGAATGAGGCGAGGACACGAGGAGCGAAGCTTGAGAAAATTTTTAGATGGAACACGATAACGCTCGCGACGCGACAGTGTACCAGAAATCCCGGCACTGAACGTAGTAGTACTGCCGAGTCAATATCTTAGATTCTGGTTGGTCGAATGCGAGTTCCGCAACCTCGTTCAACCGAGAAAGTGTTTCTCCTCCGTCCGGTAATTACTCGAATTCCCAAATTCTATTCACAGAAGGACAGTTAACGCTGCGGCACAAAAGCTGCAGCGGCGCCAAATCGCAGCGGAAACTGCCCCTTCATATCCCTTTAGTGACTAGTGAACGGAGCGGACACTAAGGCAGCCTAGCAAAATCTCCGGATCTCTCGTTGAAAGGTACTCGCCAAAACCCGGGTGAGGGTGAGTGCCTGTGTTTAGCTCCTCTTCAAGTCTTGGAAACACACTTCGCATAAGCCGCTTTGCTTTGTATTTCTGCCTGGTAGTTCAATAATTCCGGCCCTTTCGGAGCTACGATATTCGAGGAAGGGGAGTAGCATTCCCTAGATGCTAGAAGTAGGGTCGAGGGTCGTCCTTTGCCCTAGTAGCCCCTAGCCTAGACGGCCTAGCCTAGAGCTGGAGCTTTCCCTTTTAGTGCTGCGGATGGAAGTGAGAATTCGCGTGCGTTGCGCAAAGAAAGCGAGTTCGGAACAATATAACGAGAGAGCCACCGCCTGAGAGACCCAAAATTTGGTTCTATTTACATAAGTAGAACAAGATGCTCTCCAGAGACAACCCCACTAACACACACAGTGCTACATTGCCTCAAGCGTAGCCCCCACTCAAGCCCGGTAAAGTATCGCCCCATTTTGCTTCCAACTCCAACAACCCATGCTGTTGCTGCTTCTTTTCGGGGGATGACGTAGGTCTTCGATGGCTCGTTCCTAGTGCTTTTGTCCCTTGCGTAGGACTGCTTACTGCCGTTCCTCCTCCAGCTCCAGTTCCTCCTTTTCCTGCTGTCCCTGCTCTTCCCGCCGCTGATCCTGTTCCAGATCCTGTTCCTTTGCCTGCTACGGCACCTGCAGCAGCTGCTCCCATCGTAGCCGTGTGAAATCCCACTGGACCACTGCCAGACTTGAGCGGTAACGCACAGCCGCGGCCTCTCAGGAAGCGATCGTCTAATGGCAAGGCTACAAAGGCAGCGGCACCTACCCCACTACCACCACCGCCACTACCGCTACTGCTGCTCCTGCTACTGCTTCCGATGGACCAATCAGGCAAAGGATCAGTAATAGGCTTACTCAGGCCGTGATTGTTGCTACTGCTGCTGCTGCTGCTGTCGCTACTCCCTGATCGTCCTCCTAGAGTGGAGCCAATGTGAAGTGAGGCAGGAATGGTAGTTGAAGCAGTGACGTCATCGTCGTTTTCGCCCTTGGTCGGTTTACGGTAAAGCTTGTGGTGAACCGTAATTAAAATCTGAGCATTTTCGAACAAGTTCACCCGGGGGAAGAGGGATGATTATCATGCGACGAACAGTAAAAGGCAAAATGAAAACGTAAGAAATGCTTGATTAAGGCACGGCAGGTGACAACATGATTATAGAAAAAATGGAGCGAGAAGTCAAGAAAGATAATGGCATTTCATAAAAGAAGGCAAAATGACTACAAATGCCACGCACACTACCACCCTTTGTTTCATTCATGCACCGTGTCATAAGGCGAGTCCACGCGAAACGCTACGGTTTCGTTGAACTCTAAAAAGTGCGTGTGGCCACAAACTTCGGACGTGCGAAAGCGCTGCTGGGTAGAGACGTTGTAGACCTTTTGAGAGAAGGGAGATGGAAGAAGGGAGACGAAAGTTGGAAGAAGAAAGTTGAAAGTTGGAAGATTTAAGACGAAAAGAAAGGGGGAGTGGCGTATGAAAACAACGAGGACAGGCCAAGAGGAGGAAGTAGTATAAGGAGAAGGCGGAGAAGCAGAAGCAGGCGAGCGCACGTGTGTGTGCGCACATGTACATACACACCCATCAACGTGCACTTAAATACACACACACATGTACATAAGTACATGTGCACATGTAAACGCACACACAAACACGCACGAACCTCTGCGAAGGCCACCACGGAAGCGTCCGACTCAAAGGCATCAATGTCGTCGCCACATTCCACGCCTGTGCATTTATGTAAAATGAATATGCATTCCAAAGAAATGAGAAAAAGAAAGATGACGCTAAGTGGGAAACGGCCAGGGCTCTCATGACGAACTGCTTGGAAGCACTGTAAGATCGAAATTTGGTAAGGTAGGCAAGTATGCAGCTTTTTGCAAAGAGGCGTGCATTGCATGAGCGTTCATGAGCGAGTAGGCGCGTTATCGAGCCCTTCATTACTCATTGGCCATTCACTCTCTCTCTCATTCTTTCTTTTGTGTGTGTGTATGTCTAATGCACCTTCTTCTTCTAGGCTCATGAACGCACTGATCGCATCCCGCTGCCGCGCCGTGCGCTGCGTGAAGGCAGTGGCCAATTGCACTGCACTGACTAAAGTCAAGTGAAGCACCTGAGCAAAGAAAGAAATAGGAGGAGGACACGAGGGTATTACGTATAGGCATATAAATAAGTTAAACCCTAGATATGAAAGTTGCAAAAAGAAAATCAAAGCTATTTGCATTTCTGAATTAATATGCACGCACATTGCACAACCTTTTTCATTTCAAAAATACCCCCCCCCCCTTACCCGAGGAAATGACGGTGCTAGTGCTTGCACCAATTCTGGCTCGTCTTCTGCCCATGTGGCAGTCACGCCGATCTGGCACCCTTCTCCAAATGAGGCAACAGAATCAGTAGCTGGATCTACCGATGATGATGTTGATGGTGTTGATAATGAGGGTTCGTCGCTTGCTCTTCCTGCAGCTGCAGTGCTTGAAGGCGATGATGAAGAAGGATTCATCACTCCAAAGATGGTTGCAGAGGTTGGCGCTGCGAATGGATGTGCGCAGTCGACGTCGGCAATGCCCTAATATAGAGTAATACACAGCGACAAGGACGACGAAAATGTCAAGATCTACGCATGTGGTTGTCGTCCGTTTTTACAAAAATGAAACCACTCGAATTTTCAAATTCAATGTTTCTTAAAACCTCGGGGCGAACAAAACAGACGATTGAGGGAACGTGTTCATGGTTGAGTGTACACAAACCAGAGTAAGCTCCGTGACGCTTCCGGTATCTTTGCCTAATAAAGCGTGCGTGCTGACGAGCGCCTTGTTATTGTTATTGTTGTTCTTCTTATCAGTTGCTGCTGATGCGACCTTCCTCCTCTCTCGCTCGTCTAAACTTGACGCTGGCGCTGCTGCTGCTGCTGCTTCCTCCTCTGCCGAGGCTAGAGCGGCTGATGCAACTGTCTCGTCGTCATCGTCATCATCCTCCGCTTCTTCGATCTCATCGTTCTCGTTGTCATTGTCGTCATTTTCACCATCATTTCTTCTTCTCCTCGCCTTACCCTCACCCTCCTCAGCAGAAGTAACGTTCTTTCCTCCGATACTGGATGGTGGCCGCGGCGACAGAGACAGCACTGGCGCTGCATCTCTTTCTTCGACTTCTCCTCTTTCTCTTCGATCTCGATCTCCTTCACCTCCTTCTCCTTTACCTCCTTCTTCTCTTCTTTCGCCTGCACCAGATGAGGAAGTTAAAGTGGATTCGAGCGGCGGTGCTGGCATCACGACAGCGGTCGCTGCCGGCGGGATGGATCCCGGCGGACCGACGGATGATGACGACGTGGCAGTTGCAGCAGCAGCAGCAGCAGCAGCAGGAGTTGGCGGAAGAGAAGAATTGCCTCTTGTTGCTGACGATGGCAGTTGCGGCGTGCTGTTATTGTTGCGGCTACTACTGCTGCTACTACTGCTGCTGATCGTAATTGTGTTGTTGTTGTTGTTGTTGCCTTGGTCACGGCCTAACACACTCACTGCGGCAAGCCACTGCTCCCCGTTGCAAGCATCTAACAGCAAGAGCCTAGCGGCAACCTAGAGGGAAAAATGGGGAAGAGCAGGGGTTGAGAAGGAGAGAGTGAGAGGTCAGAGAGTTAGATAAAGGGTCAAAGAGAGATGCTAAAAGAATGTAAGCAAAAAAAATGGGCATGTAAGCAATAGAGGATTTCGATACGGCGATGTCAGCGGGAGATTGAAGATACGAAAAGACGAACGATACCGACAGCCACAAAAAAACTAATACATAAATCAAAAAATTGTGTTGAGCAGTACCACGTCGCGCGGTGACGACAGCTCGATCCCTAATGTAATATTCTTCGAAGGTTTGTCGACAGTATCATGGTGAACATTGTGGCTGTCGCCACCACCACCACAGCTACCACCAGCAGCAGTCAAGGTACGAGGAGGATTTGCTGCGAAATCTTTGAGCAGCGGCGTTCGGACGCTTTGTCCGGTGGCCAAATTCACAAACTCGACGAACGCATGCGACAAATCGACCTGATGAGGCAGGAGAGATGGGATGATATATACGCCAGCATTATGAATAGTCGGTTCATTCATCCAAAGCTCGTAATTCAAGTGCTATGTAATTCAAATGCTATGTAGTGCATGCATGGGTCGTCATCAAAATGGGCTACAAATTAACACCCGTACGAAGGAAGAAGCCTTGTGACTAGGAAATAGAAAATGAGCATATACAAGCTTAGTCCTTCCTTTTGCACTACTGTAGCAGCGATAGCTGACAAAAAAATACACTACTACTAAGTAGAAGCAAAGAAGCGTTTTACAGTAAAGCCATTCCTATACATGTGCGCACACGCACACACGCCTACCGGGGTATGCCCAATCGCGGGCAGGCGGCTCGGCCCAACTACATGTAGGGCCAGCAGGCGCGGGTAGCGGTGGTGTGCGAGTCGCTGCCGCACCACCGCGGCTAAGCCCCGAGGCCCCACCCCTAGTATAGTATATGTAGTACATGGAGTAGAGAACATGAAGGTAAGATGGGAATGGCAAGCATGTGACACAAGCGTGTTAAAAGAAAAGCCAGAGAATGCGGGAGGTAAAAAAAACAATACAAGTATGCATATACCTATGCACACATGAATGAAATAGATACGTTCTCCTTTCTTCATCTTCTTATCTCATACCAGCGCTAGAGGAGTCAAAAGCTCCTTTCAAATCGCGAGTAGACAATTTCACAGCGCCAACCTGACAAAAAAGAAGAGTGTGCACGCTTAAACAGGGAGTTAATAAAGGTGTATTGGAAGATTTAATCGTAAAAGAGTAAAAGAAGAAGATAGATAATATAAGTAATTAGTAATAAATTTGCACACATTTTTTTATTTTAGTATGTCTTGTTCTTACCTTCATGCTGAGACGTTCGTAAGGAGCCAGGCACGCTCGTTTCTCCTGTGAATGAAACATAGAGCAGTAAAAATCATAAATTGAAAGCACGATGAAAAGAACCATCATCCTCAAAGAGTCTGCTGCGGTATTCGATTGGGAATGTCGGTAGAGTTTGTGATGAATTTTGGTGGAGATAGAGATGCACACGCGTGCACATAAGCAACTTGACATCCATCACGCACACATACCTCTTGAGCGATCCCATCGTCATAACGAAGAGCATTCGCAGTTGCGCTGTTCTTTCGCTGGCACGCAAACCGAAATGCCTCGCTAATTGGCGCGTTGCCACTGCCAGAAGGACATCCTTGCGCTGGCAGTGGCGGCACCTTGAGAGAATGAACGAATGGGCAAAGAGAGAGAAGAAAGAGCAGGAGAGAAACGTCATACAACGCGGATTCTTGTGCTTTCTCATTTCTCTTCTTTTCATCAATCAATCATTCATCAATTTGTGTCCCCGATATGTGGACATCAGTGTGCCTCACACCTTCAGTGCCCCTTTAATCCATCATTCTTCATCCAATTTCCTCCTTCTTCAAAGCTTTTTCTTCGTTGTTTCTCTTTTTTTCTTTTCCTCTTTGTTCATCTCTCGTTTGTGCCTTCTAGTCACTCACCACCCGCATCGCCGCCATGCCACCATTCTTGCTCCCCCCTAGTGGCGGCCCGTGCTGCTGCAGCAAATACAACGGATCTCTCGATTGCCGCAGTGCTGCTTCGGCTGCTGCGGCCACCGCAGGTGATGCTGCTGCTGCACTGTGATGGTTGTGGCTAGTGTCATTCGCGTGCAGAGGTTGGCCCCAGCCCCAGCGACTCAACAAACCTCCGCTTCCATTGCTTCTTCCTTCGGAGCCGTAATTAACCGACGAAGAAGACGACGACGAAGAGGCCAGGTCTTTGCCCCAGGCGTCGTCTTGAAGCCAGTAGCTTTTCAAAGCATGCCCCCACCCGTTCGCCCGCCCGCCGGGATTAGTATGGTTACCGGAATAAGCACCGGTATAATTACCGTGCTCGGCCGCCAATTGGTCGGCCGCTAATGCCGCTTCGGCCGACGCGAGCGCTTTTGCGGTTGACGATCGCCGGTCTTCTACTGTTCCATTATTGCCACTAATGCCACCGCTCTCCGTCGCGACAGTCGGAGCAGCAGCAGAAGAAGATGAAGATGAGGAGGAGGCAAAAAAGGATGTGCTGTCGCCGCTCGTGCCGCTGCTACTATTAGATGAATTGCGCGCAGCTATTTTGGCCGCTTTTGCTGCTGCCCGTTCCTTTCAGAAAGTGGGAAGAAACAGAAGATGAGTTTGGAAAATGTGAAATTGAGGCCATCCATGCTCGCACACAACACACAACTTGACACACACTCACGCACCCATCGAGAACACCAACATGCACACAACTCGCACGCTCGCAAAATACGCCCAAAAGTCACGCACGCGCAAACGTAGACACAACAAAAACAGGCGCTCAAGAACAGACAAACGCTTACTTTTTGCTGTTTGGCCCGATTGGCCGCTTTCAACTTTTGCTTTTCAAGTCGAATCGCTTTTGCCTCTGCTTTTGCTTCATTCCTTTGGGCCACTCTCAGCTGCTGGGCTGCCTGTAGTGGCGTCGGTCATTTCATTTGTCACGGGTACGAAAAAATCATAGAAAGTGCGCAGAATCAAGGTTAGCTACGGTACAACTCCATTGCTCAGCTAAAAGTGCTAAAAGAAACTCGAATAGGAATTTGCTACACTAGTTTAACACAACATCATACGACAACAAACACATAAAATGCAATTCTCAAAACCAAGCCAAATATGAATAAAATGTGCAATCAATAAAGTAGCGAGAAAAATGACCCAGGGCAGAGGGCAATAGGAACGCTTGTGGTCAATTTTACAGTTGGTGTCCTTACCTTGTTTTTCTCGTAAAGCGCGAGTGCTGCAGCTCGTGCTTCTGCTTTGGCTGCCAAATATTCTTGCCTCGTGTCGCCGACCTTGGTAGCTTGAGGTGAAGATGAAGAAAGAGAAGATGTTCCGCTGCTGTTCGTGTTGTTGCTGTTGCTGCTGTTGCTGTTGTTGTTTCCGCCTGTCAGGAACTTCAAAGGTGAAGTGGAAGATGCACTCGACTCTCCTGTGGCGACCTCGCTTGCGTTATTGCCCGAGCCCGCTACTCGCCCAGGATCCTGATCAAGTTGGTTGGTTGGTTGGTTGGTTGGTTGGTTGGTTGGTTGGTTGGTTGGTTGGTTGGTTGGTAGCATTGATAGCAGTACATAGGGGGGTGATGAATAATGTAGGTTAGAATGCAGATCGGTCGCGAAGTCTTAGACAAGCAAGGAATTGAAGGAGGAATCAAATGTTTGTCGTTCCTTCGTAGTCGTGTGCATCCGAGGCACATTATTTTTGCAGTCTCTGAACTTGATTTCATACATAGAAATGATTTCGTCTCACGTGCCTGTCAATGGCCCTAATATAATAAAATAGCAATCACCTGAGAATAATCCCGGCCAGAAGCTTGCAAGCAGGTTTCGCACAAATCGAAGTCGCATTTCCGGCACCCGAAGAGCCGAATTCCGGTGTAAAACACGCCCTGGCAACTGTGGTTTTGAATTATATGAGGACGTAACCGTTCAACGAGGAGAGAACGAAAGTAAGAAAGGTAAAGGGGCAAAGAATCAAAGCGAAATATGAGACTCATGCAATCATTTGTGGCTGGACTTACAATATAAGTCTTAATTCCTGTACAAATGTAGATTCCAGAAGTGTGCAATTCAATTTGGAGCAGAGAAAAGAAAGACATACAATTGTATTGCGTTACATTACTTTCTTCTTTCTTCTGTAATAACTCTGCCCTTCCTCACGGCGATGGTGTTGACTACCTGGAGCAAGTGTAGCCGTGCGTAGGGGTGCGGAACAGGCTCAACGCGTGGCTGCCCGGGCAGTAGTTGGCGGTGGCGGCTTGCTTCAACAGGTCCAGGTGGCGCACCTATTGTAGTGGGTACGTGTGCAGGAAGAAAGAAAAGTTTGAGAGAGAGAGAGAATGGCATACATGCAAAAGGCACCAACGCGGCGCTGCACTAGTTCAAGCAGGGTTGGGAGAGGTTAAGAAAATGTGTGAACAAAAAGGAATCGGTACTTTTTCAAGCCATGAGCTGCGTGATCTTAGTTGCGTTTGTACCAATGGATGATGCGAGTATCTTCCTTTTTGATCTGAACCGAAAAATAATAAGAGAATGAAAAGCCGTACCTCTTCCCAAACGTAAGCCGTGTCCCAATCGTCCTTCCGGCAGCGGCGCATCGCCTCCTTGCGTGAAGCACCATTCTTGTTGGTCCCCCTCCCAGGAGGGGATTTATGGTCAGAAAGGGGCTCTTCGCAGACTACCGCCACTTCCCAGGCTTCAGTTGGCTCGTCACGGACCTTTTGCCACGACAATTATACGATGAGCTCGCAAAGAGAAAGGGTTAAGGAATGCTAACACCAGCAGTAGCTGTAGTTAAAGCTTCATGCTATTGTAGCAAAATTGTGCGATGCATGACTCAATTCTTGCGCAAATAAAGTAGTAGTAGTAGTATTGTCAAATTCGGAGAAGACGCAAATGTCGCACGTGCAGGATGCGCAGAATAGCATACTAAGCCACCATTTCAGTACGGCGATTTCTGTTCATTGTGTGACGTGGAAATCGCTGAACTTAGAAATAGCGGCTTAGTAGAAACGTGGGTGCGCATATGCACGAAATACGGGCCATAAACGCACGCCAACACAGAAAGGTATCCACGCAAGGAGATCTGCGATGCTAGTACTAACGTAGCACATGTAAGACTATACTAGCACTGAAGTAGCACATGTAAGAAGTGTACCTCCACGAGGTCGCCCACAACAAAACACGCGTCAACATCGACTGCTGCGGCGGCTGCTGCGCCTGCTGCTGCTCCCAACAATGCATCTTTGTCTGCTGCTCCTGCTTGTTCTTGGGAGGTTCCATGTGCTGAAGATGACGAGCTGTTGGAGTGGGCAAAGACGTTTCTTGCGCTTGGAGCCATGTAACTACAGTACAGTAGTAGGTTTTTGAAAGAGAATGGGGTAAAATTGCATTCATAAGGCGAAGATGAACAGTGAGTCAGTCCATTCAAATTCCATGATCAAAAGATGCAAAGAAGAAAAGCCAGCTTGTAGAAAGCGGTAAAAATAAGGCCAAGACAAACAACACGACACAGCGAAGGATCCTATTCACTTCTGGCCCCAATTACAGGAGATCGTACCTGTCATGCGAAGGATCGTACGCCTCGTCTTCAACGCTAGCTTCGTCTCTGTCTTCTGCTCCTGTGCCGCCGCCGCTGCCACCATGAGTGTTCTCACGTGCATCATCGTCGTCGTGCCTCAATGTTGAAGTTGAAGTTGAAGGTGGCGCTAAGAGTGGCAGCGGTGCGTCTACGGCTGAATCGCCAAACCGCAAGCGAGCGGCTTGGGCTTTGGCATTTTGGGCTCTCAGGAGCTGAACCTAATAATGATTTTATGAAGTCGAAGAAAAAGAATAAATAATAAGACGAAGAAAATAAGATAAGTGGGAGAAAGAGATGCAGGGAGAGGCAGAGAGAGGCGGTTCGGTTTGATGTGTAAGCTCAAGAAGGAATACCCCTGAGGAAGAAATAAGGGAGAGAAGGGGAGAGAAGGTGGAGAGGCAACATTTAAGATAGCTTTGTCAAGGAGAAGGTGCTTCATTGTGAAATAGTGTCATACCGTAGGATGCTCGGACCAAATTTGAAAGTGCTCCGAATCTGCCGCATAAAAATGCTCGTCCAAGGACGGTGATGCCACACCATTAGAACGGCCGTCACCATTACTGTTGTCACCGTCGCCTCCTTCTCCAGGTTGCAAGTCATTAACCCACCCCTGTGTACAGTCAAACCAGCAAGCCAGACGGCATGACGGCATGAGAGTCAGAGAGCACGCAGGAGGGGGCGCAATCGGATAAGATTCAAAAGAAAAGAACCGGTCAGGAAATGAACGCCTTGCGCTCAAATAAATCGAGGACAATGAATTCCTTGCAAACAAAGAGAAAGAGCAACGCAGAACCAACCATTAAAACAAACAAACACAATTTCTTTCTCTCTCTCTCTCTCTCTCTCCCTTGCACACTACTGTCCACCCACAGTGACCCAAACCCACCTCATACGATGCTGCGCGGCCATTCAAGTCCAAGTACTCGTTCAAGTGGTCTCTCGCTAAGTCGAGCCAGGCGCTCCTCGACTCATCTCGCCTCGCTTCCATCACGTACACGTCATCCCCCAACACGGCCATCGTGCGATTCAATGTTGCTACGGCATACGCACTGCTATTGCCACTGCTGCTGCTGCTGCTGCTAACGGTATCGTTCTCTCCAGAGATTCGAAGCGCATCATCATCGTCGTCACTGTCGTCGTCGTCATCGTCCTCGCTGTACACGTCGTTGTCATGGCTGCTAGCCTCGTCACTGTTAACATCGTCACCTTCGTTATCATACCCACCACCACCAGTGCCACCGGTGCCGCGAATGCCACTGCCTTGACCACCACCGTGATGATGATGTGGGGTGGTGGTATGGTGGCTGCCGGCGAACGCCAAATGACCGCCTTTCTGGGCCGCAATCTGCTCGAGCCGCCACCGCAAACTGCCTGCTTCCGCTGCTAGAGGCTCACTTCCCCCTGTAGCTGGGGCTACACCGCTGCTGCCACTGCTGCTGCCACTGCTGCTGCTGCTGCTATTGTCTACACTAAACCCAGAGGTTGCAGTACGGTCTAAGGTAGTGCTAGTTGCTGCTTCACTAGCCGAGGCCTGGCTAGAAGTTGCTGACGCAGCTGAAATTGCTCCACAGAGATCGCTGCTCCCATCTCCACTGGAGCCGCTGTTGCTGCTTTTGCTGACGAGGTTTCCCTCGTTGAGCGGTAAAATAGCATCAACTGGTTGTGCCGAAGAGATGGCGACGTCAAAGGGCGCGCCGTCCCAAAGCTGCGTGAGCACGAGCTGAATTTCAAATTCGTCGCCCTTGTGCTTGGCAATGAGGATTTTGAGGTTGGCGTCCGATAAGGTCTAATAAAGAGGGGGGAGACACCGGCAATTTGAAAAAAAAAGTACATGTGAAATGAAGACGAAGCGGAGCCCACTGAAGATAGAGTAGCAGTACTCGACAAATCCGTCTTAGGGCACTGAAACGACTCTAGTGGTGAACGCGGTGTGCAATTATTTTCAAACGTCTTAACGGGGCGAAGAGAAGGAGGGGAAGCAACCGTTCATAGTACGGTAGTCTTCACAAGTCAGTGAGACGAAATATCATCGGAGTGATGGGGAGGCAAGCACGTTGAAGAACACTTTCAGGTTGAAAGGCAGCATCTTACCGGAGGCGCGCATCCTCGGAAATAAGTTATCGATGCCGCATCGACTTCATACGGCGCCATGGGGCTATCCTCTGCTTTCTAAGTATGAGTTGTGAACAAAGATCCGAGGGAGACAAAAAGATGAAAAAAAAATTGCACTAGTATGGTATAAAAAGAAAAAAGAGGGGAAAAACACACTCAGTAAATCCGAGAGAAAAACTGTGAAAAGATGCAGCGCACAACACTTACAGGGGGTCAAAATACAGGGTTGTGATTAGAGACTGGCATCTGCGTCACTGCGTCTGTGCCTTCTGAGGTTGGGGTTTGGGTGTGGGTGTTTGACACAGGCCCCGAGGGGCCAGAATTTGAAGGCTAATAGGCCGAAAAACGAAGAAAGTTGGTGTACGTTAGGAAGGGTTCGGGTTTGTGTTAGTTGGAACTCATACTTAGGTGATGTAGCTCCGAGTTCAAATTAGCCGAAGTCGCATTGGACTCCTCTCTCATGGACATGACGCGTAGCTGCTCCTTGTTTCGTAGTTCCCGCAGATCACACTCAGGCTTAAGGATTATGAAGGAGGCCGCGACTGTAGTCTACAGGAATTATTCCTTTATAGAGGAAAGTCCCTGTAATGCGATATCTCACCAGTGGTTAATAACGGTTAAATCCAAGAGCAAACCCAAAACCCTCCGCCCTCCGGGAGATATGTTAACTGGCCTCTGTGCCACGTGCCACTTGCGTTCGTTATTGTACGAAATGTATATCGATCTCATAATCAGTTTTCTAAGCGGCTCAATATAAGTGACTCACTTCGAAGGCCACCCCTCTTCTCGAGCAAAACCCGCACCCAGGAAAGCCAAGCCTACTGCTGGCGCAGGGTGCGCAGCCAAGCTGCGATTGCCCGACGCCACAATTTCGAGGAGTGATAGCGGCGGTGCTCCTGTACCTCTTGGTTCCCCTCTTCGAGTGTTCACTCCTGCCTCGCTCACTTCAGAACGCTCCATTCTTCCATTTTCGACCGGTCTTCTACCTGCGTGCAATCGATCTTCCAGTGAATCCAGGTCAGTACTGGTTTCTTCGTCTTCTTCTTCTTCTTGTGCTTCCACTAGATCAGCTTCAAGAAGAGCCTGGCGCACTACCGTTGCTACTAGCACACGCACCTAGAGGGACAGAATAGTAATGCACGTAAATGGGCTGAATGGAAAGGCGAAGCACGCGTGATTGATTGCACAATTTTTGTTTCAAAAGTGTTAATGAAAGCGTACCATTCGCCGCAAGAAACGATCGCCAACGAGCTCCACCAACAAGCAGCGCCGAACGGCTGCTGTGCTCGCGCTGCTCGTAATAAAGCTACTGCTACTGCCAGCAGGAGGAGAGATACTACTAGGTAGAGCATATTGCACGGAAGCCATAGCTACTGTTTCTGCTTCATCTTCCATTCCGGAAGTTGGTGAAGAACCAAGAGGCCACTCCACCAAGGTTGCTTTGGCTTCGAGCAGTCGGCACAAGTCGTTGGCGCCGCCGTCGGCAGCTTCTTCTTTGCTCAACAGTTTTTTCCCCACCTGAGACAGAAAAGAAGCCACAGGCGCATGCAAACGTGTCAAGATTTGAATAACGCACACTGAAGCACAGGTATTCTTTCAAAGCACGTCACACTGAAGTAAAATATATCCTAGACCATATACTTCCGTCAACTTATTGTGCCCCTACTACAGTCTGCAGTAGCGATCCACAATAGCATAAGCTAGCACCCTCATCCCACACCTGTAATTTGCCATAAGCCAGGGCATTGCACGACATGGGACCTGCAGCCACCACTTCCTGTAAAGCGTCATTCACACGGACCACCAGCGCTGCCATTGCTGCTGCGTCCATTGTTAATGAATCCATATGAGCAAAAGGAGGAGAAGAAGAAGAAGAAGCGGTAAGAACATCTGAAGGAGCAGTAGATTTCGTTGAGTCTTCAACAGCTGCTTTTATTCCTGCTGCTGCTCCTGCCTTGCTTCTTGACGCTCCTTTGTTAGCGGTGATGTCATAATGCGGGTCAAGGTCTAAAGGCATCAGATACGCGTAGCGGCGGTGCCGAGCGCTCCATCTCGGATGCCACACGCGATCGACACGCTACTCACATCACACGTATAGACACAAGAATAGAGATACGAAGAAAGACGCGCATGCGTGGCCATTAGTCAATGCACGCACTAAAACGTGTGCGTCCTACGAGAATGGAACTAGAAGATGAGGAAGAAAAGAAAAGGTTTAACTGTTGTCTCAAACCTGCACTCGGTGCGCATGTAAAGGCAAGCCTAGGGCAGCTGCATGTTGCGCTACCGCTGCGCCGATAGCTTGGCACATTGAAACTTGTCGTTGCTGCTTAGTTGGTACACTGTTTTCATCCAAATTATGGCCGTCAAGAAGGCCCTGCGTTTGTTTTGTTCACGTTCAGAAAAAAATAAAAGATTAAAAAAATAGCGTTGAATTCATGTACGAATGAAAACAGGAATGTTAAGACAGAAAAGGCGCAACACACCAACCTGCTCCCAGGTGTAAAAACTGCACACTTGCGCAATGGCTGACACGCCAGCGTCGGTGCGGCCTGCCACATCGACTCGTGGTGGCGCGTTGGCTATTTTATAATCAGGGGAGTGGCATGAGCATTGAACGCGCCCGGGGAGAGAGAGGAACGGGGAGAAGAAGTTAGGGATAGCGGGAGAATGGGCGTGAGAGAAAGGAAATGATAAAGCCAACGGCCAAAAAACGGGAATTCAACGTTATCAGATGAATTGACATGTGTGCACACGCTCCCTTGCAAGTAGTAACTACCACAAACCCAAGAGAAAAAGAAAGCAAGCCCACAACGAAGCCTCAAAATAAGTGTCAGTTACACGTAAACCAAACTTTAAAATAACAAGCAAGTAGGCCTGCTTAGCTTGAGTAATGCCACCACGACGACTGCTCGTCTACGTACCTCCCAAGAGAGGTTTCAGAGCGTTCGCGAGTGTGCCGGCTACGGAAGGCAATGGCGCGCTACTCATAGTTGGGCAGATCCTGTCACTGCTTCCTCCTAAATTTCCTGCTCTTTCTCTTAATTCAAATTCTTGACGTTCTGTTCCTTCTTTCGGTGCTTCTGCAGTTTTGCTATCCGCCTTCAAAATTTCAATTGTACTCTTGTTGTTGTTGTTGTTGACATTGTTCTTGTGACTTTTTTTTTCGTTGCTTGCCCAGCCCTGAAAAGCGCTGCCGGCGTAACCTACCGTGAGGAAGTAAGTCGCCCGTTCACCTTTCGGTTGCTTCTGCTTCTTCTCCTTTTTCATCTGTTTCTTTAGGGCTCTTGACGATGTTAAGGGTGCCTTCATTTCTTCACTCGAGCTCTGCTCAGCGCTCCAATCAACATTGCTGTTGCTGCTACTGCTACTGTCAGTGAGGCCACTGCAGCTGCTAATGTCACTTCTGGTCGGAGGTCTATTGTCACTATCAACGCTGCTGCGGCTGTCTAAAGTTCTTGTTTCAGCATCATACTCTACTTCATCTAAATCTTTTGAACTGAAGCTCAGAAGTGGATTCAGGAACGAAGGGTCATTCAGCAAATGCTGCCAGTCAGCCGCTATAGCATCATAAACACCTGCAAACAAAGCAAATACAGAATTTGTTATCATAGCCGCAGATGAGTTTAAGAAATCAATCGAAGGGAAACAAAATGCACAACAACAGAGATATCAGATATCAGTGAAATAAGAACACGAAGAAGTATACGCATTGCGAATTTCACACGAGAACAATTCAGTGTAGCATTATCGCGCACCGGAGTCAGTGGCATCAGCGGAAGAAAATGGCGACACTGAGAGCTTGGGTCGTGCACGCTGCTGGTTGGAAAGGCTACTGCTACGGCCAGCGGCTGCCGTAGTAGTAGCGTCAGCTGCGACAGTATCGCCTGTGATGATTGATTTTTCGGGTGAGCGGTAGCTGGGTAGCTGAAGATACGATCAATTGCAGGTTTTACGTTACCAGGAGGTGGGTCGACTCGAAGGTCAGCCCAGGAAGCAGCTGTTGTGAGTGGCAAAGCTGGATCCCCGGTGCGAGCTGCAGCAGCCCAGTGACGCTCCACGAAATTCCAGTCGCGACTCTGCACATGTACAGAGCAGCACGGAAGTGTCAGGCGTCAATTATAAGGTGGCCAATAAGTGTATTATTGCAGCCCTACTTGTCGAGCAATAGACAAATGACAGTCGTGAGGTAGTACCTCGAAACCCTAGTATCCTCAAGCTAGTAGCTACTACTGTAGTAGCTCCTTGGAAACAGGTTTGAAATTATAATTAGGCATATAATAGAGGAATACTATAGATGGTGCACCGTTGTGCGTAAAAGGCACCTCAAAAAAGGTGCGGTGTGAGTCGCGTGGGAGAATCGCAGCCACTGACGCCGATGCAGACAGGGAGTTGCTCCCAACACTACCTTTGGCGCCACTCGTAGAGAGAGCCATGATCGGGCGAAGCAGCAGCATTGCCCTAGGAAGAAACTACGTTAATATCGAGTCAACTCTGGCTAGTCTTGAATAGCCGGGGTAGCCGGAGCGCTATCAGGGCAACTGCAGCACCTAGCTCTAGCTAGAGCTACACAAATAAGCTTAGCTTAACTTATGATGGACGTCAGTCAAGACGTCGTTTGTCACGATGGCGGACGGGCGGGCTCCTAGGAATGTAGCTGGAATAAGTACATTTGTACAAATTTCCAAATTTCACACCATCAACATCAAGGGGATGTAGCTCAGATGGTAGAGCGCGCGCTTCGCATGCGCGAGGTAAAGGGATCGATGCCCTTCTTCTCCAACTTTTTTCGTTTAAGGATTTTCCAAATTCTCATACATGCCGCAATCTTGCCTCTTAGAAGGTAGCCCTGCAGCAGCAAATGATAGTGAGCTCATGCAGATGTAGGTGTATGTGATATTGAAGCCAATGCTTTAGGTCAGGTGGAAGTATTGGCGAGTGCGAAGATCAACAGATGTGTGGTGGTCTCGCTAGTCTAAGAAAATATGATTGTTAGAAAGATGTTTGCGATAGGAACATAGTAAATGTCAATCTTTCGAATGGTTAGAGGCAGGTGCCTCTTTGTGCCGCCGGATAACTCGTCGCACATCTAGGAATGAATTGTGATTAGCTAGTTGTGTATGCGTCTCTCCTATGAGCTGCCTTGGTTTGGGGGGGCTTTTCTTTATCGTAAACGTTTGGTGGGGCTGTGCTTGGCATCCAATTCACTTTCAATGAGCGCTGCAGCGCTTTTCGAGCATTGAGCTGGTAGAACTATTTTAGGCTCAGCCGAGACGTGTGTAACATCGCGGCCAGCATGAGTAACAAGATGAGCGCTGAAGTGGTTGAATACTGAAGAGGCAAATGTGGCTAACACTAGTAATCACACAGTCCGGTGTATGAATTAAGGTTTTTCCCTGTTCAATTGTGGCGTTATCTATTCTGAGCCCCGAGGGTGGAACTGGATGCAGTAGCTAATACACAGGGTGCCTTCTAGTTGGCGTCTGCAGAGTCGCCCGGGCTGGACTGAAAGCCAGAACGGGGGTTCATGTAACTTTTACAAGTGGTCTCTTCACTGTAACCACTCGGAGCACGGGGGTGTTGGCTTTAATTGCGGTGGGCGTTCGAGCCCTGGAAGTCTTCATGCACCCGGCAATAGAAAGCCTAGACTGACTTCGAGCCCCTATCGTCGTAGTAGGAGAGTTGCTCGATCTCATTTCTTTTCACAGCTAGATTTCTTGATATGCGCCTTGCCACTTAAATCATTGAGAATCATAGATGTTTGCTTTTAATTCCTTTTCTGCAGATGGTATTCATCGCATTGCTTTCCCGGAGGCATGTCTCTAGGTATGTCTTTCCAAAGCGAGTGCTTGAGTACTTTACGACACTAGAAATTATGCCATACTTCCTTCTGAACACTTGAAAGAATATATAATCCAGAAATCAATTGCCCACAACTAGTAGCTGGCTACGTAGGCTGACCCAGGAGCGAGGAGACCATTAGTTTCTCGGGAAGAAACCAAGCCGACTGCCGTGGCCACTCAGATGGATGTATGTAGTTACTCAAACCTAAAACTACAATTGAATACCATTGAAAGTATCGACCATTTCATGAGCACGGCGAACGAAGTACAAATCGACGATGACGTTATCATGGAATCCCACAGGCGCACTGCAAACCTGTGGAAACAGAGGGGATGATGAGCGTTTTTACACCACATCCACATCCACCGCCAGCAGCCCCTGCGGGCACAACCCAGGAGCTCCCAATATCAATGTGATTGCGAAGTGTATACTGTAGTTCGCGCGTGCAGGTGATCCTAGTGGAAACACGAGATGAAACAGTGGCTCCAATTATGCGAGCTTAGTGCCACACGAGAACGGGGCGTTCACTGGGACCTACTAGTAATTCCGTGGTGGCCCCTCGAGCCGTACCGTTCGGGCCGCAGCCAAATAACAATGACATGCCGTACTTCGTCGACAGTTTCAAACCACCAATTTACATTGCTCCGCAAGTGACGAGTGGACTCTGAGTAGGCAACCTCAAATACCAGTGTGGGGATGGCTGCAACGAGCACGTGAAACAGTATTCATGAAGCAACATACACGCTGGATAGACATGTAAGTGAAACCATACACATATGTAAGCAGTAGTTCAAAAGAATTTCACCTTCGCCAGCGATGGTATTCATTGGGCTATTTATAGGGGCAAACCCGCCATCGGGTTCGGACGAAGGGGCTCCGCCAGTGCACCTATTCACTGGCACCACTCATCTCAATTTATACGTTAATTGAAAGTCTCACCATTGGGCATCTGGGCTTGACTTTTGCTTTTAGTTCTTCGACAAAGAAGCCCATTTTTTATTGAGATTCCTTTCGCACCCCCACTTTTGAAGCTTGACTTTTGCTTTAAGTTCCTCGACAAAGAAGCTCCTTTTAATTGATTTTCCTTTTATACCCCCACTTTTAAATCATCGACAGAATCGTTAGCAGGCATTGATCGTGCTCCGAAGATCAAGAATTGATCGTCAAGCATGTAGGTACGTACTCTGACCCGGAACAAAAACTAATCAGCATCATGATTTGAACTAACTAAACCGTCTTGTGTTGATACCAAGGTCAAACTAAGTGTGGCGCTGAATGTGGATCTTTTCTTCAGAAGCAATGGGACGGAGGCTGCCTTCACCTCAGCTTCGCAGGTAAACCAGCGAGGCATTTTCCTGGGGCAGGGGCGAGCAAGTTACTGCGAAAATATGTATTTCCTAATTGAAAACTTGTGCATCATCTGTCATCCATTATCCACTGGCGTCAACAACGAGCCTGAATGAGCAACCCAAAGGATTTATCAAAATTTTCGTAGTGCTATCCAGATAAGGACCTACTAAAGTGTTGTCTCACTGTCGTAACTTTACTTGCAGCCCCCGGTACCCGGTACAGGCAATTGCCCCATGTGTCCGGTCGAAAAGGACATTCTGTTTTCTTCTCGACCAATCAAAGCGAAGGGTGAGTTACGAGTCGGCACAATGCATGCACGTGGCTTTGTTCCCCGCTCTGCCGTAGCTTTCACCTAGGTGAATGCTCATGGAGCGCGACAATAAGACAGCACTGTAGACGCTGCCTGTTTTTGAGACAGGCTCCGAAGGACCGGAATTAGCAGGCTAACAGGTAGAGATGAAAAGCAAAGCAGCGCAAACTAAACCTAAGAAGCTAACCAGGCGCTGCCTGTTTTTATAGTGAAAAGGCAGCACAAACGAAAAAGATCCTGGGGCCTGGCAGCCCACCGCGGATGGGCACGCCTCCTACTCGACTGCCGGTGCCTGGTGGGCACCTCCAACCTCCAACACACCCCGCGGCTACTCCAACCACAGCAACTACCGCAGCGAACACAACGAAGAAACTGGATATGTCAGCTACATGAATCCCGAGTCCGGCTTCCGAGCCGGGCCAGGGGATTCCTATGATGCCGCCTAAATGGAAACCTTCCCCTGTATAGCTACTAACACCAATCCTCCCCTCGGGATTAGATTAGATTAGATTAGATTTTACTCCCCCGGTGTAAAGAAAGACAAGGGCAGAAATAGCACGCTCTCAGAGGTGATCTGTATTTGCACTTGTGGCATGTATCTGCGCGTTCCAGAAGGCTCTATCTGGCGTCTTCCCTCCGAACAAGTCGGCGGGGTCTGAGTGGGATAGGTGCGAAAAGACTAGGCAGTCCTCGTTTCTTATATGCGGTTTTCCCATTACCACCCCATTATTTATTTTCCACCCGCGTCAGCTCGTACGCAGAGTTCACGCGGACGGAATCATCCGAAATTCTAAACGCACGTCACGAGGACAGACTAGCTACCACAGTAGGGCACTACTTGCAGGCTATACAGGGCTAGCTAGCTAGCTAGCTACAGTAGCTAGCTAGCGAACCAGCGAACCAGAAGCTTGGTGGCTACAGGGGAGAATGCGGTACGTACTGCAGGGTCTCTGCGTCTCTGCAGTGGCCACCAGCCACAGCGCCCAACTGCTGTAAGTCTGTAGCTTTGTAGCTCCTTATGAGCTAAGCTTAGAGCAGTATCTTCTGTACAGATATCAACTTACTGCAACTCTTGCTTGGATTATTGCCCTGCGAGCATCTCTGATATCTGACACCGCTCTCGTCGAATTAGTCGTTGCCTTTCCATTTTGCATTCATACTCATCTTATACGTACTGTGCAAGCGTCTGGTACCAAATAACCCTGCGCTCCGTCGTCTAGCTAGTCAGATAAAAACACAGTCGAGACGATATGGCTTCGCAGCAAAAGACAGCGGCCATGAAAGGGAGGCCCGTGCCGTTTCCTCTCAAGCTCTACGATTTGATGATGGACTCCACCCACGACTACAGCGACTCGATTCGGTGGCTACCGGAAGGCGGCGGCTTTGAAGTGCACAACCCCGCCCTCTTTGAAGCGGGCCCCTTGCCAAAAATCACCACCAATTTCGAGGTACTACATAAATTAGTATATTTGGCTACTGCCAACAATGAACAGAGCTTTAGCAAGAGAAAGCACAATCGCTTGAATGAGAAATTCCTTTTATATTTTCTTGTTTATGTGGTGTCACTCGTGGGGCAGTTCTCGTGTCAACACAAAAGCATCACAATGTCCTACCATATACTATGCCACCAGCATGAAGAGAAGTGTTCGGCTCTGCACGTAGCCTCATCCTGCTCACTTCCTTAGTACTATGTTTTCACCTTCGTTCTCTCTTTCAGGATTCTTCTTCTTCTTCTTCTTCTTCTTCTTCTTCTCCTTCCTATTCTTCACCTTCTTTTGTTGGCTCGTCCCCCCCCCCCTTTTGCAGTCGTTCAAGCGCCAGCTCTTGCGGTGGGGGTTCGCGAAAGACACTTCAAGGAACAAACTCATCTGGCGGCAAGTGTGCCTCTAAACTGACGTGTAGCTTAGCGCCAAAACTCATATGCAAACTTTGTCTGCACACACACGCACACACACACGCACTCGTAGCGCAGCAGCTGTCGTGTGTAGTCACCTGAAGACTTTCTTGCTACCTTTTAGATATAAATACCTTTTTATTTCTCGAACCTTCTCAATCTTGATATTTTTACTATTTCTATTTTCGCGATCCTTGTTTTGTTTTTGTTTTTGTCTTTGTCTTTCTCTCAACAGGCACCCCAACTTCACGCGCGGCTCCAACGAGAACAGCGCACAACCTCCAGAGCACTTGCAGCCGAACAGCGACGGGCTCCTGAGGCGAGCGTGGTTCCAACGGAACAATGACGGCAGCGCTGCTGGCAGTGGCGGTGGCGGCGGCAGTGGAGGAGGCGGCGGTGGCGGTGGCGGTGGTGGTGGGGTTTTGGGCCTCTCTTCATCGGAACGTCTTTCGGACTTGGCGTTCGTTGAGGTAAAAATAGTGGTGACAGCATGGCAGTGGTGGTGGTAGCAATAGTGGTAAGGTATAGATGGTGCCTGTGCCAGTGTTGGCGTCGTGTTATTTTTTAATTAATCATGTGTGCGTCCTGTTGTCTCTCCTATTTCGTTTTGTTATTTTTTACAAGTAAGTAAAGAGTAGCAATAACTACTTACGGGTTCATTACATTCCGGCAATATGAAACCATGAACCTTCTCACTCCTTCTATTTTAGCACAACTTCCTTTCAATCTCTTGGCCCTCGCCATTCTTGTCTATATGCTCAGGCAGTTGTGGTCGAATCTGAAGAAAAGTTGCTATGGCTCCGCCAACATTTGAAGCAGGTTTGTGCTGAAAAAAAACTAGAGATTTCAAAAGAGGACACAAAGTGTCTGTACTCTTCTCACCTTTGCACCTCTCTTTCTATGTTTGTGACATTTTTACTTCTTCGCTTTGTATGTCAATGAAGTGAGGGGTTATTTTTGCCCTGTGAAAGAAAGAAAGAAGAAGAAGAAGAAGAATGAAGCACTATTGATAGGCTACTTCGCTCTCCTCCATTTACCGCATCTTCCTTTCTCTGCCTTCTTACCATAATTGTATTGTGTATTTCAATTGGCGCCCATTTATCATGAACCACTCTTTATCTCTTTGTCTTGCTCTCTCTTATCATGCACTATAGATTGAAACCATCACTGACAGCGTTGTGAAAGACAACAATTCGCTGTGGAACGCATTGCACGAGGCGTCCAGCGGTACTCTGGCCAAGTCACATTCGAGCCTGCAGCGCACGCTGCCCAGGTAAGCATGAATAGGAAAGATTGTGCGGATTTATGCTATTGTGTGTTAATGTGTATGAACATGCGTATTTAGGTGTGTGTGTGTGTGTGTGTGTGTGTGGGGGGTGAAAATTGATTGTGTGTGTCCTCTGAATTTGCAGGATGCGTACGGTATTCCTACACGGATTGTCACTCTCATCAAATATTTTTCAACCCCATCATCAGGCACGCGGCAAAAACCCGTGAGTTTTACCGTGAACAGCACGCCCGGCTCAAGGACGTGGCCGCCGTGTTCAAAGACAGAATGGTGCTCCCGCCAGCTCCGCCGCCAGCACCAGCACCAGCACCAGCACTAGCACTAGCGCAGGCGCAACTACAGCCGATGCCACCATCACAGCAGCCGCCGCCACTAACGCAAGCGCCACTGCAACCACAACCGCTGTCGCCTTATTTGCTGCTGCCGCCACCGCTGCCGCCGCCGCCGCTGCCTCACGCAGATGCCAATTATTCTTCTAGCAGTAGCAGCAGCAGTAGTAGCACTACTGCGTCAGCTTCTGTTCAACCCCCCACCACCAGGAGCATTTCCTACAACAAGCGCACCTTCAACGATTCCAATGGACCAGAAGGAAGCACAGCCACTAGCAAAACTTCGAGAGCTATTTTGTGAACAATACATGCACGCAGAATTACAACTAAACGAGTTTCTTTATGTGTAGGTCGCAACGTCGCAACTACAGAGCAATGAGCAACAGTATCAATAGAGGCATGAGGCACAGAAATTAATGTCAGAGCCCGAAAGGAACACTAGTATTAATCAAGTAATCGAGAGACATATCGAAGTCGGAATTGCTAGCACATATGCAGCTCAAGTGCATACTTCATGTGCCTCTGTGACTGCTGTGTACTTGCCTTTCTTTGTTTTTGGGAGAGTATTAACTAGACTAGACTAGACTAGAATTGGTACTATGGTTATACGTATACTTGTAGCGCCCTATACCCCCAGTAAGTCCGCTAGTAATACTACCGTCTCTATTATTATCGCGGTTGGTGGGATTTCCTTCGAGTAGTTCTACTCTGAATTGACCAGCCCGCGACATGTGACATGGATCCAGATTTATACTAGCTCGGATGTAAATCCAACACTCATAAAAGTTACTGACTTCACTGCCGGTTTACTCGGGCATATAACATGGGAGTCCCGGTCTCAATTTATATGTCTTGTTGGTCATGGTCTTGTGGAATTCATTACCGCCGAATTATTGAAATATGAGGTCTCTGCAAGGAAGGGGCTAGAGCGGAGGTGACAGGGATTACGATTTCATCTAGGGATCTAGGGGGGCTGGTACGTGGCGACACGCGTTGATTTGTAAGTTGAGGCGTCGCTCTAGCCGTTCATAGAGCGCTTCCTGCGATATTTAGATAGTTAAAAAGATTGATGGATACATTAAAACCAGATAGAGAGAGCGAAAGAAAGCGTGTGGGTGTGTGTGAGAGAAAGAGAGCTGAAAGCAAAGAAATGAAAGATTAGACGATTCGACACGAGCACGAGCAAAAACATCCACATCCACACGAAAAGAATCGATTCTACATGATCACTCCTAATCTTTTTGTTTTTCTCTCTCGCTCCTTTTTGCTTGTCACTAAATTTACTACTTCTCAAACTCTTGAATGATCCACCTACCTCGTGCTTCAGCTTGTTGAACAAAAAGAATGCCACGTCCGGCGGCAGCGACAGATACGCTTTGGCGGTAGCGTTGTGGCGTGCCGAGCCTTTCGTGGTCTCCGTAGGCAGTACTGTATTAGGGAAAGAAAATGAAAGAGAAAGAGGAAGAGTGTGCAGTGACCGTCCGCCTCGAACTCCTGGAGCCTGAGCAGCTGAAAAACCACCACCGCTGCTGCCACCACTGCTGCTGCTACTGCTGCTGCTGCCGTCACTGCCTAATGACGGTGATGCTTGTGCTACTTGCGTGTTTGTCCGTTGAGTGTTCACGCGGCTGGAGCCTTGTTTCGCATACAACTGCACGACTCCTTTGAACACCGAGGGAAGCACTTTTTCGAGAAGTGCAAGCGATTCGTCGAAACGTTCCACGAGAGCTACCTGTAATGCCATGTGATAGAAGTGCGTGGCAAAGAAGGAGGAAGGATGAGAGGTCGAGTAGAAAAGAGAAAATGCAAAAGAAAAACAGGAAAAGACGAGACTAAAAAATGGCGAGAAAGGAACGAAATAGGCTCCAAATTGAAGTCAAGAAATCAGCAGGGTACTTGAAAGAGCTGTGATTTGAAGCCATTACATGCACTCGCACACATTCAACACACGCGCGATTAAGCACACAAACACATACGCTCAGTAGCCTACCGTTAAGAAATGGCGATCGATGTTGGCGTTGGCAATCGCAAGGGCACGGGTCCCCGCTGCGTTGCATTCTTCGAAGTTGGAGTAGCCGCAAAAGTACCGTAGCTAAGCATTTCATATCAGCATGAAGTAAGCAACCAAGCCGCAAAGACGAAAGATTGAGAAAAGTTGGGTGAGCGAAGAAGAAGAAGAAGCACGCGAAGAAGAAGGAGTAAGCAAACAAACGAGATTAGCAAGATAAAAGCGAGAAAAAAAAGTAAAGGAAGAAGTCTGTGAAAAAAAATGAAAACAAATAAACAAGAGCGCGGCATGGGTACAAAAGATTAAAAAAAAAAGGTCGTGACAAGAAAGATCTCATTCTTGATTCATTCAACAGCAACGCGACCACCGAAGGCGTACCTGCACCCCCGCCCAGTGCACACACTTCCAAGGATCCGCTTTGGTGCCAGTTAGCCCAGCTTTCAACGCTTGTTGGTGCTGCGCAACGCAATCCGCGAAACTGGGGGCCCCTCTTCCTTTTCCTCCTGTTTCTCCTTTTCGGGGGCTGGAAAAATCACTGCCACTGCCACTACCACTGCTGCTACCACTACTGCCACTGCCACTGCTGTGGCTTCCTTTCGAATCAATGCCCGGTTCGCCGTGCCTTGCTAGCGCCCATGCACTCCGCGGCCCTTTGCTGCTGCTATAGCTCCCACTGCTGCCCAAAGCCGGAGACGACGAAGAGGAATGCAAGTACGCGTAGTGCGACATGAGCCTCGGCAGCGGCAGCCGCAAGGTGCCAATGTAAACGGGCCGGTATGCGATCCCAGTGAAGTCTACAGGGGGGATCGCGTTCGCCGCTTCGGGCCTCGCCCGGAACCCGCGCCCCCCTCGCTCGAGGTCAATGAACCACCCGTGCGCAGTGTACACGGTGCGACGGCGCAAGGTTGTGAAATACTCCGCGTACCTACAAATTGGAAAAGAAATTTTTCCGAAGCAAGAAAACGAAATTGATAACGAAAGGACTGCAGTGGTATCGAACAATGTCTACAATACAAAGGTCACTACAGTAGACGACCTTGAGACAAGAATAGACTAAAAGTAATATTGCACAGGCATCGAACAGAATAAAAAATCATTCGCTTCATAACAACTTCATTAGCTTTGAATGCTACCAAGACAAACCCTCTCTGATTCATTCCCACGCACCGTTGCAGCATGTCGTCTTTGCCGTCTGGGTGGCTTGGGTTCGACGTGACCGTGGGGTCCACCCTCAATTGCCGGGTGTTGACCACGAACCGCCCGGGGTGGTGCTTCGCGAGCCCGACAATGAGGTCTTGCAAGGTGGAGGAGGCTGCTTTGGGGGTTTTCAAAGTCCACACTAAAGGGGTGTCCTCAATGATCGGGCACCTGTAATAATTATTTCGTTCGATTGATGAGTATACAAACAAGAAGGAAAGAAAGAGACCAAGGTTCGCAAAAATTGAGAAAAGATTACTAAAATAAAAACAATGCGATTAACCCTACAAAACAAAATCATGTACTTCCAAACACGCATACGAAAGCTCAACGCCACAACAAGCCACTCTCTCTCTTTTGATAGCGGCCATTGGCGCCCTTTTTGCACGCCTCTACTGTAACTTACGAGGGCAAGTCTTCGTTGAAGGGCTCCCACAGTCCGAGGGCGCACTTTTCAATCGGCGCATAAGTGCGAGGGGCACGGCTACTTTGCCAAGGCGGCCAAAACTCCACCCATCGGCTGTACAGCACTTCTCGCCGGTCGTAGTAGCTGTAGTAAGTAGAGAGCAGTGACACACATCAAGAGGGGAGTTCGCACGGGCCAGAGTTTTGAGTAGCTCCCATGAAATACTCTTCGTCTGCGTAGGAAAGCTAACTTCTTGGCCGTTCATTATTGATGCATGCAATGATTTCCGATTTAGCTCAATCAAAACACCAAAAGAAGTATAGAAATAGTAAAATAAATGTTAGCTGTTCAAGGACAAGAGAGACTTACGCGCGTGAAAAGTCCAAGTGGCCAATGGGCACGTCATCCCGCGACAAGAGCAGCACCAGCACGAGCAAGCACACGGTGGCAGCGCCCACACCTCGTTGCACCGTGCCAGCACCCCGCAAGTAGAAGGACAACAAGCAGTGCCGCAATTGCTTGCCCGGCTTGTTGTGCATGCCGCTACTAGCAGCAGCGTTGTCATCGTCGCGGCCGTCGGTACCACCACCGCCGGCGCGCTCCATCAAAGTGCGTGGGCGAGCAATCTTGAAAGACTGACCTAAGATGCCTAGGCCTAGGCTATTTGTCTGCGTGGTGTTTTTGAGGGGGTAGCCTAGGTTTGTAGGTGTAAGGCCTTCTGCTTCTATTTATTTTGGTTTTATAAGGTGCGCGCCGCTGTGTTCCGACAAGTCAACTGAGTCATCTACACAGATGGCGAAAGCAGATAAGGATACATAAGCTCCCCGTGTCTTTACATAGATGGCCAGATGAAGTGCGTGCGACTATCTGTAGTGCTTGTGTAGTATGACAGCGTGATAGCGTGGGAGCTGTAACAAGTAGTGTGTGTGGTAGCCGTAGCCGTTTTAGCTTCTCAAAAATTGACGAAGGAGAGGATCGATCCCATCATCACAGTCCAATGAAACCCCAGAGAACATTCACTTTTTGACAAATCGCGAAAAAATGTAGCTACCGAAGTAGCCGCTACACTAAACACTCCTACACAATGGTTTCAGCGC
>Ga0307930_1000209_pt1 | contig 44698 bp, 40 predicted proteins | sample OrgLakmetageno46_FD_203161 | JGI IMG/M metagenome (GOLD analysis project Ga0307930, IMG submission 203161) | Saline water microbial communities from Organic Lake, Antarctica - #46 | ecosystem: Environmental > Aquatic > Non-marine Saline and Alkaline > Saline | place: Antarctica: Organic Lake...
GACATACAGAGCAACATTGGTGACGATAGTCAAAAAGTACTGGCGACTGAAACAAAGATTCTACACTTCGACACCATCTCAAACTGTACACCTTCTGACACTTCTTGCACTTCCCCTTCTAACGATCACCTCCAATGCAGCCCCACTTCGAAGGATCTTGCGGCACATGCCATTGCGCATCGTGCCACCCTCCACTTCACTTCCATTCAAACTTCCTTCACGCTCTCTCACGACATCCATTTCAAGGTATCGACAATCGACAACGGTATCGACATAAAAAACCCTTCGTTGATCGTGGCGCGGCGCACCCGCGCCGCTGCAGTAGAAAGATAGCGCACCTTAATTGCTACGTGCCTCGCACCCACTAACAATAAACAGAGTAATAGTAGTAGTAATAGATGGGAGAGATGGAAATGAGGCCACGTTAACAACCATGTGCGCCTGATTAGCTTCCTACATTTAGTTTGCGCTGCTTTTTTATCTCCGCCTGTTCGCCTTCTATCTAATTCCGGCCCCCTGCCCTCGGGGCCTGTCTCTGTCTTAAAAAAATTGCTTCTGGCAGCTGGACTGGACTTCAATCTTTGATACTTGATACTCGCGATAAGAAACTTATTTCAATAGAAACAGATAAGTGTATCCACCAAACAAAAAGATGTCTGACTGGGCTGACAGCCCTCTCTCGTGAAGCATGCGTACTCATATCCATTTACTTTCGAGTATCCCTTCGGCCATCAAGCGACAGGAGTGTAGGAATTGGAGTGGGTTCGTTAGTTTGTTCCCTCCGAATCGGCTTGTCCTTTATAACAGAAATCCAGCTCTTTAATGTTCTTCAAAGCGCATTCACAGGCTAGCGCGTTCTACTTTCTACCAGGTTCCAGTAACGTGAAAGCAACCTGTTCGTTCGCATTCTATCTGGGTGAGGTAAAGTTCGAGCCGAAATTCCACAATTTTTAGATTGCTCCTCATCGATGAAAATTTCAGCAACCAATCATTGAACACACCGTACGGATTCCGAAAATCACAACTCAAGAGCAACACAACCACTGACGCAACATCATTCTCGTGCTTAAAGTTGCAGGAAACACAAGGATTGATCATAAGCGAACATCTGCACGCCCTATTGGAAAAATGGTTCGTGTTGCTGTCGTTACATGCGCTTGAATCAGAGTGAATTGACGTGTGTGTGCTTTTGATATTACAGGTCACCATTGAAATAGTGCGCGCTCGCTTCGAGGCGGCAGCCGCTGGATCATCGATGGATTTGAGAGCCTTCAAGCATTTTGTTCTCAAAGATGCATGCAGCGATGCGGTTGAACCCCCCTCGGATGCTGATCTTGAGGCAGCTTTTACCTCTGTGAGCACTGACTCAGATGCCATTGACGCAATCGACTTTGCAAACTTAGCTCAAGTCATTGCTGAAGGCAAACTTGTCGGCTTTGCAGAGGTTCGAGGTTCAAGCCTGCGCAATAGAGGGCAACGACGACGATGACGAAGGCGGCGTGGGAGAAGCATCAGCGCTTGCTACGGTCATCGGAAACAACCCCAAAATCGGTTCAGGCAACGAGAGTGTTGCCCCGGCTGCTGATCTGGACTTGCTTCCGTTGCCACCTGATGATGATGCCGCTGCTCCTGCTGATACGGCCGCCGTGATTCTGAAGCGACAACAACCAACACTGGCAAATGCGGCGGTGACTGCAATGGCGGGTGCTGGTGTTGGAACTGTAGATGGCTTTCCAAAGGTGACTCCCATGCGAATTCCTGGCTGGACTTGCAACAAAACCACGCCACCCGTGCCGTACGCGCATGTGCTCCCAGACCGCAACACTCTCAATAAAAAAGTGGCTGCTGAAGAGAAAAAACGCAAGGAAGTGCCTGAGCACTTGAAACGCACCGCGGGTCAGTTGAACCCCGTGCAGTCACAAGCCCTTGAGGATGCTGATGTGGCGGATCAAGCGAAGGTAAAGACCCCTGTTTTGCGGCTGCGATAGTAAGAAGGTCAAATCCAATGCAATCATCATGGACGGTAGTGATTTGAAGGTTACTCATAGCATGTTCCTCGCCGTGTGACCTTTCTTCCCAGGTCTATTACTGGATTCCAATGCCGAGCTGATGGATGCAACGTGTACCATATGCGGGCATCATCGCCTTATTGCCTCTCCCACGCCGATATTGGCAACTCAGTAAAACCTCCAGCTCCGGGAATCTCCGAAATTGACGACGCCATCAACAAAGCAGTCGCGGCCGAGTTCGATACTCTCGCATACCTACCTGCTACAGCTGCTGCAGAAGGTGCAGCAGTACAGGCTAAGCTGTCACCAAAACTTCAGGCTGAGTTCCCCGATCCAGTAGAATGTTACCAACTGATGCGACAATTTCAAGCTTTTCTTGAAGAAGCCAAAAACAACGGCGGTGGCGGCGAAGGGCGCATTGAGTCCACGGAGCTACTGAGTTGTGCGATGGCCGTTGGCGATGATATGGATCCTATGAAAGTGAATGTGTCTTGGGCACGAACTGTAGTATCGGGAATGTTAGGTCTTGAAGTGGCTCCCGATGGCATTGGTTGTGGATTTGAACACTTTTGCTATGCCGTTGCCCGCACCCGTAAGATGTTCAAGCTGGACTTGAAGAGCCGGAGCAAGCGTTTCAATACCCTCAGCGCTGCTACTAAGGAAAGCGATTCCGCTGCTGCTGCTGCTGCTGCAGAGGCCAAGACTATCGTGGAAGAGGACGACGACGAAAGTGACGACGAAGCTGACGCAGAAACTGCGGCATGGAACTATCCTGTGTCAGTGCCTGCCCAAGCTGCTGCAGGTTCCTTCTTAACAGTGCCACTGCCTGGGAGCCACAGTGCCTATGTGATGGTCCCCGAAGACAAAGTGTGGACTTCAGAAATGCGAGCGGCAGGAAAGCCTGCACCCATTATCTATGTGCGTATGCCACAAGAAGCCATCCAAGCAAGCTTGCATATCGCGGCTGGTGCTGCAGGAGTCGGAGGCCTGGTGGCGAAACCCGAAGAGGATGCTCTCGAGCATGCCATGGGAAAGGCCTTGGATACCGTTGAGGCTGCGGGCGAAGCTGCTGCGTCAACTGTGAGCAGCTTCATGGGTGACATGATGAACTTCGGCGATGATGATGATTGCGCTGCACCTTGTTTTCCCCTAGTCCCCGGTCCTGGTTCTGAGTATGTTCAAGCAAAAGGTCGAGAAATGTTTTGCCTCAACACTTTCCTATAGCCCTTCGCGAAGCGACTGTAGCGAAGCAAGACCTGCCTGACTTCAGTGGATGGATGTGCAAGCGATGTACCAAGATGACACTGGGCCGGCTTAATTCATGGAAACTTCGGTACTTCCGCCTCGAAGGAGGTGAGCTGGTGTACTACGAGAAGGAATCGTCAGCGCAAACGGCCGAAGAAAACTTTCAAACTGCAGGCCGAGGTCGTGCAGGATCCGTTGCAGCAGCCTCGAAGATGGCCGACGCAGAAGGGCGGGAGGCAACGCAAGAAGAGCTCGCACAAGCGTTCGTGCAAGAACAGTCGAAAGAAGAGTTTACCGACAAAAACGTGAAGAGCGCTATCAATATGGCTGAAGTTGTAGATGTACAGGTAGATTACGGGGTGTAATATCAGTCTTTATTGCATCTTTCAGTACACATAACGTGCTGTACCATATGACCACAAGATAGCAATGATGCAATGGTGAATTTGAAATTTGACCCGTTCTTGGTTGATTTTCAGTTGCGAATCTTTGTTATATAGTGAATCTTCAGTCTCATTTCGTGAGGGCGCATGATTTCTCTTTCTGAAAAAGGTATCTTCAAAGACTTCCGTGGGTTCGGGGCGGGTCTCCGCAAAGGTGGCCTCTGATTATTACGAAGTAACTGGCCTGCCTCCACCTCCAAAAGGAGAAGAGTCCGAGTCCATGATCGTCTTCAAGATTACGACCAACAAGATGCGCCGATAGTAAGTGGAGCATACTGCGCTGTTGCTCAAAGTTTGTTAAATCACATAAGACTCATTCATACTTGTTTCCTGTGCCCCTTCTTCATTTATTCTATTCCTCATTGCCAACATCAACATCGTGCTTGCAGTTCCATACGACCAAATTGTACCGGTGATGGCTTGCTTTTGCCGACACATATCGTATGCGCGCGCTGCTCTGCGTTTTCGACGCGAATACGGCAGCGGCGTGAAGCAAGGTTTGACTTTGGGCGAGCGCATGACGTGGGCTGCATCCAATCATGCTGTGAAAATGGCCATGGCAGCGTGGCTGGTGAACCAAGAGCGCAAGGAATTCGAAATGGTGAAGGAGAAGGTGATCGATGCGGACGTCGGCAGCGTGCTGTGCGTTGGCGAATGTGGCTTTACTGTAGGCAACGTTCTCACGGCCATGGTGTGTATGTTTAGATATGGAGGAGAAAAGAATCATTTTCTTGTCAAAATATGTTATATTCAAGTGCAAAAGACAGCTACAAAAGCGTTTTATGATGGTTTTCGTAATCATGCTTTGTTTCTTTATGGTGGCGTCTTCGATCTACAGATGGCAACTAAGATGGCGCGCGACGTTTACATCGCGAGGAAGCACACGCGACATGAGGCCAAGTACGGTATCAAATGGCAGGTAATGGATGACAAATTGGTGCACTTACCACTACCATGTCGATGATTCCCAGCAGCACTCTACCAAGAGCATAATTAATCATATGATTATATGTCCATCGCTTTCCACATTAAAGTCCAGTTGTCAAGATGGTGCAAATACTTGCGTGAGCTGTTATCGTTATGACATAAATGTCTCCCCTGCTTCTCATCGTACGACTTTTCTTTTTTCCACTTTCATCTATCGATCTTGATCTGTCGGTGGGTGGACAGCCCTACAGCGATGCGATGCACTGCAATGTGTGCGAGACCAAATTCCCGACGTTAGCAATGCGCCGAGAGCAAGGAAAGCATCATTGCCGTATGTGTGGGCTGGTGGTGTGCCATGCCTGCGCAAGCACTTACGTGTTTTATGCGGTATCTGGTAAGAAGCAACGCACGTGTGACAGTTGCATCAAGAATGGCGCTCCACCGTCGAGCCGATTGGCGTCGAACCAAGGCCAAAAGTCGCTCTTCAAGATTGTCATGGACAATCGCAAAGAAAAATCGATTGAGAAAATCAAAGACCCTGTCAAGCGAGCCAAAGCTGCTGAAGAGTTCAAAGCTAAGAGCCGCACCTCAGACACTGCTGCACATGTAGACTGGGGTGTGGAACACTTGAAGCACGCACCGTCGTTGAAAGCGTCGAACAAAGCTGCAGCGGCGCTCCAAGATGGATATCTGAAACCCAAAAATGCTCCACAAGAAGCAACCCGCTCAAACGTGTGGAACAAAGAGTCAACAATGCCGTTCAAGGTATTCTTCAACCCGAAAGCGAAGGAAGGTGACACCATCGAGGTCAAGTTTCCTGGCGGCACCAAAGTTGTCACTTACATCGACACGACGACCGCAGTGCAAAACCCGAAAGACACATCGAAGAAAGCATGAAAATTAAGGTACTCGAATTGCTCTGAAGACCTGATAAGATTATAAATGCCAATGAATGAGATGAGGTAGAAGTCTCAAAGAATATTTTGTTGCCAATTGGTCCCTTGTTCATCCGCCTTAAGCTCATCTCTGTCTTCCTTCTTTTTCACCCATATTATAAGGTGGCAATGGGCATGGATGGCATCACCCTGTGCCTGCCCCCAGACGAGGGCTTCGACCAGGAGCGAATGGCAGCGGCCAAAGCGCGCGCTGAAGAAGCAGCACGGAAAGCCTCTGCCCCGCAAGCAAAGACGGCAAAAGCTGCAAGCATGTTCGAACGCGTGCAGGGTATGTTTGATCAAGCGCAAAGCGGTATTGACTCTGCGAAAGACGGCGCTGATGCAGTGGGTCTATCGTAAAAAAGCTCTGTTGTATGGGGTTAGAAATCAGGCGGTGGTTTGCGCTTCAGTGAGTACACAACCATAGATCCTCAGACAGCTATTAGCTGCTTGTGAGTAGATGTATGGCCAGTTATATGAATAAGGAGTACAATAACATAAAACAAAACTCAGTCACAAAGCCAAGAAAGAGCTACATGGTAGATCAATTCTGGGGAGTATTCCACGCATTATGAGATAAAAAACAAGAAAGACAAAGATACACCGAGAGAGCGCTCTGCACTTATATAGCACTTAACATCAGGATTAGTACCTAATACCGAAAGCCAAAACCAACGAAAGCAAAAGAAAAAGAACCAAGCAGGCACCACGCCGTATGCTAATAGACGAAATTATAAAACCGAATTCAACCGGATTGATATTTAAGAAGGCGCGCAATAAACGCTACATTACCATGAGAGTAGAAAACTGCGGCTATGTCTGATCATAAGTTAACTATGTTTAACGCTTGTTTTGCCAAAAGACGTTTCGCTTATTTTTGAACATTGGCAACAAACTCAGCAACTGCGTCGGCGAATGCTTTAGGCTCTTCTTCGTGCGGTAAATGGCCCGAGGACTCAAACTCTACGAGGCGCACTAGATTGCGCTGCTCTGATGATGGCAGTGCTAATTGTGGTGGGTTTCCCTCGCCTGATCCTGGTGTCGTAGCTGGTGCGCTACCATCTACCGCAGTTGATAGACGATCAGCGAGTTGGCGTGAGTTTGAAGCCGGTATCACTTTGTCACATGCTCCATGCATCACTAAGACGGGAAGTCCGCGGCTCACGGCATTTTCGAGTTGCTTCAAAACACCGATGTCTTCCTCACTGCTGCCAGCACTGTTGCTCTTGATGCCGCCACTAGATTCTGCGATAGCGGCCGTGGTGAAGCGTGTCAAGCCCAAGCTCCACCCTTGGCACAGAGAAGGCCAGCGGTAAGCGCGCACCATGGCATCTGACGGAGGTCGCTCTTTGGGCTGCTCCGTGCCAGCCGATGCTCCTACAAGCCCTGAGCATTCGCCAGGGGCAGAAGGAATAGTGGTGGTGGCAGTCTCGAGTGCGGCACCTACAGCGGTAGTGGTAGCAGTGCCACCAACCCCAGCTGCCGCAACCAATTTCGGCGATTTCGGCGATTCAGGCCCCACGGCACTCGCCAAACCTTTTCGCCAAAAGTCTTCCGAATACGCGAGGCTCCGGAGCACAAATGGCAAACCAGTACTCAGCAAAGGCAAGCCTAGACGGAGAAAGGTTGCCCTTGTCATGGCGCGCACAAATCGCACCAGCTTGACGGCTACCCCGCCTAACCGCGATTCCGCGAGCGCCCACGGGGCTTTCTGTGCCTTGGCTTGAGCGTTGGCTTTGGGCACCAGAATGGCTGGAGCAACCAGCACGAGGAGCGTGGACTTCGGGTCAAGGGAAGCCGCGTAAGTCGACGCTGCCAAAGCACCCATCGAGTGACCAATCACAACCTTGAAAGGGCTTCCAGCTTCTGCAGAATTGGCGGCGGTTGCGCCTTTGGAGTCAAGAACTAATGAGGCAAGTTGAGACGCCACCTGCGCATAAACGTATCGCCAACAGATATATCAGACGCGAGATAAAATTATCTTCAGATCATCGAGAGTTACTATTTGTGCCTTCACAACACTAAAACGTAAAACAGACTCGTAATCCTATCGCTTTCTCTGTCTCGCAATTCTAAAACTCAATAATGAGGCAGAAAAGTCTATGCGCTAGCTTACAAACACACCGTGGCGTCCACCGCCGCCGAATACGGGTTGCTTAAAGGATTCGCTGCTCGAGCTTGCACACTTTCTTTCCTTCCTCCGAATAATCGCAGCGGAGGTCGACTCGTGAGCCCAAACCCGCAACGATCGTGGGTGAGCACGGTTACGGCAGCCCTCTGAGGAGCACTGGTCGCTAAAGTTGCTCCTGGATCCTTGGCATTATCTCTTTCAGGCAACGGGGCTGACGTCGAAGCCTCATTATCAAGTTTAGATACTTGCTTTACTGGAGCCAGATTTACAGCCGCAAGGCGCGCAGCCAAAGGGCGAGTCACGTGCCGGTACGACAGGGACGACGCGCCAAACCCGTGAAAGCATTGCACCAGCATCGGGCGACGGGCCCGCGGCGATGCTAGCGGCGTGGATCTGCTGGTCTCATGCAAGAAGTGCACGCGGAGGAACCCATCTTCCACCGGCCCCTCACTCGACGCCGTCGACGTCGCGTCAGCAGGTGCAGCTCCAAGGGAGGGAACCAGCCGAGACTTCACTGAGTTTGGTGCAATCGCGGTAGCTGGAGCAGCGGCGACTTCATCCACCGCAGCCACAGTGGTAGCTAAGGTAGCAGCCGGCTGGACGCAAACATCGGCAAACTGGCTCACAGGTGTTGGTGGCACTGCCCGAGGGTCATGCAAGCGCGGCCGGCACGCGATGCCAGTGTAGAACCATGTGGGCCCACACAAGGTAAGCCAGAGCTGAAGTGCTAGTCGGAGCAATTTGCCGAGTGCAAGGCCTTCGGTGCTAAATGTGCTCGCATGCCCACTCATTTCTCTCAGGGCAGGCAGCACGCGTCGCGCGAAGACTGTAGCAGTTAGTGCCACAGTGGCTGCTCCAATCGCCACCTATATATTTAGACAGCAACCGCCCACGAAAGTAACATTCGATAGACTGACGGCGTTCATATCAACCGCATTCATCAGTGCGTATAATATTCTACTCGAATAGTAGTACCTTTTCTGCTTTTTCTAGAGGGCGTGGTCCGATGACTAGGTCGTTTCGTAAAGGTATTGTGTCGCTGCTGTCTAGAGCTACACCGCTCCATGGGTCCGAGGCTGGCATCCATCCTCGCGGGCGCAGCATAGGGAGGGCTAGCTTCATATGATGGAATTTAAAATGTTGGGAGAGGCAAGAGGTTCTAGGCTATAGAGGCTAAGAGATTCGAGAACTTCTTGAGCACTCGACTCGTAAGCTCATGAGTAACGAATACAGTACAGATGAGAGCCCTCCCTAGCTAGCTTGAAAGCTACAGTACTTACAGTTTGGTTTTGATGTTTTGATGTTTGAGGATTTGAGCAAGGGTATCATCAAGGGTCCCTTGTCCCTTGGTATCATCTACAAACCCTTGATTTTTGAGCAAGGAAGGGGTATCCTTCTTGATTCGAGGATACAGTACCGAGAATGGTACTGTATCATCCATCATCCTATCCATCATTCGTATACCTGCAGAGCTAAGCCTTGGAGTTTAGTCTAGAAGACTGACTTTGTCTCCTCTCAGTGATGATTGATGGATTGTGTGACCCGTGCCCTTAGCTTTCGCGAAATTGGTTATAACGTGAGAAAGAAAAGATAGACACTCCCGTGAACAAAGGTCGCCTTTCGAGGCAGAACGCCGATAGCCACTTCTTAATTATATTAACGACGCTGCAATTTCGACAGCGAAGCCGCTGACACTATGCATGCTGCACCCTTAATTTCTGAAGAGGAAGCACTCAACAAACATATATTCATTTCGTTCATTCATCTGCGCGAGCTGCGTAGAGGTGGGCTTAGAACATCCTAGCTGTCTCCGTACTTCCTTCGTCTGACTACATACCTGCATAGCTAAATACAGCGGCCATGCCAACTAGAATTGGAAGCAAGACGTACACTTGCTTATGTGTCTTGCTTCAAGTGGTTGCGGTATCAGGTTGGGCTAGCCTGCGGTTTCACTATCATTCATATACAAAACCTTGGATCAAACGGCCCGCGAAGCATCATCGCCTGGTGTCTACTGCGGCGCTGAGACCACTGCTGTGTACTCCAGCAACAGAAATGCTTAAACAATGGCAAAATAATGCCCCCGCTGATTCTTCATACACAGATGGATTGCTTGATTGCATTCAATGGATCAATTCCGAATTGAGTGACGTCGCCTTTAGCGGAATGACTGAAGCCGAGCAGCGCAGTATCGACTCATGGGCATTTTCAGTATCTCAGGAATGCACAACTGAATCTGGAATGCCGCCTTACGAAGATAGCTGTTGTATTCTCTGTGGAGTGCTAGTCACACAGGTCGGGTCGGGAACCGATGCTGACTCTAGATTTTATTGGCCCACTTTAAGATTGTTACATTTAGCTCTTCGACCTGTGTCAAATATCACGGAGGCTGCACCGTGGATTCTGCGGTCTGCGGAGGACGCCATTGAATTCTGCGACCAACATAACCTCAGGTAATACATACTACCAAAAACCAACCTTTCTCTGTTGTCCAAGGTTAATTCACGTACCTCGTCTGAATTTTAGGTTGGACTATTCTTACCTAAAGCTCACTTTCAATGCGCCTGAGCTTGATGGTCTGAGTTCAATCGAAGTAGCCTCTGGAGGTGGCGACTTAGATGGAGCTATGACTTTGAGTTTGAGTGATAATCGAGTTGATTGGGGTGCGCTCTTTGACGGGCTACGCTTTAAGAATGTGTATTCAGAAGACGATTACATCCCTGGTGCGACTTAGCCGCATTGCGCCGTTTATCTACCGATCATGGTGACGACTTTTGCAATCAACAGTCGGGAAAGCCATGGACGGTGCACCTCATTTAAGCCAGCAGACCAAGTCGATTTGATCTCAGTTTATAAAGTCCGTGCGGTCTTCTACTTCCGCAAATTTGTCGCATAAGAGCAGACGAATTCCGTGTTTCCGTGTCAGTGTGTTTCTAATCTTGAGATTGGAGGCCAATTGGCCAATGACTTGTTCCCTTCTTGGGTGGTTCGAGATAGCTCCGGATTGGACGTGGCGTTTTTATATCTTGCTACATATAAAGAACCCAGCCGTCTGATCATAGCGGGTTGAAGGATTTATGATATTGGTAAGGTACGTGTTTGAGTTTTGAGTTCGAGTTCCAATATCTAAACGCAAAAAAAAAAAGCTATACGTGCCATTCCACCAGTTCTAGCGCCATTACCCCGTAATCCAATTAGAACCAACCCCTTAAGCCACTATTCCTATTTGCTCTGCTGGCTGTTGTTGAGTCACGCATTGATCTTTTGTATGCTGCACTGAGTCCGTGTACAGTGTACGTGGAATAAAATGGAACCACCTTTGACTTCTTCTGCTCACTCACCCTTGTAAACTGGCTTGCGTTTCTCACGGAATGCAACCAAGCCCTCAGTGCGGTCCTTGGTCGTAATTACTTGCGCGTAGCACCCGCGCTCGATGTCCATGCCCGTGGTGACGTCCGCCTGCATCCCCGCACTCGCTGCTTGCTTGGCCAGGCGCACAGCCACCGGGCCGTTGACAGCGATCCGCCCGGCAATTTCCAGAGCTTTCTCCGTCGCGCGGCCTGCGTCCACGGCATGGTTCACGAGGCCCAGCTCTAGCGCGCGCTCAGATTGGATTCGCTCGGCCGTGAACATGAGCTCTTTGGCCTTGCTCAAGCCAATGAGCCGCGGCAGCCGCTGCGTCCCACCGGCACCAGGGATGATGCCTAGCGAAGTCTCTGGCAAGCCTAGCTTAGCTCCGCTGCCGGCTACTCGTAAGTCGCAGCATAGAGCGAGCTCTAAGCCTCCGCCTAGTGCGGCACCTTCAATGGCTGCAATGGTTGGCATGGGCAACTTTTCGAGCTGCGTAAACATTCGTCGCAGTCCTTCAACAAATGGCCCTACCTGCGTTATGAGAGGTAACACAATGAAGACATACTTTGTAAGGGAGTTGTCTATGCGACACTTACGGCCAGAGCAGATTTTTTTTAATGTACCTCGTGTTCATGCATCGTCAGGCGTTCCTTTAAATCAGCGCCGGCGCAAAAGATCTTATCGGATCCCGAGTTAATCACGACGGCGCGAGTGTCTCTACAGTCACGGAGATGGTCCATGACGTCCACGAACTCAGCAGCCATGCTCCGGCTCAATGCATTCGCAGCATGCACACGATTGAGTGTCACTAGAGTGACGCCCTCGCGGTCCCCAGACAGCCGCTCGACCTTGATGTCGGCAAGCTTTGGAATCCCGGCGGATGACAAAGTGCGTCGGTACGCCAAGTTCAGGCTCTGTCAAGCAGTCGAGAATAAATGCCAGCAACAGCGCATTAGCATCCTGATCCTACATTTTGAATCAGGGAAGATTCAGCTTGCAAGAATATTGACTCACCGGGCGCATGATATGTCTGAGGGGCATCATGTTATTATTTCTGAATGTGTTTTAGGACGTGCGACGCGCGGTGTGTGCCAACAAGTGTCAAGAAGTCAAGAAGTATGTCAAGAAAGTTCTGTCGAGCTGGCTATACAGTAGGGTTAACCTCCAAAATACGGACACAGCCATCGACTGAGCCGTGTGCCGTATGATCGCAAAAAGTTCTCGAATTTGGTGATTCATCACCGAAAACTTTTGCACAAATAATAAGCTAACGCCTGCCTCACGCGAGTTCAGGAACGTAGGGTCCTGGGACGCCTACTGGAAGAGGACAAACTTTTTCAGAGATAGATTGAAGTAATTCAAATATGGCTGAAGATGTGCCTCAAGTGTTAGGTCTTAATGGCGACATGCGGCGAATGTCGCTCATCTCGAACGACATCGAAAAGCAGCTTAAAGTTGCGCGGATGACCAAACCAGAGTTGGCCGCATTCGTGGCATCGGCATCAGATGCTCAACAGACGCAAGAACGCACTCGCCTAGTTGTACTTCAAACCAGCACTGAACCCACAACAAAGGTTACCATACTTGTCTCAAAATCTTTGAATTCATTCTGGAAATGGACCATTTTGCTATGGCGTGTTTCTTCTACCACCCTCACGCCAACTATTTTTTTCTTTGCTACCTCCAGTCACGGAACATGCGCGAGGCCTTCAAGCGCAGTTCAAATGAAGCTGCGAAATTTGAGCGGGCACAAGTTGCTCGCGCCGAAGATCAATCGCGGACCCGGCCTTCGTGTGTGGACCGTTTTCTGCGACGACTTCGAGATAAATTGAGTGCGTCCATCCATATCAAGGGTGAAAAGGAAGAGCGGCTCCTCCGGAACGCGCTTGAAAAATATGCGCGACTCGACGGTTCTCTCAATGCAGTTGAACTCACTCGTGCGCTGGTGAAGGACTTGGGAGTTCATGTGAGCCCGGCCACCGCAGACGCTACTGTAGCATACGTGCGGCAACTCTACGGAGGTGCTGCAGGCAACAACAGCAACAACAACAACAACAACAACAACAACAAGGAAAGTGGTAGGAGCACTGCTGGCCCTGCTACTAATTCTGGCCGTAAAAGTGAAGAAGGAAACGGTGATGGTGGTCCGCGAATGAACTCGGAGGCCTTTGTGCGGCTAGCGCTCGCTGAACTGGTTGGCCCAAAGTCGTCGGACTTGGGCACTATCATGACTTACCCTACTAGCAGCCGCGTGGCTCAGAACCGGCTCAACGCGCACCAAGACTGGATGGCCAACCGCCACTTATTTCGCTCTGCCATTGACACGGCGCCCGAGTCGGTCCGGCGAGCCCCCGTCCGGCCACCTCTCATCGACGCCTTCGTAGGTGAAGTGCAGCGCACGATCGATGCTTCCGCGGGCAAGTCACGCCTGGGGTTTGGCTCCGAGGCCGCCGCCACTGAGACCAACCTAGCGCGGCTCCTGGGGCAGCACAGTGATTTGGTCCGCGGCGCACGGATCAACACCAATGGGGTCTCCGCGCCCAAACTGTGCTTGGCACTCACGAAGCTGGGGCTGGACCTGCCTCTGCCGCACGCGAGAACTATCGTGAACTATTACGCCGATCTGGCCGCTGCAGAAGGTGGGCCACTGCTCTCCCATGACTCCAATGAGCCATCAAAGAGTACTGCGATGGTGCCCTCAACGTCGCGTGCTGCTGCCACGGGCAATCGCAGCAGCAACAGCAGAAATGGCACCGGTCTATCATTAGGGTCGTCGAGTGAGCGTTTGATGCCTTACACACGGCTAGTAGCCGAAGTCAACCACAATCGCCCCGATGCACTGGCGCAGTATGGGCCCGCACCCCCTACGGAAGGTGCGCTCGCTGCCGCCGAAGCACTGGGAATGACCATTAGCAGCAACAGCAGCAGCAACGGTGGCAGCAAGACGACGAGCGACGGGAAGCGCGTCTTTCGAGCTCCCGTGAGTTTGCTGCCACGACGAGAGGTGGAAGCGGTGCGGACCCTGCTCCGAGACAAAGCCACGGCCATTGCGTTTGCCAACGGCGGCACCGCGTCCTCGCTCTTGCGCGCTTGCTTGTTGGACTGCGTGGACTTGAGTGGGGGGGTAGCAGGGCGGCAGCTGGCGATCAGCGTGCGGCGCGTTCTCAAGTGCCCGGAAATTACCCTCGCCCAGTGTGAGGCGCTAGTGGCCTACTACGCCGAAGCCCACGCTGTCGAGCAGAAAAACCGTTTGCAGAGCCGCGGCGCTGCTCCGTCGTCTTTTACGACTTCTTCTTCGGCGCTGCAAGCCACGGCGCCGTCTGCTGCCCTGGATGCCCCGAAAGCTTTTGGAAGGAGCAACAGCAACAGGGGCGGCAGTGCGACAGCCGCAAGTAGTGGCAGCAGTAGCCAAGTAAACGCAGAAGAATCATCTCAGGTGTATTCGAACGTGAAAGTGCCCTTGAACACCTTGCTAGCAGGCCTCGGCGGTGATTTGGAAGCAGGTGGGAAAGGCGCGCTGAACATCGGCGCTGGCAATTTCTTAGTGCACCACGAGGAGCCAACAGCGCCGCCGACTGTGCTGAACAACAAAGGTGCCACTACAAGTGCAGCTTCTGGCCTTTTAGGATCGAGCACAGGTGGAGGTAACAACAACAAGAGCAGTACAGCTAGCACCAGCCACGGAGGTGGTGGCCCGGTGCCTCGCGAAGTGGAAGTTAGCCTAGGGAAACTCGCGCTGGCCGCGTTGGACGCTTCCTTGAAGCAAAGTGGTGGTGGCAATAGCAGCCACCACCCTGTAGACGCGCTGGAAGGGGCCTGCTTGCGCTTTTGCATTGCGCCGAGCCAGGCTGCGGCGGCGATGCGGGCCCCGCCACTGGCGTTTCCCAACCAGAGCAGCAGCGGCGAGCGCAAGAAGCCCCCGCTGAAGAACTGGGACGGGTCCTGGCGAGGGCCCCCGCCATCGCAACAGCCGCAGCACGGGGCGTATGCGCCAACTACCTTCCTTAGCAAGCGGCGCTTTGGAAAGCTGCTGCGCGCGCTCAAAGTCAGCGGCAATAGTGGCGGCGGCGGCGGTGGCAGCAGCGGCGGCAGCACACATGGCCTGAGCGATGTACAAAGTGAAGCGGTGTTTGCGTGGTATGCGGTGACCTGTGCCAACGGAGAGCCGCCATTGCTCGATTACCGGCCGCTCATTCGGGACGTGGCAACAGTGCTCGAAAAGAATGCTCAGGATGCAACTGCTGCGGCTACTAATGCTGCCAGGTATCATAAGCAGAGCAGCCAACCCTCAAATACTGGTTCTGGTGCTAGGGCTGGTCCTGTTGGCGAAATTGCTTCACCGCGGTCAACTCTTGTGGGTGACGGCTTTAACAACAGCGGTGTGATGACTGCTTTACCGCCACCATCAGCGCGTGGTGGATCCGCAGCTGGGAGCAGTCGTTTAGGAACCGCCCGAAGTGGCGCCTCCCCATCGTCGTCGTTGTTTGGTCTACACTCAGGTCGGCCCAGCACCGCACCGAGCTCCGCCCGCAGCAGCCACTTGACACGCCGCATCGAGCAGCGCGCCAACCAGAGCAACAGCAGAACTTCCAGCGCCAGCAACAACAGGGCGCCTCTCGTGTCCCCGTTGGCGACGAAGACACGGGTTGCGCCTCCATTTTAGTGCGCTGTCATTTGAGACAGGCCCCGAAGGGCCATTATGTGCTTCGTTTCCAACTCCCCTTTTTATTTGTTCTTCGTGATTGCTTCTTGTGATTGAAGCCCCCGTTTGTGCTTTTTCTCAGTTTGGGCTGCGCAATTCCGAACTGTCGTGTTATATTTGCAGCTGACCTGTTCGTGCTAAGCTGCTAAGTTTGAAAGTTATAGTGGGTGATGCCGATCCGCTTACTTCTTAGCATCTTTGATTCATAGTTGCTGCCCTTTAACTCCGGTTGATGAAAAATTGAGCTCATGACTCATGAGGTTTCCTTGAGCCCTCTTTGTTGCTGGCTAACTATAAACAATTGGTTATTAACTCTTTACTTTTATAATTTTGTAAATTTTGTTAGTAAAGGCAGATCCATTAGCCACTAGGCATTAATTAGTTCAATTCCAGATTTCTGTAGAGCAGCCATTCGAATTCCTATTACTTCGGTGTCAAACCCAAAGAGGACGGAGTAAGATGGAAGAGATGGCCACTTCACCTTAGGCAGAGGCCTTGGTGGCGCTTGTACTGGGCTGGCGAAAGGCAAAGAACACGGCGAGTTGCAGGACGCTCAGGAGGACCCCAGCACCGTTGGGAACCACTAAGCCCTTGTCTGCAATGCTCAAGCCGTACGACGTCCAGAGGGCGCTGTTGGTCAACGACATGCCAAGCAGCGGCAGAGAGAGGGACGCGCTGTTTTTGGCCTTGAAGACGGTGCCCATAGAGGACAGCGGCGAGGCGTAAAACGCAAAGGTGAACGCGTTGGCGACTGCCACGCACAAGTTGGCGCGCGCGGATTGGGTCGTCAACACCATGCTCGTGGTGTAGGCCGTGGCCAGCAAGATGGCGCCAAAGCCCAGGGCCAAGCCTTCGAGCACGTTGCGGTCTTTCTGGGTGGCGCAGAGCTTCACCGACGAGCTGAACATGAAGAGGCCGCACAGGAACCCGGGGGCGTTGGCCCAAAACACGTACGGGTTGGCCACCACTAAACCGTACGCGATCCACGCGCCGCAGTTGCCAAGCACCATCACAAAGGGAATGGTGTTCAGCGGGCCAAGGCTGCCGCTACGGCGAGCAGCCTTCAGAGTTGAAAAAAAAGGGAGTAGTAAGAAATTATCGGAATGGAGGCGGTTGAGTACAAGTGGCTTAACGAACAATGCACAAATTTCTAAATGAAAACCCATGCTCGCTCAAAGGAAGCTAGATATTGGTGAGAGAAGGACATTTGCTCCTAGATGTATTTTGAGTGCGCATAAAGCGGGGTATCTTCCGTATTATCAAGATTGCGTACATTGCTAAGAACAATCGAAAGGCTAACAAATGACTCGAGAACGCACCAAGATTGCAGGAATGCCAGCGGCGAACAACGCGTTCGCAATAAGAACACCTGCTTTTGGAACCACCGTGGATGCTAATGCCGCTAGATCAGCGCCGCCCCGCAGCCCTAGCGCCGTTGGCAAAGCAACGGTGGAAGCTAAGCTCATGGTAGGAGCTGCGGCGACAATGTTTCCTTGACGCTTTGTCGGCATTCGCGACGCACGCAAGGGTCGCAGTTTGCCTTTGTCTGCCATGGCCAGGGAGGTGCATGTTGTGCCCAAGCTCAAGAGCGTAAGTGCGAATACGAACAAGTTGCTGCGCGCCATGGTCACAAATATCTGCGTATGTACGTGTTCACTTCACAGGCACAGGTTGAAGTTGTTTGTCTGAAACCTCAGAAATACAGGGTGTCTCATCGGGCACCTGGAATCCTCGCACTTCGGTGGTGTTGGTGAACCCCTACAGCTAGTGAAGTCACTTGTATATAGATGGCCATTTCCGATTTCGACAGACAAGTAAGGAAAGGAATCGCAGTGTCCCTCTAGAATGATACACGAATTAGTGTCTGTGGTGGCATGCAGGTGCACTCAACGCGGACCCCGCTGACGCTTTACAGCGCTGCTCGAAAGTTACCGCCGGAAGCTCCTCAATGAACCGAAACGCAGGTGTCCATGAGGCCGCTCGCGATGACGACGATGCTTCCTCGCGCCTACTGGCCTCCTTATCGTTATTACTAATGATTCTGATGTCGCCTCTCGCGCCGTTGAAAAGGGTCGGCCACAGCGCTTCAAAGCAGTACCCCGCAGGGCTGGCTTTGGACCCGTTGCTGCTCCCAAACCGAGGCATGTCGCCCCCGCTCATACTTTCCTGCAGGGCGTTGCGCCAAAAGTCCAGAGGCCTCGCCAAGATGGCGGCGCGGGACACCCAAAACTCCGCCCCCACCGGCCAGCTGCGCGCAGTGCAGGGGTCCGACGGCAAGATTCGCTTGAGCAGGGCGCACGAGCAGCCTTTCTTGCCCTCGGCAATGGGGACAAATGCTGCGCGGTGTACGCTTCCTTTGTTCTTTCTGCTGTGGTCAGCAATACTTGCACTGCGACTACCACTACCGCTGTCATTGCCATCGCCGCTACCTCTGCTTCTTCTCCTTTCGGCAGCAGCCGCGCTGGCCGACCATCGCTGGGCTATGGGGTGCAATGTGCGGGGGTCCCTGGCGTCCTGCTCCCCGAAGTGGCCCAAGCCAATGAAGTGGTCCAAGCCCAGTCCTCTTTGTTGATCATTTCCAGCGAGGGCCGCCACGTCGATCAGCGAAGCAACCGCCGACGGGTGGGTGGGATGGTGCCGTTTGCTTCCCGGAGGAGGCCCAGAACTGAGCGTTTGGCCGTGGCCGTGCAAGAAGAGGATCCATGACGGCAAGCACATGTAATGGTCTACGATGAACTGCAAGTAGGCGCTGGCTTCCGAGCCCTGAAGAAATGGTTTGATTTGGTAACAAACGGCTAAGTAAGCGGTGCAAGCAAAAGGAAAGAACGAGCAAGAGAAAAAGAAACTTGCGCTCAGTAGCCAAAGATATGGTAAGAATAAGCACACCACTGCTCACTTTACCGTCGTTCTACAGTATAAGCTCCCTAATCCCCCCTCCCTCCACCACATGCACCTTGTTCAAAGGCACGTTGTACAAGCTGCTTGGCCCTTTCGCGTGTTCGTACACCACTGCTGGCATCGGCAAGGTCTTAGCCCACTCCACGTCTTCGTCCCATCGCGCTACAACGGCGAGGAAGCTCGGGGGTGGCAGTGCGCCCATGGCAGCACACTGCGGTGACACGTTTCTGCTAGTACTGCTGCTGGACCTGCTGGAAGTACTGGCGCCAATGGCATGTGCGACCTCTGCTTGTTGTGCAGAAGAAGAAGCGCCGGTAGTGGAAGTTGTAATGCTGCTAGTCAACCGTTTTTCACGCCTTGAAGCTGCGCGTTCACTTCTGGTCGCTGCTGCTGCATCAGTGACAATTGAAGCTGACTCGTTATTGTTTGCAGCGGTAATGCTGCTGCTTTTAATCCGATCATTAGCCTGAAAAGATGGAGTGCAATCAGCCAATAGTGATTTGGTGAAGCTTCATAGACCCCTAGCCTTTCTTCGTTTCAATATTTCGGAAGTCTCCTAGACAACAAGTACTACGAAAGTTTTATACCATTGTCGGCCTTTCGTGGTCGTCGGTGACCTTGCTGCACTTCCAGCCCGAGTCCAAAGGGTTCAACCACACCGCTTTGCTCCCATGCAACCGAAACAGCCGCGCGTTTACGATGCACTCGTAAAACTTGCACCGGGTAACTGGTAGCCACGAGGCGTCAGGTGCCCCTGTAGCCGTAGCGCTAATGGTCGACAACAGCTTCGTTGCTGCTGACAACGGTGGTGGCGGCCTCGCTTGGCACTGCTGCGAATGGTTGGCCGCACTCACACAGGCCGCTTCGAGGTCTACAGGGTGCATCAAGCGCCCGCACCCGTCCACCCCGTGCTCGTGCACCGCCCCGAACACCGTCTCGGCAGCGGCGCGCGACACGACCCACCCGAAGTCGCTCCAGTCGTACGCCGAGACCTTTGATTGAAAATGAAGCAAAAAGGTTGTAAAAACTATACATCTGTCGTGCAGGCACTCGGGCATCAGAAAAAAATGCAAGTATATTCTTGTGAAATTTTCAATATTGCTGCCAATTACCTGCTGTCCTTGAGATCGCCGCGCGGAGCCTAAAAAGTACACTGTTTCTTGATGGCTGCTGTGCCGGCGGCGGCGGTGACTCTGAGCTGTTCCTGGAGCTGCTGGCACTGCGGACTTGAGCAGACTAGGATAAGCGCTAGGGAGAGCTCCCCAATTGATGCAGGCTACATCAAAACGCAACCGCACCTTAGAACAGGTCGGTGGATGAGCGAGATTGGAGTTAAAGAATAGATCGATGGACAAATAAAAAAGAGGGAAGCCTGCGAAAGATGAACAAGCAGTCATAGAAGAGCTCAGCCAAGCAAGCAAAAGAAGCAAGCTTGCGTCAGGCTTTTGCCCACACCTCTCCATGAACAACATACACCACCACCTCTGACCACATGCATTTATTAAGGCAGCGTGAATATAGATTCATACCGCGAGCGTGTGCACCAGCCCAGTGCGGGCTTCGTCCTCGAGCACCAACCGCCACGATCGCCACACCCCTGTAAACTGTGTCAAGAAGGTGCACGCTTGCCGCGCGTCCACGTCATTTCCTCCTGCGCCACTGCTGTCACTACACTTGTTCATCACTGGGCTGCTGCTGCTGCTGCTTCTGCTTGAGCCACCACTGCTTCCTCCGGATGCCGCCAGAGTGCTCCCACCTGGTGCCGCGCACTGAAACGCACCGCTGTCATACACTTCGTGCGCAGCTGGTTCCAGAGCTCCAACCACAGCTGCCACGGAAGCTGCTGTCGTTGCTGCCGTAGTGCCGTCGACCCACGCCCCAGCGTTGACGTGAATGCTGGCGAAGACACGAGTAGGGCCCAAGGCTGCAGCTACGCGGCGCTTCGTGTCTCGCAGCGCTGCCGTGCGCGTTTCGGCACCGCGCAGCTGCCCACTCATGCACAGAGCGACTAGCGGGGCTGCTATGGCCTTATGGCTATAGCATGCTACTAGCACCAGTGCTACCCATTTTACAGCGGGGCGCAGGCTACGACGGCCCGATGAATTTGCCATTTTAGAGGCACTCCCCCATGCCAAAGGTGCGATAAACCGACGTGTTCGTTATGTTTATTAGTCTACCAAGTCGCTATTGTAGAAACAGTTAGCACAAGCCGAATTTTCGGAAGCGATTGCTGCAGAGAAGAATCCTACTAGACACCGCCAGCTAAAGATCAGTAGATCTAGATGCTATTCTCAAGGCAGTGACTGCAGCAATGTCATAATTGGAAGTCAATATAATCCCTCACGCCTCCCGGAATGAGCATGCATGTAAGACGAATTGGCGGACGGGCTTTTGTCGCGATTTTCCCATTTTGTAGATCAGAATTACGCTAATATAGTACACTGTTGCTGTCTGTACTCAGTAAATACTACTGTACTCTGGCGGGCAGGGTACTGGCTGCCAAGGGGGAGCCCTGGCTAATAGTACTCTTCAAATGCTTTCCGTGCTGCATCAAGCGTCTGCACGGGAATTACTGTGGGTATGTGAGAATACCTAGCTGGGCGGATATCAAAGGAAGGCGGAAAACACAAGTCGGTAAAACCGTACAAAACCGCCGGTTTTCTTGGTTACTGACTGTACTGCATAATACATAATACTACAGAACGAGAACGTTGAACGTAGAACGTAGAACGTAGATGTAAGACGTAACGCTGAACGCACAAATCCGAAAAAACAAACACACAGGTGTAACTTTAGTTTCCTACGAGAAGAAAGCCCTGAGACTTAGCAAGGCGTAGCGGGGTTCTCTAGTTGCTGTTTATCGAAAGCACCAAGCACGTAACTCGTAACTATAAAAACTGCCCCATTTGCTTTTTTATTTTAAATCACGTAATTTAAGGGAGTTCTGATGGGGCACAGAAATTCAATCGAAGAGACATCCTTGCTTATTCCCAATTCAGACTCCCGGGTCTGTTCTCTTTCTTCTCTATTCTCTTCCTGACAAAGATGGACAAATCAATAGGAAAATAACAATGGCCGATGAAATAAATACACGCATATTTGGCTCTGCAAGGGGGCGCCATGGCGCTACGACGCAAGGCGAATCACGGGACTAGGAAGTCAGAAGTCAGGAGGACGTGGCATCAGTTGTCCAATTAACGGCTGCATGGCCGAAGTAAGCCACCTGTGCGCGACTTTTACTTCATCATCATGGCCATGCACATGCTGCAAAAGATGCAGAGCACCATGTCGCCCCAGAAGCACACCACGCCGTGCATGTACTCGTGCGGTTCCGACCGCTCTTCGATCAGCTGGGTGTCGTACGCAAAGTACCACGACAAGAGGAAAAAGAAACAGTGCAGCGCTACGAAAGCCCAAATGTCGCTGTACTGGTGGTACACCATGAGCACGGTGGTGAGAACCACAGTAACCAGCCAGCTCAAGAGTGCAGCGGCCACCAGGGAGAAGTACAAGCGGCGCCCGCCCGGCACGTGTTCCTTCTTGCTCGCCACTGGCGTGCCTCCTTCGCTGTCCAGTAAGCCCAGAGCTGCGGCACACGGGTTGCAGGTCACCTGTGCCACGTGTAAATAGAACAAAAGTAGTGTAAGAGAAGGCAAACCAAAATTATAATTGAAACGACAACTCGAAGGCAAAGCCGAAAAAGAAAAAGAGCGAGCAGCGAGTAAAGAAAGTTTGATTGGTTACACGAGTTTGGGTAAAAGGGAGCTGCAGTGGATGCAATGAGTTGGACAAAACACACCAGCTCAGCGGGAGAGTCTTCCATGCCTTCGGCCGGTACACAACACGACGCGGGAGTGGTGCGCGTGGCAAAGAACGTGAAAAAGAAGGCCACCGAGGCCATGTTCCCAACCAATTGCCAGTTGGCGTTGTTACTCCAGCTGCATCACATGAGAAAGTACAACCGAAATAAAGATTGAATAATCTTGAAGGAATGGCATATTATAAATAGGAAAGAGCGAAAGAGCATTATTGCAGAAAACGCAGAATAAAAAGGTGTAGAAGAAAGAAGTGTAAGTAGCAGCAAGGCTAGAACTTCGACACGTGAAAAGAGAACAAGGAATGAATGTAAGAGGCCTCACCCTTCATTGGTAACTCCGAAAAAAGCACCAGTGAAGATTGTGAAGATCAACAGGCTGATGTAGTTTAACGGAAACTTGTTCTGCACGGACACAAGTGAGAAAAGAGTGAACACACGTCAAAACCAAGGAATAGAGACAAGAAGTATGTAGAACACATTATTGAATCCAGAGTAGCCTCTCTCGATAGGCCTGGTTGCATACTCCTCCTAAACAATCCCCATCTTCCACATCTTTTATGTAGTCACAGATCCCTCAAGCAGTGCCACCCTTATTGCTGCACCTTGTTTAAAGCCACCAGCGCCAGGGAAATGCCAAACCCAAACAAACTCAACACGTTGTAAGCCGTGCGCGATTTGTCCATATACTTCACCGCAGGCTTCCAATACGCGCACAAGTACGCTACGCCAGAAATGCCCAGGGCGTTTAAAAACACAAGCGTTAAGAGCTTGAGCCGAAACCCCACTCTAATGCTCAGCGGCAGCATCGTCACGCCTTTCTGACGCGCAGCTCCAGGCGTTTGGCCGTCGACAATCCCTGCCTCCACATCCGCTGCATAGGCTTCCGCTGCTGCGCTCTCTTCCTTCAACTCCAACTTTTCTCGTCTGAGTGCAGCCGCCGCTTGCCGCTCTTCTCGTTCTTGCTTTTGGGCTGCACTTTCGGGCCCTCTTTTCGCGGCTTTCCACTCGGCCATTTCCCTTTCGATTTTCTCCATGTCAAGTTCCGGTTCAGCCGGCGGCTGTTTTCCGTTTGCCTTTGAAGGAGGAGGACCCTTCTTCGTTGGAGGAGGTACTTTTTTAGGGGCTTGCTTAGGAGCAGCAGCTTGCATTAAAATCGCTGGCTTCGGTGGTGGTGGCAGCCCTTTCTCCTTCGCCTTCATAGATGCCCACTCGTAGTCGACTTCTGCGGCTGTTCATGAAGGCATGGAGGGCGATGAACAGTTCGGTTATGAAAAAAAATTGTAGGACGATAGAAATATGATATCGAAAGAGAAAAGATTGATGAAGTCTACGAATTGCAAGGAATAGATCATTGGAAACAATTTGAAGTGCGTCTAGGAAATTAGAAACTCATTTCGCATAAGTGTACCGCTCACCCTTTCTTTCGGACAGCTCCATGATGATAAAGGTAGGGCCAGGACTACCCCACACCAATCGAGAAAAAAAGTACTGATGAGAATATAAGCACTTGATCAATGGATTAAAGCCGTGAAAGTAAACGCGAAGAGCCCCAGCCAGGTAGCTCCTGCGAGAGGAAGTCGAATGAAATCAGAAACATCTCGGGAATATTTAGCTATGCCACGAAATGGAATTTCGGAATTCAGTTCATGCAGCAAAATATTGGGACTTTTGGGGCTTGGAGACGACTGGTTTCATCTCACCTCGTCTTTCCGTCCCATTGCCCCTCCTCGACTCCTCGATCGTTCGTGGATCTGAATAAAATTTGACGAGGCTTGATTTAGTGACACACTTCGGCTCACAAATAGCAATCAGGAGCTAGCATGGTGAGCCCCGAATGAAGCCATCATGCATGATGAATAAGAAAATTCAGGTGAGAGGAGGGACTGAATGATTTGGGATAGCAACTGTGCTGGGCACTTGAATACAGTCTACGGCATCAGATAATACAACGGAATAGTTCGAAATCGTAGAATTCCTAGCTAGATCATGCCGTCTCAGCAAAGCCTCAGTCGCGAACCGTTGCGAAAAGCTAGCAGCTTTAATAATGATGGTGGGTCGCGGCGACGGCAGGAGCGCGGTGCGCCGCCTGCAAAGAACGGCCAAAACCACCAGGGCGTGGGAATGAGCGTGCGCGTGATCGTGCGGAAACGGCCGGTGTCAACTCGCGGTGACGAGCGCGACATTTTGAGCGTGACTGCACCGCATGTGCTGGTTCACGAGGACAAAGTGAAAGTAGACCTAACAAAGTATGTGCACGACCACTGCTTTGGCTATGATGACGCCTTCGGGGAGCTTGACGATACCACTGAGGTGAACGAATGTATTCGAGCTAGAGGACAACCCAGCTAAAAATACCATTATGGCACCAAAGTTTCTATCTAACTTTACTTCTTGCGTCCTTATATCAGGTCTTTGAGCGAAGTCTCCTGGAACTAGTGGACAACGTGTTTGAAGGCGGGTCTTCGACGGCCTTCTGCTTTGGTCAAACCGCGCCTGGGAAAACCTTCACGCTGTTCGGCGAAGGCGGCGGGTTGAATTTCCACTCGGCACCACCCGTGGCGGGTGGCGATGCCTACCTAGACGGAAAAGATCTTGATGAGATGTACGGGCGCGATCGTACGGTAAGGGCGGAAGCAGCCGCATCAACTCAAGCAGCCAAAGGCGGCGTGTATCTATTAGCAGCTTCAGGGATCTACCGCCAACTGGCAATCGAGAATGCCATGGAATCATTGAACCTTGACAGCAGTGGCAAGGTCATTGCAGGCCATCAAGTTGGAAGAAATAATCCAGAATCACCGACGACTATGATGAATGTCACTTTGTCAATGTATGAAATCAAGGGGCAAAGACTCTACGACTTATTGAATGGCAAAGAAGAGTTGCGCGCGCTCGAAGACGAAGCTGGCGTGTTGCAACTAGTGGGGCTCACTGAGCACGCATGCCCCACTTTCGAGGACTTTGTAAGTGTGAGCAACGTAGGTCGCACTGCGCGCACTACCGCAAGCACGGGCGCGAATGATACGTCCAGTCGAAGCCATTGCGCCATGCTGGTGAAAGTGTACGATGGCAATGGCCACTTGAAAGGAAGCTTGAGCTTGATAGACTTGGCAGGCTCTGAGCGGGGTGTTGACAACGACAATACAGACAAGTTGACTCGGAAAGAAGGCCGTGACATCAACACCAGTTTGCCTGCATTGAAGGAAGTAATCCGTGCCATGCAGTGTGGCACGCATGCCCCTTTTCGGCAGTCGAAATTAACTCAAGTGTTGGAAGATTCCCTGACGGGTGATCGCTGTAAGACTGTCGTAGTAGCGTGCGTGAGTGGTGCGGCACACAACGTGCAACATACCCTCAACACTTTGCGGTATGCCGCGGATTTAAGGCCGAACCCAGGCAAAGAAGAACGCGCGGGCGCTGCAGCGCTCTTGTCGGCCACGGCGGCGTCTCGGCACAGTTTCGACGGGCCGATCGGACTGCAAGCTGGTAACCAACCGATTAACCTCGGTCTCGATGGTAGCTGCAATCGTGGTGCCAACAGCAACAGTAGTAATAGCAGCAGCAGCAGTGGCCCCGGGCTCCGAGTGGGAGCTGGCCCTTCACTGCGAAAGCCCAATGCAACTGGGGTGAAACCGGAACGCCGAGGCAACCCCAGGAGCTCAGGCAGTGGCGACACTTCGCGCCTTGCTCCGGTGCGGAGCTTAGACAGCCAGGATCAAGCCGACCTTCCACAATGGGTGCCCGATCGAGTAGTGTCTCAATCGGAGAGTCGTCCTGCCGTCCGTGGTGGTGTCTTGCCTGAAAACCGGGAGTCAGCCTCGTTGCAGAGGCCGAGCCGACGCGGGAGCTTAAAACCTGTTCGTAACACATCAGCAAGCCCGAGCCCTCGGCCAAAACCGTCAAATTTCAAGACGGGTACTGATGCCAAGTCACCTCGCAGCAACCACGCGGCGTCATCGTCCTCTTCGTCCTCGTCCTTATCGTCACAGCCTCACATGGCTGACTCAACAACCACACCAGCTACGGAAAAAGCGCAGAAATCATCGTCGTATTGGCCACGCAGCTTAACGCGTTCAAAACGCCCGGCTCGTTCAGCCTCTGCTGACTCAGGCAAGCAATCCAACAGCAACAACTTCAAAGCTGATGGACTCAAAAGCACCGCTCCTGCTGTGGCTTCTGCCGCGGCCGCCACCACTGCCGCCGTAGGAGCACACTCGGAGCACCCCCACCGACAAGTCTCAATTGACTCTCCTCCACCACCGCCGCCACCGCCTGGCCAGAGCCTCGCTGATGAATTTTCACTCAATTTAGACAGCCCCGTACGGCAAGGATTACCCGGCAACAAACAACACGGCAGCGGTGGCAGTGGGCACCGTGGGACTTTGTCGAATATGTCAATGGGATCTGAAGACAATGGCATGCTCTATGACCCAAGCATCTCCACACCCCGGCATCATCAGGTGGCAGAAGCGGACGATGTGAGCGTAGTTGATTATGGTGACCCGTTCTTTTCGTCCAATCCCGCTGCTAGCAGCCCCAATAGTACCAGTAGCAGTAGAAATGGGGATCATCAGCGAGGGCGCAGCCCCCTCATAAAGCGACCGCACCACAAAAGTAAGGACATCCACAGTGGCAGTGACCAACTGCGTGGTATCAATCAAAGCTTAGACGATCCACTCAATGACGGTGTTGTAGTTGGCGAAAGTGGCGGTGGTACGAGCTGGAGCGGCAGCAGCAATAGTCATGAAGACGGGGAGCCCAAAAACGTCGGCCTCTTTCGCACTGGCGAAGGAAGAAAAAGTGGTGGTGGTAGTGGTGAAGGCATAGAAGTGAGTGCAGCAGAAGCCGCGCTAGGGGCTGAAGTAGCCCTTCGTTTTGGAGTAGCTGCATCGAGCTCTCGAGTGTGGCAGTGCTTGCGAGAGCTGGGGGTCGAGGCAGAAGCAGATTTGAAACATGTGCACGAAGACGAAGTTGCAGCCACTGCCAAGCTGGTGAGAGTTGGGGATAGAAAGCGCACGGGTGCTTGAGTGCTTGAGTGCCTCGATCAAAGGTTTAGTTCAATTCGCTTTACTGTCCTTTTAACTGTTATTCGTTCGAACTTTTTTTCTGTACTCCTTGGGTATTTTTCAGAAGTCTCCATATTCCTTTACGTGACACGCACATTTGCTCCGTGCACTCAGGTGGGTGTGAAAACTGTACAATTGAATAAACTCAAAGAGTGGGCTCGCAAAATGCATCAAGTAGCTGACTTACCCGTGTCACTTGATGCACCCACTGCCCCTGGTACTACTACAGCTTCAGTCACTAGGACTGATGCTGATGCTCTGACTGTCACCAGCACTCACGCCATAAGTTCTCGTGGTGGAAGCAACACCCGAGTCGTTCCCAATTTACCTGGCTTATTTACGGGTGATAACCAAGCTATGCCAGAAGCCGTAGGCTTTGGGTGGGATGGCTTAGGCTTCGACCTGTATTGGCGGCGCGCACAAGCACTCGGCATTTATGCACCTAAAGACTGGCCGCATTCGTCGAAAAATCCATTCGTGACGCTTTTGTTGCTCGCACAGTATATGGCTACAAAAGGACCTGGTGCGAGTACCTATGCTTCTTCCTCAGCTGATCCATCGAAGAGTGACGGTGTGCCATCAGAAGGTTCTGCTCACGTGAGCACATATCACTTAAGTGCTGCTACTGCCAGTAGTCGCTTCGAAGCACTTGAAGCCCTCGTGAATGAATCCATGCCTGCGCCCGCAGTGCTGGCAGCCTTTGACAGGCAGTGGTGCTCAAACAGCAGAGCGGGCTGGGGTGGGGGTACAAATGGCACGGGTGGGTGTTGTGGTATCGCCGATGTCCTAGGCCTCGCGAGCCGAACTTTCCTGCGCCTTGGCCGCCGGTCAGAAGCTGAAGACACTGCTTGGCTAGCCGTGCAGCCGAGTGATAGTCACGGCAAAGGTGGCACGACTGCCCCTGCTGCCACTGCCCATTCAGCCCATGCTACCACTACTGCTAGTGCTAGTGCTGGTGCTGGTGCGCCTGTATTTGCGACTGAGGCTAAACCAGGCCCACCTCATGTAGACTTGACCGCCAGTGCCAGTGGTGCTACTCGGAAGGCCGGCAGTTCCACTCGCCGAAGCAATAGCAACACTCCTCCTCCTCCTCCTCCTCGTCCCTCCAGTGCTCCCGGCAGCAGCTACGATCATCACAACGACCAAGGAAAACACCACCATCACCATCCGAAGGTAGCAACGCGCGTGACTTGCCGTTGCGTGCTCGGTGATATTGCCGCCTCGGAAGCAAATTGGTTGGTGGCAGAAGGCTATTATGCAGAAGCACTAGCCGATGCGAGAGCATGTGAAGCTCGTGCGCTTGAAGTAATGGTGTGCTCGAAATGGCGTTACAAAGTACTCCAACCCGCAGGCAAGAGCCAGGCCGAAGTGGAGGTTGCAATTGAAGAAGCGTGTAAGCGCATGAACTGCAATCGAGATGAGGTCGCTGAGCTCCTCCAGCCCGAACCTTAAGGTTTAGGTTTTGTTTATAAAAAGGGAGTTGTTAGCATGACATTTCCAATTAATTTTGATTTCAGGTCAAACAAATAAACCAGAATCAAGAAACTTGACTTAGTAATTTGTATACAGTATACATGCTTAGTTGTAGTTGGAGCGTAACTAGTAACTAGTAGCTGGTGATAGCTAATCAGGCAAATATAATATCTAATCTCCTATTAGCTCCTATTGTAGAAGAGGTGAGTGGTAAGCAGATTTCAAATTAATGGACGTACGAAAGCAAAAAGGCACAACTCTCGAGTCACGAATTTCCTGTGGTTAGTTGGTCGCTACTTTCCGATGTCTCCGGCAGTGGCTTCGTTTAACTTACACTCCGCCAAGAATGCGCGAGCATCGTCGTCCGTGGGCCCCTCAGTAGCGCTCCGTCTTGACCCTTCGAAATGCATCAAAATTTCTGAATAAGTCTGTGGCAACACCCACGGTGGTGGCCTTGATGAGTTGCCTTTCCCTCCAGTAGATAAGTCGATGGGGTTCACAGCAGTATTGGCAGCAGCAGTATTCACAGCAGTAGTATCTATGCCTATAGCAGTAGTCTCAGCAACGGCGTCATCATCAGCAGGTGTGGGAATTGCTGGGTCTTGTGTGGCAAAGGCAAAAATGACCCGGTTCGACCGGGTAGGTTGGCGGCTCGGATCGCTCGGGTTTCGGCTTTCCACGGCGACGAAGACCCGGCATGTGTTGGGCGTGGCGTGCACGACGCGGGCCGTGAAAGTCACAAGGTCACCTGATGAAAAGACGAAAAAAGGAATAGTTAAAACCCATGACCGATGATTTTACTGTGCGGGATGAATGAGTTGGTGACAATGTGAGAAAGACAAGCAACGACAAAGAAGAAGCAGAAAAAAGAGGGTAGGGAAGGATAAAGGTTCAAGTAAAATGACTACAGATGCTGTTACCAATCGCAACCGGCTGAAGAAAGGTCGCCTCATCAAGACCGATAGGTGCTACAACTCCACCCTGTGTGAAGAACAGTGCACTGTAGTAGGCGAGGTCGAAAGCCTAACCGTAGAAAGGGAAAGAGAAAGAGTGCAAAAAATATAGAGAAAAGGCAGATAAAAGTAATGCAGTGACCGCAACGAAATTGGTATTCTGATACGTGGAAAGAAACTGAATATGAATAGAAATAATCGTAGCAGCACGGGAAACCAACTTTTCACCTGTCTCATCTTTACACTGCTCTCCCCAATCCCACACAGCTCTAATTACCTAGTGCTAAAAACCGTAATACACAATTTACTCCAGCTCAGCCCACCTGAGCCACGACGAAGCCGCCAAACAGCTTGCCGTGCACGTTGCGCTTCTCCGGAAACACCACGAAGGAGCTCCGAAAGGTGTACTGCCCGATGGTGCGAGGCGGTGGCGGGCGGCTGATCGCAGGCTGCTCTTGCTCTAATATGGTGCGACGGTGCATTTCATGGAGCTTGGTCATTTCCTAAAGTCGAGGTGTCAGTTGTGAGATGTTTACGCACATGAAATGGCAAAAAAGGAAAGCTTCCGTAGAGTTGTGATGAAAAAATAGGAGAATTGATTCAACTGCATAAAAATGTATCAATTTTTACTGTAGATCATCTCATGCAACGTACCTCTTCGGTCGGTGGTGCCGACACTGGCAGTCGGATTTGCATCGTGTTCTTGGTGCGTGCGGAACGGATCGCTTTGTGCCAATCTGCTAGCGCTGTGCGCTCTGCTTGCCGTGCTTGTGCTTCCTCCACCGTTGGTGTGCTCGCCGGTGAGTCGGTGATGGCACTATCGCTGCTGCTGCCGCCACTGATACTGCCAACCCCCAAACCAGACCTCGCAGTTTCAAGGGCGAGTGGCGGCACTGGAGGTGGCTCATCGGCAGCAACTTTGCGTGGGCGCAGCGTCTTAGCATCGAGCGCTACCATGGTCGTGTGGCACACGTTGATGAGGACTTCACGACCGCTTGCAGGGTCCAACTAGATAATAGAGATAGCATTGTCAGTACCACAGCTGAGAGTGCCGATTACAAACAGAAAGTGCCTTCATCCAGCATAGACACTGTATCTTCTTCGTGAAGTTTATCATTCTGCTACGTACAACCACCACGCGAACACGAGAAATATTACTATTATTCAATACCAAGGCTGTCAAGTCTATTCTGCTTTACCTGTATAGCGTCAGTTCGCACTTCGAGAGAGTTCTTCCCGCAACTGGTTACGTAGCACCGCATCCACACGTCACGATTGAGCTGCGTAACCTGGAGCTTGCGGCTGTGCGCGTGGCCTGCTGTCACCAAAGCTAGACCTCGCGCAGTCCCATCAGTGTGTCGGTATGCTACGTCTGCCGTCAATGCGTCCACAGCTTCTAGAAATTTCGACAACCGAAAAAAGGCCCTGTCGTCGCTCTTGTCTGCAACGGTGTAGCGTAGTGCCAAATCTGTCGCCAATGGGTACCTCACATCCAACATCGACGCAGAGGGTGTCCGCGGCTGCAATAAATCCGACGAGGTCACAGCCGACATATTATCACGTGGCGCAGCGTAGACGTCTAAATGGCTCACCATCGGGTCCACGCTGTAGAGAAACGGCGCAGAGTCCTGGGCGCAAGCGGGGACTACATTCGAAGGCCGCGGCTCAGCAGATGCTTTCACTCGTGAGACCCATTCAGCATGCTCCGCTAGGCTCTTGAAGTGGCGTATGACTTGAGAGTAGGGTCTGCGGAGAACCCGGGCCCGCAACAGTGACGAGGCTCGCATCTTCACGAAGTGCAGAGGATGAACAACGTGCTCGTGTTGATCATCCAGTCGGACTTCTGAAAGAAGTTTCCGATAATTATGCTCTAATGTGTTATTTTGGACGTTTGCTTCACCGCGATCTCTCTCTTCTCCACTCTTCTTTAGGCTCTCGGCTTTTCATCCTTCTTCTTCGCTCGCTTTCGGTTACGACATGAGTAAGATTCTTCCCACTCTAAGGGTACGTATACCTGAGAGTGGGAAGAGCGCTCGAGCGAACTAAGACTTGAATATAAATCCACCGAAACCCGTTAGGAACTCCCTTTCCTTCAACAAGAGAGATAAACGGAATTAGGTGATTGGCTTACCAGTAACGTACAAACATCCTTCTGAAAAATAAACGCAAATTTGGCAGTTTCACTTCAGTAACAGCGCGCTCACTTGACACGTGATGAAAACACCACTTATGTCCATGATCACCTGATGCAGCAGTCAAAGAGGGAAATAAATGACGTACTTAATTTACAAGAAGCACACGGAAGAAAAACCAAAAGTTTAGAAAGCGCACTCGCTTCGAAAGAAGCTATAAAGTTCAAACATACCGTAGTCCAGAGCAATATAACACCTACGCAACTATACAAAAGCAAGACGCTGATGACTCAGGCTAAAGCGTATCCATTGGGTCTGCAGACTGCGTTTCAATCAACTGCATCTCACCTGTATGGTGGTGGAGGCGTTGCTTGGATCGACTCCCAGTCGCTCTAAGGCAAGCGGTAACATGGCTCCCAACGCCACTGATAAGAGCGTTATCGTAAATAACGAGGCCTGAAACAGAAGAAAAGAAATGGGAGATAGAGAGCACACTTCATTGCTACAGAATTGCAGTAATATATAGACTAGCTAGACAGGAAGGATGCTTGGCGGTGATGACGGTGACTTGGCAGTATAGATTTCAAGAGAGCGACACCTTTCATTCAAGCGTCCTCACCGTGATCGCTAACGTGCCTCTCCCGCCAAACCAAGCACCTACAAGTGATGAAGTTTCGGACATAGGAGTATACCGTAGAGCGCAGTGATATAAAAACAAAAAGGGACGCACTGACTCATTGATTTAGTGAGGATGAGACGACGAGTATTACCTGCTGTTGATATGGGCACAGAGGGCACTGTCGCGGAAGCATCGAGGATTGTTGCAGCAGGCAACCTGACGGCGGAACCTCTTAAGCCAGGAGTGACAACGCTCCTCAGGGAATCTCCTGTGCTATTTCTGACTGCAGCAGCCAAGTGCGAATGCGGTGAAGTCGGTATAATTACTGAAGCCGCTGGACTAGCGGCTGCTGCAGTCGCAGTGGTAGACGCTCTCGACGCTGCAGCTGTCGCAGCCCCATTGGCTGTCGCCGGTGCAAACAAAGCAACGCGCACAAAACCCACCCCTGTTAAGGCCACTGCAATGCACACCGCCATCGCAAATTCCCGTAAAAGCCACGCGCGCTCGTTTTTGCGAGTCACCGTGCCTGTCGCGAGGCCGCGGATGATGCGCACAGCCGATTGGTTGCCTGCGTTACCGCCTAGCAATGCGAACAGAAAAGGTAGAATAAGGAATCATACCATAGGCGCTCAGTGGCTATCATTAATAAGCAGGAGCTGCATGAAGAAGAATCGAAGTAGAAACTAGAAATGAGCTAGTACTTTATAGAAACGGCCAAAACTCCTCGTTGCTACTCACCAGCGCCGACGAGCATCGTGAGAAAGAAGACAATGACGGGATGGTCTGCAATAAGCCTCTGGTTCCCCGCCAAAATGAAGGAGGACAGCGACTGGAATCCTAGTAATCCTACCTGTGACATAATAAGCCCGCCAACTATGCATTACACGAAAATGTCAAGGACTGCCTAAAGCCGAAGCTAAAGCTTAACTACAGATATGTAGAATGTGCAGAACCGCAAAACACGATGTGACTATTATATTGCAAGGATCCTCTTTTCGTACCAGCCAGGATACACGACCGACGAGCTCTGGCCAAAATGATCCACCAGCAGCTACGGCTTGTGTCGAGCTAGAACCTTCTATGTCGAGACCCATGGGCACGTCGTGTGTCATCGAAGCCGAAGAGGAGGCTTCAGCTAATAAAGATTCAAGTGCTGCAACGCGGCGACGCAGAGCAACATTTTCAGCCTCGAGCGTCGTCAGGGATTGAACACTGCTGATTTCAACTTTCGGGGTCGACCAAGTTTCCGCTTGATCGCTGAGTGAAGAAGTGCTTTTTGACGGACTAATTGGACGCGGTATCTTTTCCTGACGCCATGCTAGGTTCAGAGGCGTGTGCTGCTGACCGGCCGCCAGGGGGCCACGTAGCCGCACGCCTCGATCCTCGGCATGCGACATGGGAATATCTAACGGGTTGTTGCGTTCCGCTCGGCTTTGTTCGTGCACGAACCTTCCCGCTGCTCGAAGTTAAACTTACTGCAAGTAGTAGGCTAGCTAGCTAGGCCAGAGTCGCAAATATTCAAGGACCAAGGACTCTTAGCTTACGACAAGCAAACACTTTTCTTCTTTTCTTGCAAAAAAGATCCAACAACAAAGCAAGAATCGGCCAACCAAGCGTCTAACGTCTAACCGTCATACTTAGAAAACTTCTTCTAGCTAGGTTCTAGCTACACTCTGTAGCTAGAGCCAGAGCTGGTGACCTGGCAAATAATCTAGTTGGACCTAGATCAGCTTGAATATTTACATCAAAAGAAGTAAGTGCTTCCAGTACTAAGTAGCCTTCAGAATAGTGTTGTAAAGCTATTTGCGAGTCCCATGCGAAGTCATCACGGGGCCTAGTTGCAAAAGTCTAGCTGGGAACGCCTGCATTCGGTTGAGGAGCCATGGCATTGGCAGGTAAAAGTAAGTGAATATGATGAAATATGTCGTCAGTGTGCCTCATGTTCCGCACTCCGCACTAACCTGAATCACAGGTGGGCATCCTCGAGAAAATCAAATCCAGTACATTCGACGGCTCCAAGTAAGCTCAACCGTAGAGAATAGAGAACAGAGAACTCACTTACTTACTACAAGTATTACTATGGCGCTGTACTTATGTTTGGCATTGGTGTATGTGCTTGAAATAGGTGCGCAATCGGCTTCAAAGAGAGGCTAGTGCTGCTTCGGATTCGCAGCGATTACGCGAAGAACGCGAAAAGGGTTTCACCCTTCACTTTCGATCTCAAGAGACTTCATCTGCGCAAAAACCTTCGGCACCACCAATTAGTGACAACGCGTCGAATTGTCGCCAGCGTAGAGTCTGGAGGAAGCACTCTACCGAGGTCAAGCTATCTTCGCAGGGTGCACCTTCAAGGCACAGGAGGACAACACCTTTAACTCACAGGACTTCAAGAGATGGAATCGATGCTGCTGGCAGTACTTCTGGCGTTAGTCGTCATGTATCTAGTGTCAATAATGAAGAAACCACAGCTGATACTATACGGGAAGTGCTCAGTGCCTCAGCTGAGACTCAGGTCGAAGTCGCTCACGACAGCGATAGTAGTAGCGCTTCATACGCATCTGACTTTGAAAGTTTAGACGACGATGGTGACGGTAGTGACGGTAGTGGCTACAGCAGCATTAGCTGCAGTGGAGGCAGCAGCGGCAGAATAATCGACAACGGAATGGCCTCCAAGTCAAAGAACTCCGAGGTGCTAGTGCATCCAGGGCTTTCTTCAAACAATGCAGTGGACTTTAGGCTTCCTCATGATTGCGCCAATGAAAATTCATGCCTTGCATCGCCGAATCGAGGCGCCAAATCAAAGAATTTGGGGGCAAGTGCATCGATATCAAATGATCCACTTAAACTAAAAGACAGCAACGACGAACTCGGAAGCACGCGATGGCTGTCTGGAAACATGCTAATTAGTAGTTCTGGCTTCACAGCTAGCTCCGCGCGAAGAAGTACTCCCATTCCTGATCATGAGAGTGTTTCAAGTAGAGAGGGTCATGATTTGCAGTCTCAAGTTGAGCCCGATGTCGACCTCTCGCTCAAGCCTAAGTTGCCCTCTCCTCTAGAGCTGCCACCACCTCCTCCTGCTGCTGCTGCTGCTGTCTTCGTACCCATGCCGCCATTGTCTTCGCCTCCGCCGCTTACTCCCCACTCTCCACCTAGACGGCAAGCACCTGGCCTGCCTCAACAGATAATATCTTCTGAGATGCGCTCGCCACCACAGGCGGAAGCTTTCGAGCCACATTGTATCATGAATGGAAGCTCGGTTGCTGCAGAGGAGAACGAAGAGCAGGCGCCCAAGGTAAATCATGTACGTCGCCGCCCACGGTCACGATGGCGAGTAGAAGAAGCGCGGGTTTCTTTAGCTCAGCGCGTATGGATAGGGAATAATGATGACAGTATGAGTGTTACATGTGAGAACAGTGACTTAGACGGCATAGTCATGGGAACTGCCGACTCCGCTGCAACGCTCGAGGAAACTGAGTGGGCTTTACATAGTAAGCCAGTCGAAAGGTCGTCTGACACAGCGAGCGACGACGACGACGACGGTGCTTCTTTCGAAGACGTAGAAGACGTCGTTTGGGAGGAAGATGTTGAATTCAACAATGAACTGCCAGAGACATTCACGGAGCATGATCTTTTATAATATTTAATGCATTACAAAAAGCCATTTTTGTTTTGTACTTAGAACGAGAATCTCTACTTTTGTCGTAGTGGCTTCCCTACCCCACTGGCTACCACGAGCTTCGAAAGTATATACAAGGATTGAAGTCTAAAATGGAAGCTTGCAGTTTGCTTAGTCCAGTTCAGACAATAATATGTAATGTGAGTGACAGAGGCACAGAGAGAAACGAAGTTAAAGTTAAATCATCTGCGCTTTTACTTTCTTAAAAGTTCTCCAGAAAGCAGTGGGGTTGTCATCAATAAAAAAAATGCATAAAAATATCCCTTCGCCATTTTTGGGGTACTCCAGACCTTTTTCAGATAGCAGAAAGCAGCTATAAGCAGCACCCTCTTTGAATCTTTGAATCATCTTTTCCAGCAGTCTCCAGGGTATCTGATAACTGATGATATCCAATTTAGGAGGACGAGCGGATTAGTCTAAAATATAGAAACCAAACAAGACAAAATAATCTCGATAGCGACAAATCATGAGATGAGATTTATCTCTCATCCAACAAGGGTATTTTTGTATTGTTACTGTTACTGATACCCTTCGTTTTCCTTGTCTTGACATCTCCCATAACATTTTTCTGTTATATTACAACGGGAGATGAGCTCGCATTACAATTGGCGTAGAAAGATGTCGCTACCTAAATATCTGGGGCATAGTTGGTGGCAACGCTTAAGTGTTTGCTCCGCGAACTAATTTTAACTGAAGTATAACAGATAAGCGCTTGTGACGCCTTCGTCATTTCATTTTAAGAATTGAAGTATCTACTTCAGGGGTTGATTAGATACCAACAATAGAGGGATCTTGAGCGAGTGGCGCCATGTCCAGCATGATTGGGGGGTTCGGACGGCCTGGTAGCAGATGTGGCAGAACTGGATTATTGGTATAGTAACGCAAAGGGCGGTCTGAAACACGCACATCTACTTCGTGCTTGAAGAGTGGCCGGAGCGTAGCCTGCATTTGCAAAGAAGAAGGAATAAGTAAAAAATCAGAGTTTAAGACAGGAAATCGTTGAAAAGCATGATACATGGCGTGATTGCAAGTACCTGCCCAAGGACTTGCTCAACGAAACGGTCGACATCGTCTAAAAACACTGTCCCATGCGACGATTCTACGGCAGCGGCAGCTGCAGCAATCGACGCAGCGCGCCCGGGGCTGGCATGCCCGGCTCCAACCGGCCCATCCACCAGCACTACATTGAACGTACCACAAAGTTGCTGCTGAATTACAGCGCGAAGGCTTTGTTGCCCATTTGTTGTAGTATTCGCACTAAAGGGAGCGCTGATTTCGCTACATATCCCTGCACTTCTCTCCACATCACGATGTGTCGCCTCCCTTGCATCCAAGCCATCAGGAGCTGGAAAAAGCTCCGCTGCGAGTTGTTCAATGATGGCATCCGCTAAAGGTTCCGGCCGACCCAGCGCAGCTATCCACTGATCCCGGCGCCTTGGTAAAGTGTCTGAGGACTGCGGAAAGGAAAAGTTGACATTCGCGACAACACATCGCTGTGGGTCCTCGCCACGGCTCACTAAGAATTCCTGCAAAGCGCTGCTCGTAGTCTCAGCCCAATGCGGATTATCTTCCACGAAAACAGCTGAAGGTATCCTCCGTGAATTGTCCTCACTTTTGTCGATGTGCGGCCAAGGTTTGCCTTCGATAGCGGCTGCGCAGAGAAAGGGAGAATCCTTGCCCGAACCAAACACTAAGAGACGTGGGCTTGCGTGCAACTGCAGTGCTGTGGCAATGGCCATAAGAGCAGGCAATTTGAGAACAGCAGCGGGATTGTATGCTAAGGCGATGCGCGCCGCTGTGTAAGCGGCAGCATCGGTTGCCACATCTACGGTTGCCACATCGTAGCTGAGGTAATCAGTGATGCTTCGATTTAAAGATGCATCTTGGAGCGCGCGGGCGGCACGGATATCATGATCTAATGTGAGGAGTGGAGCAAGATGGCCAGCTAAATTAGGTGCACAAGATTGATTCCAGTTCCCGAATGTTTCGCAAAAATGCTGCGCAGCGGCCAGAGCCGTCTGGTGCGGCCACACTGCTACCCAGGCAAGGTCGTCCGGCCACCATGGCGAATGCGTTGACAGTTCAACTTCTAAATCTGCAACAGGTGCTATGTTTATAATAGGAGCATACGACTTCATATATTTTATTGTCGCATCTACAAGCGAATGACTCGTAATAAACAAAGAAGTGAGTAGGACTAGTCTTGAGGATGTGCTGGCTATCATCTGGCTGATACGGATTGAGATAAGGTTGGCTAAAGATTGTTGATATGTTGTCAACGTAATGCCTCGCGTCTACGCTGAATTTCCCACTGAAGTCGCGAGAGGTAAAGCAACAGGAGTCAGACTTGCAGGGCTATGCAATTGTAAGCTTAGATAGTCTGTACTAAAAGTTACAAAGTTACTTACAATACAGTCAGCCATTCAAACGAACAACTTGAACAACTTTCTTCAGAGAACCGAGAGCTGAAAGTCAACGCCGACCCGTTCGAGAAGCCGAGAAGAAGGAGAAATGCCTTCTACCCCTAGGCCTTAGAAAAATACGCTTCTACCCCCCCTAGGCCTTACAAAAATACGTCAAATATTTGACCCAAATACGTCAATCAATACATCAGTACCGTAAATTGCGTTATACCAGGGCATATTCCCACTATATGCATGGCAAGCGCCGTATAAAGGCGTATATTTGATGACGTGTTGGTGATGACTTCAGCAGAAAAGTCGATACGTCGCGACGTATTTGCCTTATATTCTGGAGAAAATACGTCAGATGTTTTATTGTAGGGACTACCCCCTCCCCCTCCTAATCATTCGTAAACCTACGTCCCAGAGTCCTTCGGTACATAAACCGAAGGACCCTGCGACGTAGGTTTACGAATGATTAGGAGTGCCCCCCCCCCCCTCCATCTCAGCTGCCCTACCCTCACCAAGGCCGTGATGAAAGTTCTCTCCACCAGGATCCTGAAGTCGCTTTTATGTGGGCAAGGTTTTGCGTTCGTTGGCAGCACTTTGCCGATTTGACGGCCACGTGAACTCATCTGAAATTTAAAATTGAGCAGGCCGCTTTGGACCGCTACCACCCCTACCATGGCTTCCATGGCCACTCGGGCAAGTGGGTTCGCTGTGCTCCTCTTCTTGTGTAAGCTCGATTGCATTGTATTTCTGCCTCTTGGCCTTCTAATTTCGGTCTTTTGGGTTTTGGGTTATATGTCGAAGTAGATGAGAGCCCTGGCCTAATAAAATAATTAACATTTCTTCTAAAATCTAAAAGCCGGCAATGGCCAGTCGGCAGTCGGCAGTCGGCCGGGGGGGGGGGTAATTCCAATAGTCCCCTTCCGATGTCGAAGTAAATAGTTCCCTTCCGATGTCGAAGTAAAACAACTAGGTTAGTTATTGCTCAATTGCATTTGGGCGTTTAAACCGCAAAATATGGCCGGCATAGTGTTATCTGATATCTGATCCAAAATTTCTAGCCTAGCCATAGAGGTAGAGGGGAGAACCAAGTGCCAAGAAATAACGTACGCGATAATTAAGCGTAAGCGGCCGCGATAGCTTTGTTAGATCACCGAGACATGATGGAAGTAACTCTACGCCTATGTTCTCATAAATTCTCAAGAAGTAGCTTTCAATGGAACTCCTGGAGATGCCGTGAGCTTTTGCTGCTTCTGCCGCAGTTGAAAGTTGGCGAGACAAAACAAGAATAACCAGCCAGTTTTATCACGCACCACTGAAAGTATGGCTTCACCTAAGCCCTTTTTGAGCAGCGACGGTCTGTGCAGACAGTCAATAGGAAATGATACTCAAAGAGGCATTTGTTTATATGAATAAAGGCACGCATAAATGATGATCTCAATTGCAGGTTATTTCACTGTGCGACAGGAAGAGAATGAAAACGCACCCAATGCCGCGGTAAAGGCCTGCCACGCCCCTGGTGTGCACAATGCTGGTAACGCATGCAACGAAGGCTGTGATTTGATTTTTCTCAGAAGAAGGATGAAGCGGAGTTGAGGGTGGAGAGGTAGAACCATTATCCCCAGCTGGTGTTGGTGTAGTAGTAAGAGTGGCCGCACCACAAGTGCCTGCTCCGACTGCTTCGTGACTGTCTTTGGCTTCTTCATTTCCTGCGCCTTCACCACCCACGCTATGCCTGCTGTGGTCTTGCGTGGCCGGTGCGGTTTGCATCACTGTTTTCACCGTGCTCAACGGGTAGGTGACCACCATGGCAATCAATTTGGACAGGGCCCCATGCCAAGCAGACTCCGCCAATGACAGGTTTTCGGGCATGCGCCCATTGCGAAGTTGAAGTTGCAAGAACTGCATCAAGCCTGGGTTGAAGCAGATTAATAGTGCGGGGACAATCGACGTCCAAAAGTTCCCAATGCCGCCTTCGGCGTATATGGCTCGGATCGCGCTGGCTACAGCACTCGCGGCGGACTCCTGGTGGTTCGAACTACCATGCCTTTGATTGGCACCACTGCTGTGGTCATGGTCGCTGCTACTGCAACTGCTTCCGAATTTATACCTGCCACTGCTCTTTCCACCGCTGCTGCCCAGGCTGTCTGATGCCGAAGCTGAAGAAGGGCTTTGGCTGACGGAGCTCGGAGAAGAGCTACCAGCAGAGTTGGTAGTAGCAGTTGCTGTGCCAAGTCTCGCCGGTTCAGTGATCTCGCCTGGCGTTGACTCTAATGAAGACGTTTGCTCTTCGTGAGCATTCGGGTGCGATTGATCAGCATATTCTTCCGAAGGCGGTAATTCGAGGATACGGGCGTGTATGCGCGTGACTACCATTTCCAAAGGCAACACAGCTAACTGCGTGGCACAACCTGCGAAGGTGCCGTGGAGTAAGTTTACTAGCATGGCCGCCACGGGACCTGCGCGATTGGAGAGCCTCTGTACTGGTGCTTTCATGATGCTGTACCACCAGTAGAACAAGTACGACGTAATGAGCTGTTTTGTCGCTGCTGGTAACATCTGAAATAAATGAGGGAGCAGTAAGCAACATCAGGTGCTGTGTCTAGCAGCCTGAAAGAGTTACAGAAATAAGAGTAGACCTACCCCCGAAAATAGGCCAGCGACTCCTTGGTTCTTGATAATATTCTGCAAGATTTCAAAGGCGCCCTCTTCTCTAAGATCCGAGCTATCTCGGTCGTGATGGTCTGTCGCATTATGAAATGGTGCTCGGTGAGAGATAACGCCTAGCAACACATCATCTCAACATGACACAAAGGCGCAGCTGCTTGGGTTGCGCGAGCGCTAATACTACTGACCTTTTGATTTGACTTGATCCACTTGCAACCCTTGTACCAAGACCGAAATAGGGTTCATTACTGCTGTTGAGACGAAGCCTCCGAGCTGAGCAAAAACACCCACGCAGAAAGCGATGAATGAAACTGTGCTCGACAATAGAAAAGGAAGAAGAAAGCATGCTGGTATCATTCGGGACTCACCGCTCCAGCTACGGCATCGATGAGGGCTTTATTGGCCGCACTAATGTCTGTAGCTTGGGCCATCCTAGCTTGGCTTAGCTTAGCTTATTAGCGAGATGACTCCTTTGCATACAGGTAGTTCCGGGTAATAAGGGCGGGGGAATTTGGCCTCAGCCCTCGCTCTCTTAGCGTTTTTTAGTACTACAGTACAAGTGGGAAATCGATTTCTAACATGTGGAAGTACCGAATTTAAACCCTTATTCCCTTAACGTGAAAACCTCTTAACACCCGGAACTACCTGTACTTGAGTCACGTACTGTGGTACTGTAAAGCTGTAAAGTAGTCGTCAGTAGTGCAGTAAAAATGGCATTGCGTGTGGGTGGTTGGTGGTTGGTTGGATGCCGGGAAATTCGCGTTTCGGGCTCGTCGGCTCGTCGAGACATCGATCACCAAGATCTAAGATCAGTATCAGTCTTGAAGCTTAAGAATCATATCTCGCTCTCAAATTTCCAGCCCCAATACTAATCGCGCGGGTAGCGGACGGGCATTACAAAGAAAGAAGGTGGCCTTGTCTTCATCGTTCATCTTTAGCAAGAGGAGTCGCGAGTTCGTTGCAAAACCGGTTTTTAAGACCTTCCTGTGAGCGTTGAGTGCTGTTACTTGCATATACTAAGCAATGGAATAAACACACCTACATGCACAAATCTATAGCAAGTCTTTAGCTCATCAAAGGCTCCTTCACATGCATAATCACCTCGCGACTTAACTCAACGGCTTCTCTTGGCTCTCCGCCGAAAGGGAGCTCTCGGTGTTAGCTGCTGAGCTCCCCTTTACGCGAGGTGGCCGCTTTGACGGGATTTTTTTCCGTGCCTCTGAGGAAGGGCGGCGCTGTACCTTTGTCCGGAGCTTGGAATGGTTCTTCGTGGAAACATAGCTCCAGCCGCCCTCAACTTCAGGTACTGAAACGTCACATTGCTGCCGACAAACGTCGTTCCCGCCTAGACTAACCCCCCTTTGCTCCAGGTCCTTCACTATCGCTTCGCCAACTACATTGTCGTTTCTCAACAAATAATCACCCAATTGAGCGTGCAAGCATTTGACGTCATTGAGCTTAGTCGGGCTCATCCCGGCCACTCCCGACTGCATGAACGCGTCTTCGTGCTCGCTGCCCAGCCGCTCTCGCACGCGCTCCACTTCTTCGTCAGACATGAGCGCCCGCCGCAGCTTCCTATGAGCTTGGTTGGCACCGTCCAACGCCGCGGGCCAAGTGCGGCCCTCGGATGTCTCTTCGCCGCCTGTCAGACGAATGTTGTAGGCAGCTACTGCACCTTCGGCTTCGTATTCGTCCAAAGCTTTCACTAAATACGGGCAAGTCAGTCGGCAGATGCCCGACACTGGTTTCCAACCAGTGGTCGTGTCGTGGCCAATGGGGCTAGAAAGCCCCACCTGCGGAAAACCGTGCTGGCATTTGGACACCGAGGGCACTCCAATGAGAGCGTCAGCTTTGTGGCGGAGTTGGCGCTCTTCGATCACGCGCCTGTCGTGCTCCGTAACAGTCCGCACAGTTCCACCTGAGAGTGCATCAAGGTCCACCGCAGAGTTGTCTTGGGAGGTCAGTGGACCACCCCAGAATTTAGTCATGCGCCGGGATGGTTGGCTCCGCGTTGGAGCTAATAGAGCAGCGACTCGCCCATAATTGGTCAGCATTGTGAACAGCTCAAGACCAATGACCCACGAGCGCATTTATCTAGTGTAAGAAATAAAACTTTGCCAATAGTTTGAGGTAAACCTTGGAGCAGCAAAGTAGTATGATGTGCACTATCTACTTCAAAGTAACCTGGTTGTTTCCAGAAATCAAACCCTCTTAGCTTTATTAAGGTAAATTGCTCAAAGAGGAATAAAACTACTTTGTTTCGACGACTACCTCGTGTCGATTGAATACAAAGACTGGTCGTGTTCTAGCACTCGAATTTGCTGCGATAGCGAATGAGCTTGTTGCTTTGCGTAGCTTGCTTCATTTACACGAGGTCACGAGGTGAGCGAAGCCTTCATCCTTCATGGTGATTGATTGATGAGTTGATGAGTGATGAGCCCTGCCTAGCTAGTAGCGCCCTGCCTTCTTGAAGATTGAAGTATTTTTACACTAGTATGGTACGAAGAAAATATAGCATGCTGTTCCGAGTACAGACACAGCACGGAAGCTCACCTCAAATTCTACATGCCAAATACCCTGGCGAATCCGCCTGCGCCGCCGGTGAAGTGGTTTGGTTTTCTGTCCATCTCGTCTCTATTCGGCTCTCGGCTCTCAGCTCTCAGGCTGTCCGGACTCCAAACCCAAAACGACGACACGACGGCCGATGAGAAAAACGAAGCGGAGTGAGTTCAGTGAGTTCAGTTGGTACAATTCAACTCGGATCGTAAGTTCAGGGAAATCAATTCATTAAATTTAAATTCAATAGCCCGCAGCCCGGAGCTCCATGGTTCCTTGTCCTAATCCTTATCCTTATCCCATTTGCCGATTTCCGATTTGCCTTGCGCTTGCGTGATATGTGATTTGCCATTTGCCATATCATCACCGTAAGCACTAACATTATAATTTGGGGATATCTACGACGTATCTAGCTATTGCCTTCAGTGAAACCGACCCTGGCCATAGAAAAGAACTCAATGGTGAACTTGAAGCGCAAACAGCAAGACAGATAGCAGATAGAAAGCTCCGAATATAGATTTATACAATATAGTTATTATTCAAAAAAAAAAAAAAAAAAAAAAACCCAGTACTGACCGTTTATTTCCAAAAATGGGCGAATGCCGGGAGGTGCTGGGCGGCGGACCACCACCACCTTCGAAGCTATAAACGATTCGAGTGCAACCGGGATCTCAAACTTAGTGAGGTAAG
>Ga0307930_1000210_pt1 | contig 44652 bp, 42 predicted proteins | sample OrgLakmetageno46_FD_203161 | JGI IMG/M metagenome (GOLD analysis project Ga0307930, IMG submission 203161) | Saline water microbial communities from Organic Lake, Antarctica - #46 | ecosystem: Environmental > Aquatic > Non-marine Saline and Alkaline > Saline | place: Antarctica: Organic Lake...
CGTCATTATTCGTCGACCTTTAGTACTGCAAGGAAAGCTTCTTGAGGTATCTCAACATTACCAACCATCTTCATTCTCTTCTTACCGTCTTTTTGTTTCTCTAGAAGTTTTCTCTTTCTTGAGATATCTCCACCATAACATTTTGCAAGAACGTTTTTACGAAGAGCTTTTACAGTTTCTCTTGCAATAATTTTTGTTCCAACAGCAGCTTGAATAGCAATATCAAATTGCTGACGGTCAATTATTTTTCTAAGCTTAGCAACAAGGTCACGACCTTTGTAATAAGCGTTGTCATCATGACAAATTAAAGACAATGCATCTACTGGATCTCCGTTAAGAAGAATATCGAGTTTAACAAGTTTAGAAGGTTCATTACCTTTAAACTCATAGTCCATACTTGCATAACCTTTTGTAAGAGATTTCAATTGATCGTAAAAATCAAAAACCATCTCACTTAAAGGAAGGTCATACATTATCTGCACTCTATCACTTGTAATATATTTTAAGTCTGTTTGAATTCCACGTCTTTCTTGGCAAAGTTTAATAATTTGACCAACATAAGCATTTGGTACGTGAATAGAGATAGAGACAATTGGCTCTAGGATTGATTCAACTTCACCCATTGCTGGAAGCTGACTAGGATTACTTACAGTTAGTTCTTCACCTGACTTTGTCGTCACAATATAGCGAACACTAGGAGCGGTAGAGATAAGATTAAGATTAAATTCTCTCTCTAGTCTTTCTTGAATAATGCTCATATGAAGCAGTCCCAAGAATCCACATCTGTAACCCAGACCTAAAGCTTGAGAACTCTCTGGTTCATAAGTAAATGAAGAGTCGTTTAGTGCTAATTTTTCAAGAGCATCTTTAAGAGTCTCGTAGTCTTCACTTGCTACTGGGAAGATTCCACAAAAAACCATCGGTTTAACTTCTTCATAGCCAGCTAGTGGTGGAGTATCTCTTTTTTTATCCATGACAATTGTGTCACCGATTTTAATATCTCTGAGTTCTTTTATCCCACAAATAACCATTCCAACTTCGCCGGCTGAAAGCTCTTTCAGTTCAGTATAGAAAGGAGTGTTAACTGCAAGATTTAAAATCTCATATGATTTATCTGAATGCTTAAAGTAGATTTTATCTTTTTTCTTTATCCTACCGTTCATCATTCTTACAAGAATGATAACTCCACGATATGGATCAAACCAAGAATCAAAAATTAGCCCTTGTGTATCTTTTTCAGCATCACCAGTTGGTGGTGGAATATCTGTAACGATTCTTTCTAATAACTCAGCTATACCTAGTCCACTCTTGGCCGAAACCATTGGAGCATTACTGGCATCAATTCCGATAATTTCTTCAATCTCTGATCTAGCATTATCAGGATCAGCGTGAGGAAGGTCTATTTTATTTAAAACAGGTAGAATTTCTAAATCATTCTCCATGGCCATGTAAACATTGGCAAGAGTTTGAGCTTCAACACCTTGAGATGCATCGACAACTAGAAGGGCACCATCACAAGATGCAAGGGAGCGAGAAACCTCGTAAGAGAAATCTACGTGACCTGGAGTATCGATGAGATTCAGATCGTAAACTTGACCATCATTGGCTGTGTATTTAATTCGGACTGCTTGAGCCTTAATCGTAATACCACGCTCTTTTTCAATATCCATGTTATCGAGAATTCTGTCTTTCATCTCTCTATCAGTCACAGAGTTCGTTGACTGAATCAGCCTATCTGCAAGTGTAGATTTACCGTGATCAATATGAGCGATAATTGAGAAATTTCGAATATTTTTATTACTCACTAGTGCCTTCTTCCAACTCTGATTTGATGCCACAGAATACACGAGGAGCAGGATTTATTCAACTAGATGAATAGACTTATTTGATACATGACGCTACACAAACATCTCTGGCGAGAGAATCATCATGTAGTAATCTAAAGAGGATTCTTTGGCCCTAATTGGAATAACGTTGGCGTACCCGTTAAAGACCTCAACTTCCTTCTCTACTTCGATAGTCTCACCCTCATCGTCTTGCATTTCTGTTTTGACTTTGTGAGTAATGATAATTTCAGCATTATCTATTTTTGCCCTTCTTTTAAGAGCTAGCTCGTAAGCTTCTTTAATTGAGTCTGGAATAGATGTATCTTCCATTTTTTTACTTAGAATATCTTCAGATTCTACGTTTAAAATTTTGTACATTTGATTATTAAGATAAATAAGCTCACCATTTGCATTAGCGATCAGAACATTTTTCTTAATCATATTGGCAAGAATATCAAATTTTCTATGTTCAACTGAAATACGATCCGAACGCAGCTCCTCAAAGTATTTCATGTTGGAGATCATTTTATTTATCTCTGAAGCAAGTTCACCAATTTCATCATCTTGATTATAATAGATGGAGACGTCAAAGTTACAATCTTGTAGTTCTCGAACAGCATCATTGATCTTTTTAAAAGGTAAAGCAATTCTTCCTGGTATGACTAGACTCATTAGAATTGTAATTAAGAATGTAATGATCAAAACGATAAGCATATATCTTCTAGTCTCAGAGATAATAGTTTTAATCTGTTTATCTCTTTGTTCATTTTGATAGTACTGCATATCTTGAAATTCAGAAAAGGCATCAAGAATCTTATCTGCCAACTCTCCGATGGTATTGATTCCTGCTTTATCTCGTTTGTTGGACACTGAAACCTTACTGAGAACTGTCTTAAGAGAATCGACATAACCGATCATTTTCGCAATTGTAGTTTTAACTTCCACTTCATTATAAAATGAATCTAATCTTTGAAGCTGAGAGTGAAATCCATCACAAAGAGCATTTAATTTATCTAGATCTTCTTCTGTTGCTTGATTTGTTAAAATCTTTTTTTGCATCTTTAAAATTGATACAGCAGAAATTCTAACTTCATCTGTGAGTAGACTTACCTGGTTTGTATTATTGGTAATATCTTCAATTTGCTTATTTAGAGAATTTAAAAAGTAAAAGACAGTAAAGCCGATCGCTAGAACCATAAAGTTGGCCAGAATGAAACTTCCTGAGATTCTGTTTTTTAATGATATATTCATTTTCTTTCCTTAACTTTCCGCTAACTCGGCAAAGAGTTTATTAAAATTCTCTTCACTACCAACTAAAACGACAATATCGTCTGCTTCGATGACATCCATTGGTAATGGACTATCATTAATTTCTACTTTAAATGCCGACTTACCATCCTCTGTAATATAGGGAACTCTCTTTTGGAGGCCAACAATATTTAAAGAATAGTTTTGTCTAATCTGAGATTCAACCAAAGTCTTACCTTCAAACTTCTTCCCAAGCTTAATCTCAACAATTGAGTATCCAGCTGCAAAGTTATACCTTTGCAAAACGTGAGGTGCAACAATTTTTGATGCAACGATCTCACCCATCTCTTCTTCCACTTTTACAATTTCACTTGCTCCAATTTCAGACAGAACGTGCTCGTGAAGTTTATTTGTGGCCCTGGCAATAATTTTACCAACACCAAGCTTTCGAAGCATCGCAACGGCGAGAATACTCATCTTAATATCATCACCGATGGCCACAATTGCAACATCAACATCGGAGATATTTGTTGCCCGTATTGCTCTTTCCTCAGTAACATCAACACATATAGCGTGAGTCACTCTATCTTTGATTTTATCAACGAGTTCTTGATCACTATCAATAGCAATAACCTCTGCTCCTTTTTCAAAAAGCCTTGTTGCGGTTTTCGCGCCAAATGTACCAAGTCCAATAACTGTAACAATCATAACTTATCCTATTAAAATCCTACCATCGGGATATTCTACTTTTCCTGTCATTTCTCTATTTTGTCCAATCGCTAACGCCAGTGTCAATGGGCCAACCCTTCCAATAAACATTAGTGCTATCAAGCAAAGCTTCCCAGCGGCAGTCAAATAAGGAGTAACCCCTAAACTGAGACCAACTGTTGCAAAAGCACTTACTACTTCAAAGAAGATAGATAAAAATCCATGTTCCGTCTCAATTCTCATCATTAAAAGAATAAAGAAGGAGACAATCATTAGAGAGATAATGATAATTGCAGTTGCTCTAACGACGACAGCATTTGGAACTGTTCGATCAAAAAACTCAACTCGCTCTTTACCTTTTAAAGTTGCCCTTACGGACTGAAAAAGAATTGCAAAGGTGGTGGTTTTGATACCTCCACCAGTTGATCCAGGACTCGCTCCAATAAACATGACTAAACATATTAAATAAAGTGAATGTGGATGTAAATCATTCAGTGGAATCGTATTGAATCCGGCTGTCCTCGTCGTTATAGACTGGAAGAACGAAACTTGAATCTGCTCAAACAAACTCATTCCATTGAGTGCGTGAATATATTCGCTAAAGAATATATATACGGCGACAAATAAAATTAAAGCCATACTTGTAGAGAACACTATTTTTGAATGAACTGATAGATTTACTAACTTTCTTTTTCTAAAAACAATTGATTCTAATTCTTTTAGAACAATAAATCCAAATCCACCGAGAATAATCAGAGTTGATACGGTTCCGTGAATCAAGGGGCTGCCAGCAAAGTTTTCTAGAGAATTATTAAACAGTGCAAATCCGGCATTACAAAAAGCTGAGATACTGTGAAAAATTCCATAATATAGTGATTGTCCAAAGTCATAACCTTCCAAAGTAAAGCCTATCGTTAAAATGACAGCTCCAAAGAGTTCAATGACAAGAGTGTATTTAATAATATCAACGATCATGGCAAGAAGATCTTCAAATGAAGAAATATCTAATAGATCCTGCATCATAACTTGGTTTTTTACGGCCAAAGACTTTCCAAGAAGTATTGTCATTGAACTAGAAAGTGTCATAAATCCGAGTCCACCGATTTGAATAAGAAGAAGTGCAATTACTTGTCCAATAAAACTAAAATTATCTAGCAAAGATAGAGTTGATAACCCAGTCACGCAAGTTGCACTTGTAGCTGTAAAGAAAGCATCAATTAGTCCAATGCTTTTCCCTTCTGCTGCCGATATCGGAAGTGCTAATAAAAGAGTTCCAATTAATATGATTCCAGAAAATGATAATATGACAATCTGGGCTGGTGCGAGCTTTAGCCTATCTATTATAGTTAAGTTTCCTTCTGCTCTTTGAATGACATTTTTCTTTGTAGTTTTAACTTCATACAAGGAGAGAACGGTCGAAAACAAATGAACAGCACTGAGCCAAAAGCAAAACTCAATATCACCATAAGTAATAATGAGTGGAATAAAAATGATAAGTGAGAAAATATGTTTTCTTACAAAATCGTCAAAGCCCGAGCTGTTACGAAAGAAGTTCAGAATTGTTCCGAGCACTAATATTGGTGCCAAGTAAGTGAAGAAGCTTAGTGTTACTTCCAGATGGTCAGAACTCAATATAGAGTTGCCTATCTTTCCTGAATTGGAAAGCGAGTAAAGCATAAGAAACGTACCGTTAATTATTAACTCTAAGAGATATGGCAATTTGTGATATAGTCTATTCATAATATAATTAGTATTTTACGCCTTTTTTAATTTTTTACACCCAAGAAAATATGACTATAATCAATAAGATAGAATTTATAATTGACCATATTGATCCATTAGGACAAGGCGTTTTCAAAAAAGACGACCAGATCTACTTTATTCCTAAAACACTCCCCGGTGAAACTGGTGTCGCTGAAGTTCTAAAGCGAAAAAAAGGAGTGCATTTTTGTAAGGTTATAGAGCTTTATAAAGAATCAGTCAAAAGAGTCACTCCCTCGTGCCCTCACTACCAAGCTTGCAACGGATGTCATTACCAACACACAGACTACGAACATGAAATAGAGCTAAAACTTGCAAGCTTTCAAAGAATGCTTGCCCCTATCGATACCTCTGCCCCTATAGAGGCCATACTAGCTGAAGACAGAACTGAGTATAGAAATAGAATTCAGCTGCACTATCATAAGAAAGCCGGTGTATTGGGATTTAAAGATTCAAAAAATAAAATTATTGATGTCAGGGACTGCCTTATCTCAGAGACAATTATTCAAAAAGAGGTGCAAAAGCTTTATGAGGACAATAAGTGGATGGATCTTTGTCCAAGGGAGATCTCAGGTCATGTCGAAGTTTATAACTCTCCTACAGGCCTAAAAACGATCTGGAATAAAAGCTATGCCAGTGGAGGCTTTACACAAGTTAACAAAAAGATGAATGAGAAAATGGTCAATCTTCTCAATTTGAATCTTCAAGAGACCAATATAGAGAGTGTTTTGGACCTTTTTGGTGGTACGGGTAATCTTTCAGACAAGTACCCACTTTGTAGGTCTGTTGTAGATATCTATTCAAGTGAGATGCCCAAAGAGTTTACTTCACTAGACCTACACTCAGACCATTCACTTAACGAATTTATACAAAAAACTGATAAAACTTTCGATACATTTATTATCGATCCACCTCGATCTGGTTTTCCAGCTCTATCTCAGTGGAGTAATCACTACAAACCTAAAAATATTCACTATATTAGCTGTCACCCACAAACAATGATCAGAGATCTTCGAGCTCTTTTAGCTAAAAATGAATATAAAATTGATCATATTTATCTCATCGATTTATTTCCTAATACTTTTCATTTTGAAGCCTATATTTCTTTGTCTGAATGCTAGAGAATCCATCTAGATAATAGGTGAAAAAGTTTTACAAAGCGCATAATCACCTCGTAAAATATAGTTATGAAAAAACTATCGATAATTCTAATTATTTTAATGGTATCTATCTCTTGTGCGAGTAATAAAACGGCCAAGACTTCAGATGAAAGAAAAGCCAACCTCTACTATACTCAAGGAACACAAAATCTCCTTGATGCTCAGTATACGAATGCACTTAAAAATTTACTAGAGTCATATAAGTATAGACCTAATGATACTAAGACTCTTAATAATCTAGGAATGGCTTACTACTTTAAGAAAAGTATTGGAAATGCTAAAAACTATATAAAGAAATCACTAGAAGTTGATCCAAAAAACTCTGATGCACGTATGAATTTAGCAAATATTTATATGGAACAAGGTAACTTTACTGCCGCTGAGGCTGAGTATAAAACAATTTCTCAAGACCTACTTTTTCCTTCGCAATTCAAAACTTATCATAATCTGGCAAAACTTGAGCAAAAACGAAAGAACGTACCAATGGTTAAGCGATACTTGGCCAAAAGTATTGAAGCCAATGAAAACTATTGCCCAGCTTACTTTGATCTAGCAACTATTGAGATGGAAGAGGGTCAATTTGCAAAAGCTGAGAAAAACTTTAAACAAGCCAGTATGGGTCTTTGTTTTAAAAAACCAGAACCAAGGTTCTTAAGAGCAAAAGCACTTGTGCAAATGAATCAGTATTTCGAAGCGACTCAAATACTTGAAGAAATGACTGAAACATTCGCTATGACGAAGTGGGAGCAGATTGCAAGACGAGGAATAGATAAAATTAAGAAAGCACATAATAAGAAAGTCTTAAACACTCTTGAGGCAAAAAATACCAAAGAGACAATTCTATCCCCCGACTTTTAATTTCGTCGATATTTGCTATCATATTGAAATATGGAAAATAAAATAGTTGGACAGCTTTTAAAAGAAGCTCGTGAATCAAAAAAATTATCAATTGAAGACGTTGCTAAGAAAACGAAAATCAATTTGAACCTCTTAAAGCATTTAGAGGCTAACCGTTTGGATAAACTTCCAAACATTACTTACGTTCGCGGTTTTGTAAAAAACTATTCAAAGCTCGTTGGTGTGAACCAACAAGTTGCTCTCGAGTCCTTAAAATTTACATATGGTGAGTCAGCAGAAGAACAGCCGGTTCCAACGACAGAAGAAACAAATAATATTGAAGAAAAACAAAGAAGAGATGAGAATACAGAACTACAAGATAATATAAAGAGTATCGTTTCATCATTTATTAATAAGAAAGCTCTTTATGGTATTGCAGCCCTCGTCGTTCTTATCATCGTTGGAAAAAGCATAGGAGCTTTCTTCACTCAACTCAGTGACGAGCAAGTTAAAATTGTCAAAGAAGAACAACCAATAAATACTGAAAGTGATTCCGTTGACAATGAAGCTACGGATCAAGATAGCCAGCTTGGTGACGAAGATATAGCCCGTATCGAAGTAGAAAAAGAACTTCTCATTGATGAAAAAGTTAATAAAGAAGCTCAAGCGAAGGCGCGAGCTGAACAAGAAAAGCAGCGTCTACTAGATGAGGAAGAAAAAAAATTAAATGAGCTTGAAGAGCAACGTATTGCCCAAGTTGAAGCCGCTAAGAAAAAAGCTAAAGAGGAACTAAAGACTCAAAAGCTCGATGGCAAATACCCAAAAGTTAACTTTTATCCTGCTCCAAAAGACATGTATACGATTGTTGCTGATTCTGATGAAGCAAAGGATGAAGAAATTTTTCCAACCAGATTTAAGAAAGCAATGGAAGATGGTACTGAAAATGTCTACATCAAAGCTCAAGATGGTGATTCATGGGTAAGTTATCAATCAGATGAAGACGATATTAAGAGATTTGTATTAAAACAGGGAAGATCAGTAATTATCAAAGGCCAAAAAATCCTTCTCTTCATGGGGAATGTAACTGCCTCTAAAATATTTTATAATGGAAAACTTCTCGAAGTGAAAACAACTTCTGGAGTAAAATCGATGATTTTCCCAGAGAGATTAGCTGCCGATTACCAGTTGCCATTGTTTCCTTCTTACAAAGGAATTCCAATTAAAGCAGACGTCTACAAAGCCAATATGGCCACTGAGTAATACTCTTTAAACTCTTTTTTTTTAATTAATTATTTTATTTAATTAGGCGATCGATCTCTTGCATAACTTCGCGCTGAATATCAACCGTTTCATCAAGGTCTGAATGATCTTCAGGTCGGAGAAAGTTTTCTACTTTTGTTGTTTTATAATTTAAAGCAATATTTGGACCATCATCCAGAAAGCCATTATCTGCAGTTAAATAGTTTTTATTAGTTAAAACATTTTGAGGTACAAAGTCATTGTTAACCCCAATTGAATTTAATGTTACGAGTAGATCAACAGTTCTAAATTTATTCTCAAGTGTATTTAAATCTTGAGCAATCTCCATAGCTGTATCAGCACCAAAACCGTGACCGACTAAAATCACCGGCTGAGTACTTTTTCTTGTTTTTATCTCATCAATCATTTCACTTTTTTGATCCCATCCATAGTAGCGTCCTTCATCAACAGCTTCAGTCATTGACTTCATGCCATCCTCTAAAAGATCAAAATCGAGGACTCTCAGACCTCCAATAAAAAAGACAGCAGGCTTTTCAATACTTGCAGACTCAGCTTTAGTAACTACTTTGGAAGTCTTTTTAACTGTTTCCAACTTATCTGCAGTATCTAATAGATCAGCAGGGTTTGGAACATCAGGAGTTGGAACCTTTGGAAGCTCTACACTTATATCAATTGGATCGGCCTCAACTGGACTCGCTTCTATCGGTGTCGAATTAAGCGGTTTAGATTCTGTAATTTGTGGAGACTTTATATCTTTTCCTAAAAGCTTAGCTTTATCAGAAAGTGCGAGTTTATAATCTGGATGATTTTTTGGAAGAATAGCTTTAGGTCTAAAAGCATTCTTAACTTCCTTTCCATTAATAAGCTTTGTCTTAACCGGGGAATGTAAATCTGAGATCTTACCCATAGTATATTGTAATCAAAAAACCAAAGGGATTTAATAGGGCATAAACTGCATTAAAAAAGCCCTCATTTGAGGGCTAAGTTATTATAAATTCGACATTAATTCTTTTAAAAGAGCCTGAGATTTTTTATCTAGCTTTAGCTCTTTTGATTTAGCTTTCATCGCTTTCAAAAGATCTGTAGCAGTTGGCTCAGAAACTTTCTTTTTAACTACCGTAGTCTTTCTCTTAGCTTTTACAACTCCACCACCAGCATTGATTGCTCTTTTTAATTGAAGTCTCTTAGTTAAAGTTCCTTCAATCATTCTGGCTTTCAGTTGATTTTTTAAATCCCCTGCTTCAAGTGCGCCCCACTCAAGTAACACATACTTTTCAGTATTGTGATTCTTAGCGGCTTCTTTAACAGCTTTAGGAAGTCTAGCAATTAGAAGACATCTATGAACCTCAGATTTAGAAATACCAAGTGCAGCTTGAATTTTTCTCTCACTCGCTCCAGTTAATTTCTTATATCCGTAAATTGAATCTGCTTGATCAATATAATGAAGTTGTTCTCTTGCCGAATTTTCAGAAAACTGAATGGCCATTAGTTCTTCATCAGATTTATCTTCTAGAATAAAACAAGGAGCAACTTTCATGTCCTCAATAGTTCCCATCGCTCTAAAACGACGCTCACCACAGATAAGAACAAACTTGTTTCCTTCTCTATGAACAACAAGAGGTTGGATCAAACCATTCTCTTGAATGTTTAATGCTAACTCACGAATTGAATCATCATTAAACTTTGTTCTAACCTGAGACCTAACAGTAATTTTTGATAGGTCTAGATCATCTAATCTTGCACCCTTTAGAAGTTTTTCGTCATTGTGACGAAAAATTGAATCATCTAAATGGCTTGCTATATCTACTTGAACACGATCTCTTTTCGATACTCTCGATGCAAACTTCTTAGCCATTACATTAACCCCAGCGAATCCCATAGTTTCTTATAATCTTTCTTACCTTTAGATTTTCTGTTCATCATAAAAACAGGTTTCTTAAGCGAGATAGACTCTTGCATATCTACTAGGTTTCTAATTGCGGGAGTAACATCAAATTGCTGAGCAAGCTCTTCCATTCTTTGTTTCTCAATATTTCTTCTTGAGTTAACCATTGAAGGAATAATACTAAACTCAAGTTTTGGATTTTCACTTTCTTTTATAATTTCAAAAGTATCCATTAACTCTTCAAGACCATCGATTGAGTAATCCTGTGCTTGAGTTGGAATTAAAATTCTATCACTTGCAACAAGAGCCATGATTAATTCATCACCTAACATTGGTGGAGTATCAATAACGATATAGTCATAACGATCAGAGATTTCTTCAATACGAAGTTTTAAAAGTCTCTCTTTTCTTCCTGCGGTTTTCCTTACTTCTGCTTCTGATAAAATCAAAAGTTTTGCAAGGTTTGCAAGGTGCCTACTTGAAGCTATTACATCTAAATTTTTATGAAAGTCATGCTTACCTGTACTTGGAGCGATAACATCATCTGGACCGATATCCCCAATAAGCCATTCAGGTACAAGTGTTCTTCTTACATCAACGCCAAGAGTCGAACTCAAGTTAGCTTGAGAATCAAGATCGATAACTAAAACCTTGTTTCCTTCATTTGCGAGGTGTGTTGAAAGCTGATAAGCCTGCATCGTTTTACCAACGCCGCCTTTATTGTTTGCAATTGTAATTACCTTTGCCATGCGAACTCCCTTTCCGACAAAAAAAATCTTATATAAAAAATTGTAGGGGCATTATCACACTCCGTCAAAAGAAAATCTCAATTAAATTGGGGGGTTTGCGCAGCACTAAGACTTGAAAGCTTGCAGCATTTATGTTTTAAAGAAACTCTCAAAGGAACGATTATGATTAACTTTTATGAAGAACAGGTCCCGCATAAACCAGTCATTACTGAAGCAGAATTGTCGGATGAACAAGTAATGGTGGAATTAAAAAAAATCAGAGAAGAACTCGGAGAAAAGGTAGTGGTCCTAGGACATCACTATCAACAAGACGATGTTATCTCTTTGGCCGATAAAACTGGTGATTCTCTCCAACTTGCAAAAGATGCTGCAGCATTAAAAGCTGAATTTATTATTTTTTGTGGCGTGCACTTCATGGCCGAAACGGCTGACATGTTAACTGCACCTTCTCAAAAAGTTATTCTTCCCGATATGAATGCCGGCTGCTCAATGGCCGATATGGCAAATAGAATCGAGATCGATAGATGCTGGAAGTACCTTAAAGAGTCAACAAAGCACTCAATCATACCTATCACTTATATTAATTGTACCGCTCTTCTTAAAGACTTTGTAGGCGCTAATGAAGGTGCAATATGTACTTCAAGTAACGCTAAAAAAGTTATTCAGTGGGCACTTAAAAAAGGTGAGAAACTTCTCTTTTTTCCTGATCAACATCTTGGAAGAAATACTTGTTTTGATTTAGGAATTGGACTCGATGAGATGGTGGTCTACAATCCCAACCTTCAAAATGGTGGTTTAACTGCGAAACAAATAGATGATGCAAAAGTTATTCTTTGGTACGGATACTGTTCAGTTCACCAAGGCTTTACAGTAGATCAGGTAAAGGAGATTAAAAAGAACTCCCCCGAGACGACTGTTATTGTTCACCCAGAGTGCAACTTTGAAACTGTTCAAGCATCTGATGACAGTGGATCAACTTCTTATATAATAAATACAATTAAAGCCGCTCCAGCGGGTTCCAAGTGGGCAGTGGGAACAGAGATCAATCTTGTTAACAGACTCGCCCAGTGGTTTCCAGACAAGGAGATTACTTCCTTGTCTCCATATCAATGTCTTTGCACAACCATGTATAGAGTTAGACCAAGATGGCTATTAGAAGCATTTAGGTCGATTAAAAGAGGAGAGCCTATAAACGTTATAAAAGTTCCTGAAGATGTTAAAAATAACTCTTTAAAAGCACTCGATAGAATGCTAAAAATTTCTTAAGGGAAATATTTATGATTTATGCTGATAATAATGGCTCGTGCCCAATTCATCCAAAAGTAATTGAATATCTTCAAACCAGACTTGAGTCCGGTCCGTATGCAAATCCAAACTCCATTCATAGCCTAGGCAGAAAGATGAACTTTGGTCTAGAGAAATGCAGAACCGTTTGTGCGAAAATCTTAGGTGCAAAACCAAACCAGGTAACATTTAACTCCGGTGCAAGTGAAGGTGTCTCACACATCTTTCACTCCGCTTTATCTGACAGAGAAGATTCTAAAAATATTATTATTACATCAGGCCTTGAGCACGCTGTTGTTGCTAACGCTGCAAAGTACTATGCTGAAAAAAGAAACTACACACTACTATATGTTCGTTCAACAAGTGATGGAATTATAGATCTGCCTCACCTCAAAGAACTTCTAACAGAAAATAAAGGTAAGGTTGCCCTGGTAGCTTTAATGGCCGCAAACAATGAAACGGGTGTTATTCAGCCCTATGTTGAGATAGGAAAAATCGTTCACGAATTTGATTCAGAATATTTATGTGACACGACTCAATTTATTGGGAAATCTTCATTTAACTTCTCTGAAAGCAACATTGATTATGCAGTAGTAAGTGGACATAAAGTCGGTGCGATCATTGGATCTGGACTTCTTCTTGCTAAAAATCCCCACCTGATGAAGCCGATGGTTTTTGGTGGAGCTATTCAAGAGCATGGTATTCGAGGTGGAACACAAAACTACATCGGTGCAGAAACTTTGGCCGTGGCACTCGAAGTATTTCAAAGTAATATAGATGATCTAAAGAAGGCTCACTCATTTAGAGTTGAATTTGAAAAAAACATTATAGCAAAATTTCCAAACATAGTAATCATTGGTGATAAAGTACCTCGCCTTGCTACCACAACATTAATTTCATACCCTGGAATTCACGGTCAAGCTGTACAAATTGAACTCGAATCCAATGAAATATTTGTTACAACCTCATCTGCATGCTCTGACAACGAGCCAGCGACCTCAAAAGTTTTAAAATCTATGGGAATTGATGATAAGGTCGGTAGAGGAATTATAAGAATAAGCTTTTGTATGGGAGTTTCTAAAGAAACTTACACAGAGCTAGAGGAATCACTAACAAATGCCTACGAAAAACTTAACAAGATTCATAGCTACTAGTCTTTGCCTATTTTTTATTGATTGCTCGTCAACTAGAACTTTTATGCAAGAAAATGAAGTCCCTAATGGTCATTTTCAACTCTACTCCTACCCAGAAAAGCTTCCCTCACCATCTATTGATGAAGAGTTTCAACAAAGAATTGTATTCGCTTCAATAAATGACCTCAATGGCCAACTTAATCCAAGAGTTGAAGGTGGTATAAATGTAGGTGGACAGGTTTTACTCAAAAGTTATCTCAATATTTTAAAAGAACAATATCCTAAAGAATTGATTACTGTGGATGCTGGAAACTTCACTAACACTGGTATAGATCCAAGTGAGGTCGTTAAGTTTTATAATGATATAAATCTTGATGTTGTAGGCCTGGGCTTTAACGAGTTTAATTTAAATCATAGAAAGCTTAAAAACCCATACATCCTGACAAAAAATTTACGAAGAGCAAAGTTTAAGGCCCTCAGTGCAAATCTTTACGACCTTCAACTCTCCAAAAGACTTAAATGGAAGTATATTAAAAATACTCACATTTTGATTGTTAACGATATCAAAATCGGTTTTACAAGCGTCATAAGCCAAAAGACAGCAAAAGGCTTTACAGACAAAATGAATGGATTTTACGCAAAAGATATTGCACAAACAATAGTTTCTGAAGCTACTTGGCTCAGAAAAAAGGGAGCTGATATTATCGTGGTTTTGGCCAATGCAAACGGAACTTGTAACAACAACACAAACCTTCCAAAGGGTAAATTTAACTTTGATCCAAGTAGCGATGACCTTTGTGATAAATCCTCTGAAATTTTTAAATCATATAAGTTAATTCCCAAAAATCTTGTAAATATTATTTTTCTATCTGGATCGGGGTCAAAAATTGTTAATAGAGTCCATGATATACCTACCATCCAAAGTATGGGGGGATCAGAATATCTATCTATTTCAGAATTTATTTTAGATAAGAAAACAAAAAGAGTTGAAGAGGTACTTCTTCACCAGCCAGTTAAATTATGTGAGAAGTTTTTAACAAAATCACAAGACTGCTATTTTGAGAATGAAGACATCACTAAACTCTCCCCTGCCGTATTTTTAAATAACAATGTTATTCACACTCAAGAGTCCCATTAATACAAACAACTCTTAGCCCTTCGTTGCAGAACCCAACGGGGCTGTCGTTAACACAATAGAAGCTCATATCCATTTCACTTGTTTGGACACCTCTAATACATGCGGGCTTATTCTTCTGCCCGCAGTGATCAATCCCACAAACTCTTGAGAACCCTTTATAGCATTTTGAGTTGATGATAAAATAACTAGCACCTCTGCAACGAGAACATTCATTTAAAGTAACGGAGCAATCATCCTCAACGACTTTACAAAGACTTCCATTATTTAAAAAGTTTGGTACTACTTTTGTTTGAACTGGTGATGCAAATAGGATTGAAACTTCATTTGAAGAATTTAAAACTTTCTCAATTCTGGGTTTTGGAATATTGAAAAGCTTATACTCAAAGCTTTTTTTATCAATATTTAGTTTGAGCACGTCTCCATTAATTGTAATGCCAAAATTTTGAATTTTAACTTGCTTTGCATATGGTAATGTTAAAAATAATTCTTTGCAGTCAAGATTTTTTGGATTCTCCACAACGGAGATTACTCCATCATTCAGCGTTGCTACACGGTAGAAGAGACAATCACTTACGCTTTTAAAATCACTTTGGTAGTAATGAATTTTGAGCAGAGGCTGAATTGTCCCTCTCGGTTTATCAATATCAGACAGGTCTTCATAATTATCATTTATTTTTTCAATCTTATGAGCTGCAAACCATCTCTTATTAGTTTTAGGGAAAAAGTAATCTTTCTTAACCTCATTACAAGAAACTAAAATAACAGTGCATAGAATTAGAAGGTGACCATACATCGAAATGCCCCCTTTACTTCTTGCTTAGCACTCCAGTCGACTCTCAGGCCAATTTGATGAACTTCGGAGTCCCAATTATAAAAGAAACTCGACTCACTAAGATTTTGATTCGGATAAAATTTATTGGTTACAACTTCTGGATAGTTTCCAAGGACATTGTGAAGTCCCATCCACGAGAGAGCAACTGGCTCTTGAAAGAGATAAGGTTTTACAGATTCACACTCTTTAGTATAGAGATTTCCACAATCAGTGGTAGAGACTTTTTCAATCTCAATCCTAGCTCTTTTGGAAAAATGGTAGCGGTGTTTAAAAAAGTAGGCATCGTTTGAGGGAAAGAAACTAGCAGCATCTAAAAATCTAGCTTGAAGCAATTGGCGACCTATACTATTACAGTACCTCTCCATCTCCTTGTGAGTTAAATTTGTGCTTGGTGCATAGATGGGCTTTTCAATATTTTGATTCCAGTATGATACATCAAGATTCGTTCTATAATTTTTGTCGATATAAACAATTTGATCGATATTATCCCAAAGATTATCCTTTCCCTTTACTCCAGCTGAGTATTTTCCAGATGGAAGATAAGTATCTTTGCAGGTATCAATAAGCTTTATACTAAACTTTTCCTTACCAATCATATAAGTCAGGATTGGACTTTGTTTTTCATCCATATAGAAATCTAGTTTTTTATATTTTTTTTTGCCAATCTTAATTATTCCGACAGACGATGTTAAACAGTCGATATATGTCGGATTACAATGAAGAAAGTCCGAATGATATAGTTTATCTGCTAGATTGATTAAATCACATTGGAAATTCTCACGAGGAAGCTCCGGTGCACTCCCCTTAAGCCAAGCTTCGTTTAATACTTCGCTTAAATCTCGAAGCTCACCTAGGTAATCAACTTTAACCTCATTTTTAGCTTTAACCTGACTAAAGTAGTATGCCAAAAGGGCAATTACTATTAGGAGGATAATCCCCCAAGACTTTGATATAATAGAAACAAGATATTTAAGCATACTTAAGGAATTTTATATGGATTGGCTAGGAGAAGTAAACAACGAAAAGGAAACGAGTTCCCAAATCTTCTCATTCAATGAGTATATGGGCATCTTCGATAAAAATCCGAAACGAGAACTTCGAACAACTGCTTTGTTTCTAAGAGACATGTTCGACTATTATGGAAAAGATGATAATGGAGATTTCAAACTCTTCAAACGTAGTCACCCAGGTGCTCCTCAGGTTGCTGGTCAATTCAGAACTCAAGAAAAAATTTATGATAACTTAATAAATTTTACAGAAGAGGGATTCAACAATAAATTTATTCTTCTTGTTGGACCGAATGGTTCTTCTAAGTCATCACTGATAAAAAAAATAATGAAAACGATGGAAGACTACTCTAAACTAGACGAGGGCGCACTCTTCACTTTTAGTTGGATTTTTCCAATCGATAAGCACACTAAAGGAAGCTTGGGGCTAAGTTCAAAACAAGTCGACAAGAATATGAAAAGCTTTGCTCATCTCGAAGATGTAGATATTTCGGCTATTCTAGCAAGTGAACTTAAGGATCACCCCTTTCTTATTATTCCATTAAAAACTAGACAGAAAATGATTGAAGATGCTTTAAAAGATGAGCCTGACCTTCTAGAGTCCGTAAAAGTATCTCACCTCTACATCGGTGATCTCTCTAAAAGAAATAGACTTATCTTTGATGCACTTTTAAAAAATTATCATAATAACTTCGAAGAAGTATTTAAGCATATTCGTGTTGAAAGATTTAATATTGATAAAAGATATTCAATTGGGGCCTCAACAATTGAGCCTCAACTTCACGTTGATGCAAGACTTCAACAAATAACGATGGATAAAAGATTAGCTTCACTTCCTCCAAGTCTTCAGTCGCTAAATTTATTTAACTTAGACGGTGAAATTATTTTGGCCAACAGAGGTATTTTAGAGTTTTCAGATCTTTTAAAAAGACCACTAGATACTTTTAAGTATTTACTTATGACGATGGAGACCAAAACAATTAACCTTCAAGGAATTCTTACAGAACTTGATATCTTCTTCATGGGAAGTTCAAATGAAGTTCACTTTGAAGCTTTTAAACAACACCCAGATTTTAAATCATTTAAAGGAAGATTTAGTTTTCTCAAAGTTCCCTATCTTCTAGACTTTATGGAAGAACAAATTATTTACCAAGAGCAAGTTCTCAATATTAGGGAAAAGTCAGTTTTTGAACCCCATGCACTTGAGGCTCTTTGTCTTTGGGCCGTCTTAACTAGAATGAGACACCCACAAGGTAAGAACTACAGAGACTCGAAGCTATCAGAGATTGCTGAAAAACTAACTCCCATTGAAAAAGCGTTACTAATTTCTGATGATAGAATGCCTGATTATCTCAACCAAGAAGAGAGACAAATTCTTAAACTTGGGAAGAGAGAGATCATGTTGGAGTTTGAAAATGACCAGATGTACGAAGGTAAGTTTGGTATTTCTCCAAGAGAAATTAAGCAAATAATCTATGAACTTTCTAATCAAGAAAAGGTTGTAACCTTTATAGAGGTTCTTGAGTACTTAAAAGAACTATCTGAGAGAAAATCTGAATTTGATTTTTTAAATATTGGACCACAGGGTAATTACCACGATCCAAAGAAATTTCACTATCAAGTAGAGCAGTACTGTCTTGGTTTATTTGACAATAAACTTCGTGATTCATTGGGCCTTGTCGATAATAGATCGTATGAAGATTATATTGAAAAATATGTTGCCCATATCAATGCTGTTATTAAAAATGAGAAAATAAAGAATAATGTAACAGGTAAATATGAAGAGCCAGATATGTACTTCATTAAGGAATTTGAAAGTAATATTCACCTGAAAGAGGATCCGGATAATTTCAGATCTCATATTCTAAGTAAAATCGGGGCATATTCCCTTGATCACCCAGGAAAGAAAATTATCTATACTAGTGTATTAGATAATATTACAAAACTTTTAAAAGAGACATTTAGAAACGAACAAAAGAAAATCATCGACTCTGTTGGTAAAAACCTCGTTTTCTATATGGAAGAGCTGGATAATAAAAAGAACAATCGAACTACGGCCTCAGGTTTAAAACTAGAAGCTCGAACTCAAATAGTTACTATTCTCGACCATCTCATAAATAGTCATGGCTATAGTGAAAGAGGTGCAATTACTTGCCTCAAGTTCTTATTGAAAAAAAGATATGACTCCGCTCAATAATGGGTGAAGTTTATAAAAAATTTACAACAACTCTCTACGAAGCACGCTATAAAGTGGAAGAAGATCAAAGTGGAATGCGACTTGATCAGTACTGCTCTGAGTTTCTTGCTTCATTTTCTAGACAAGCTATTAAAAGAAAAATTGCCAGAGGGGAAGTTCAGATTGTTGATCGCGCCTTTCCTCACAAGCCGAGTGTAAAAGTCTATGAAAATGAGATCATAGTTTTTACTACTCCTAGAGGGGATCTTGAAGATGAATACTGGCGTGGAGAGAAGCTAGATCTAGAATTTGATCCTGAAGTTATTTTTGAAGACGATGACATTATTGTTATCGGTAAACCTCCCTATATGACAACTCACCCATCTGGTAAGCATCTCTTTAACTGTGCCACAGTCTACTTTGAAGAAAAGTATAATCACACTATTCACTCAATACACAGACTTGATCGAGAAACTAGTGGAGTGCTTGCACTTGCAAAAAATCCAAAAGCCGCAGGAAAATTAACATCATTGTTTGAAAAGAATCTCGTCTCAAAATGTTATTTCTTTATCGCTCATAATAAAAACCCAACAGATTTTCCCTTTACTGCGAAAGAGAGAATGGGAGACCTCCCAGACTTTATTCCAAGACTTTTTGTTCACTGCTTTGATGAAGAATCGGAAGAAGGAAAACACGCTGAGACACATTTTAAAAAATTATATTCTAATGATGAGTATGTGATTGGTCTCGCGTTTCCAAAAACTGGTCGACAACACCAAATAAGAGTTCACGCCGCTTTTCATGGATTACCTCTTGTCGGGGATAAGCTCTACAATGGAGATCCAACTCTTTTCATGCGCTTTAAAGACGAAATTCCAACACTAGAAGACCATGATAAGATGGACCTTTCAAGACATGCTCTGCATGCCACTGGCCTTTGCTTTCCCTATAATGGAGAACGACAACTATTTCGGGCGAGTGTGCCAAAAGATCTTAGACAGTGGATTAAAAAAAATATGAGTGAAGTTGAATTGGAAAAAATTGATTTAGAAATCAGCGCTTTGATCAAAGACTTCTTTCAAATGAGCTAGAACACCATTTGCCCCGGCATTATCTTTGCCTTCAAGAATAATTTTTGGTTTATATTCCAGTTCATCTAGAATTGAAATTATATTACTCACTCCGACAGAGTTTTGAAAATCTTTAAACATAGATTCATCATTAAGAGCATCACCATAAAAAATCGACTGATCAGAATTTATATGTGGGTACTGCTCTTTCATTAGAGTCTGAACGCCACGACTTTTGCTAATGTCACCTATCCAGAAATTTATATGAACATTTGATCTTGAAAAGTTTGCTCCCTCGTTCAAAAGGAAGGCTTCTGTTTTATCAATAGCTTTTTTACTCATTTGAGAAAACTCTATGGCCCTATCAGTTTTTCTTCCAAAAGAGTCTGCACTAAGAACAACCTCGGGAATCTGCTCACACAACCTAGCCGTCAAAGACTCGAGCTGCTTTATTTCTTCGTTACTAATTAGGTACTGCTCAACAATATGACCTTCTCTATTTTTAGAGACTATGACGCCTCCGCCTTCCATTACAACGTGCTTAATAGGAAAATGGGTAACAAAGAAGTGTCCCCAAGAAAGAGAGCGTCCAGAGACGATCACGAGGCTTGAATCATTTTTATTAATGAGGTCAATAAGGTCAAAAAAAACGGCACCCAATTTACCGTTTATTGTAAGGGTGCCGTCGAAGTCAGATAGTACTAATTTCATTAATTATTGAAGTGGTAGTGAAACACCGAAAACAACTGAAGAGTAACTATTTCTAAGAGAAAAGTTTGTCTCAATGTTTCCTACAAGGTTTTCCATTCCTGCAATGTTTAATCTACCAGTGATACCAGCAGCTAATGCAGTTGAAGTCTCATATGTGTTCTCGTCTGTATTTAATCCAACAGTTACAGGGAGTGCTAAGAATGGGAAAGCTTCTCTTCCCCAAAATGCAAATCCTTTAGAGATAATTGGAGCAACACCAAAAGAGTTTACTCTGTCATTACTAATTCTAGCTGATTCAAGTAATGCTTTAACTGAAATTCTTGGTTGTCTTCCATAGTCTGGAATTATTTGAAAATCAGCTCCTGCAAATACTCTGTTTTCTCTTTCACCGTCAGTAATACCAAAGCCGGCGTCAAAGTTTACATTTTCATTAAATCTATTAAAATATCTCGCCTCAATCCCAGCTCCTGCACCATTAGTGTTGTAGCTTGTGAACTCAGTAGTGATTACTTGTTTTTGAATTTCAAAGGGGTGAGTTGAAACACCGACTGTAGTAGCTGTAGCAGCGCCTGTGATTATTAGTGCGCCTAATGCCATGCCTAATTTTCTCATAAATACCTCTTTCCCCAAAGGGATGTTCTCAATTGATTACTAGTCATAGTTTAGAGAATTCGCCATGGGACGTCAATTTTAGAATATATTTTAGTCAAGATTGCCGCATAGCAAAGCTATGAATTTCCTTCAAATTAGGTTGACGACTTAGGGGGCTATAACTTATAACACTAATACTGAAATTTCTGCGGTGGGCGTAGTTCAGTTGGTAGAGCAGTAGATTGTGATTCTATTTGTCGTGGGTTCGAGCCCCATCGTCCACCCCATTTAAACGTTAAGCACCTTCGGGTGAGTAAAATAGAAAGAGCCTAGGTCTAACCCACTTAGGCTTTTTTGTTTCTAATCATTTCAATTTTTATATTCAATTTTACTTATAATAAGCCTTTTAAATCCTCAGTTAGTCATTCCTTATACTATTCACAGATGTAAGATTCTTCGCAAAGAATGGTTTATAATATAGATGAAACTTGCAATTAATAAAGGGTAATAGATTGAAAGAAGAAAGCGAAAAAATATGTCAAAGTTGTGGTCGTCCTTTTAGTAATAGAAAGAAATGGGAAGGTCGATTTCATGAAATAAAGTATTGCTCTAAAACTTGCTCATCAAGAAGAGTTCCAAAAAAATCCATGGCCATGATTATTTCTCATCTAGAAAGTCTAAAGAATGGAACAATCGTCGAGCTCAAAGAAATACTGAATCATGAAGACCAAGACAATACTAAGAAATTAGAAGAAGCTCGTTGTGCATCTCGTCTGCTAGCTTCTGAGGGTAAAATCATAGTAATGCAAAATAATAAAAAGGTTTCTTCACATAGCTTCAAAGGTCCTATTCAAGTCAAACTTAGTTAGTAATCAGCTTATTCGCGCGCAAAGTCAATTGGATAAAGCTCCTAGCTACTTCTGAGTTCTTAATATTGCCGATACACCCCCTACCTGCTAGCCTATTAAAAATTTATATTATCTGTTCACGGAGGACTGATGAAGAAGCTAGTCTTAATACTATCTCTTATAAGTAGTGTCGCATTTTGTAATGACATTGATATCTTGAGAACATCATCAAATATATTGAATTCCTATACACCTAATTTTCATAAAAACATCAAGCAAAGCCTAGATAATAAAGTTCCTCTTCATGGACGAGAGCTTAGACTATTGCATGAGGTTGTATCTCACTATATTGATTTAGATACAAAGTTCACAAAATTGATAAAATCTGAGAAATCAAAAAAAATAAAAGTGCTTTTAAATCTAGATCGTTACAAAAGCTTTCTCACGAACTTCGAGCCCTTTTATTCAACAACACGTTTCAGAAGATATATAAATGATGAAGATCTCTCGTTTAATATTAAAAAACATCAATTAAATGATCATATTACGCTTTTGCTTGATCTAAAATTTGCTAAAACTCTCAACAAGGATATTGAAACAGCTCTTAGCAATGGCACAAGTGATGATTATTCAATTCAAATCGAAAATCACAGTGCTTTAGAATTTGTAAAAAATCTCAAAAAGATTAAAGCTCTAAATAAGTTGTATAAGAAATTTAAAAAGTCAGACCTTAAAGATGATCGCCTTATAGATCTAACAGATAGGATTTCTGGAAGATTTGGAAATACTGCCGGAGGAATCAGATGGAGAAAAGGTCACTTACTTAAGAATAAAAAAATTCATGCTGAAATATTAGAGCAACTTAAACCCCTAGATATGATTACAGAAAAAACTTATTTTGCTCTTACTGATAAGTTTATTCCAGGACACTTTGGTCACAATGCTATTTGGCTTGGTACAAAAGAAGAATTAATTGAGCTTGGATTATGGAATCATAAGTCGATCATCCCGTTTCATAAAGAGATTGAAGCTGGAAAATCGATACTAGAAGTAGATAGATCAGGGACACATCTTAAAAGCTTAGAAGTCTTTATGAATATCGATGAATTTGCGATTTTAAGACTTAAAGAGATTAACTTTACGACTGCGAGACTCGAAGAGATCTATACAGTTGCTCTGTCTCAAATTGGAAAGATTTATGACTTTAACTTTGATGTTGAAACTACTGATAAGTTAGTATGTTCAGAACTTCTCTACCAATCATTTACAAACATTCACTGGCCAACACAAACCTATCTAACAAACACTAAGCTTAGCCGAGTAACTATCTCTCCAGATAATATCGCCTCTCTTGCTTTATATAATGATTCACCAATTGAGCTTATTTACTACGTCGCTCAAAGAAAAAAGAGACAAGCTCCTATCTACAAAGATCTTGATCAGTTAGCAAAGGATTTAGAATTTGCTAAAGTTGGTGATGAGTATAAAAGAGTTGTAAAAAAGTGTGATGAATCTTTATCTAATGTTGAGCTATGCGAGACAGAACTTGAAGACCTTCCCTATACTTCTCATCCTTACATCGAAGGAGTAGGAATCTAGACTAAGTAATTAATCTAGTATTTCTTTTACTCTGCCCACATCTCCACTTTCAAGTCTGACCTTGATTCCGTGGGGATGATATGAAGACTTAGTTAAAAGATCTTTAACGACACCTTCAGTAAGCTCTCCACTTCTTTGGTTTTCTTTTAGTACTATAAGTACCTTTATTCCGGGCTTAATATTCTGTCTATCAGTTCCATCCATGTGTGTAATCCCTCAGATATATTTATTATAAAACTCTAAACAAAATGAATTTTCATTTGATTTCTTACCCTATAAATGACAAATATGTATATCAACTATTAAATTTAAGGATCAACTCATGCCATCATTCGACTTAGTATCATCATTAGACATCGGAGAACTTAAAAATGTTTTGGCCATGGCGCAAAAACAAATCTCTGGACGCTATGACTTTAAAGGTTCTAACTGTAGCATTGAGCTTAAAAACGAAAAAGAATTGCATGTTGTAGCTGAGACGGAAATGAGAATTGAAGCAGCGATGTCGATACTTTACGGATGTATGAGTAAAAGAGGATTAGGACTAAAGTGCCTTGATCTTCAAAAAGTTCTTCCAACTGGTCACCAAATGTATAAACAAGTTATCATTCTAAATTTTGGAATAAGCAAAGAGAATGGAAAGATTGTTAATAAGCTTATCAAAGACTCTGACTGCAAAGTTAGCTCTCAATATTTAGATGAAAAAGTTCGTGTTACTTCAAAGAAAATTGATGAACTTCAAAAAACATTTCAAATGCTTGTGGCACACAAAGATCTTCAAATTGACGTTAAAATGGAGAACATGAAGTAAATACTTTTAAAAGTTAGTTCTGTAAGCACCTAATATTACTTATTATTTATTCTAAATTATGAAATAATCATCTCTATCACTAATAGTGTAAATACTTGTTATGACTGCCGTCTAACTTGTATTTAAAAACGATTTATGATTAAAACAAATCCAACTTAATTTTTATTTTAAAGACTTAGCTCACATCCTTACAGGAGTAAGAATTGAATCAGTTTCTCAATATTTTTTTATTTTCATTTATAGTTATCTTATCTGTTTTTGCAGTTAACAGATGTAATGAATGGCCAAAACTTAATAGCGCCATAAAGCTCGATGCAAAAGTTGAAGCTCGAGTTGCAAAGTTATTAAAGAAGATGAGTTTAGCAGATAAAGTTGGGCAAATGGTTCAAGCTGAAATTAAGTTTGTTACACCAGATGAAGCAAAGGAATATCGCCTTGGATCTATTTTAAATGGCGGTGGATCATTTCCAAATGATAATAAGTATTCAAAAATCTCAGACTGGGTAGCAATCGCAGATTCTTACTACAACGCTTCAATGGATACTACTAATGGAGGCATTGCGATTCCCATTCTTTGGGGAACAGACGCCGTTCATGGCCACAACAATGTGATTGGGGCCACCATTTTTCCTCATAACATAGGCCTTGGTGCTGCTAATAATACAAGTTTAGTTGAAGATATTGCAAAGGCTACTGCCAAAGAAGTCTTAGCAACAGGTATCGATTGGGTCTTTGCACCCACTGTAGCTGTTGTTCGCGATGATCGTTGGGGTAGAACTTATGAAAGCTACTCAGAGAGACCAGAGATTGTTAAAAAATATGCAGAGCACATGGTTAAAGGACTTCAAGGAAAGAATCAAAATATATTCAGCAAAGATCATCTTATATCTACAGTTAAACACTTTATTGGTGATGGTGGAACTGTAGGTGGGATTGACCAAGGTGATAACGTTTCAAGTGAAGAAGAGCTTCTTAAAATTCATGGACAAGGCTATATTTCAGGCTTGAATGCAGGTGCACAAACTGTCATGGCAAGTTTCAATAGCTGGAAAGGTGAAAAACTTCACAGTAATAAATATCTGCTTACTGAAGTTTTAAAAAATAAAATGGGCTTTGATGGATTTGTTATCGGTGATTGGAATGGTCACGGTCAAGTTGATGGATGTACTAATAACTCATGTGCACAAGCTATTAATGCTGGCGTCGATATGTTCATGGCCCCAGAGGACTGGAAGCAACTTATAGAAAATACCTTATCCCAAGTTAAAAGTGGTGAAATCTCAATGGATAGAATCAACGACGCTGTTACTCGAATTCTCAGAGTAAAAGTTAGAGCAGGACTTTTTGAACTAGGAGCCCCTTCAACTCGCAAGCATGCAGGGAACGAGAAAATAGTAGGCTCTGAAGAACACCGAAAGATTGCAAGACAAGCAGTTCGCGAGTCTTTAGTTTTATTAAAGAATAAAAACAACATTCTTCCACTTACTGCTAATTCCAATATTATCGTCTCTGGAAGTGGAGCAAATAATATTGGTCAACAAAGTGGAGGCTGGTCTATCACTTGGCAAGGTACTGGAAATGAGAATTCAGATTTCCCAGGTGCAACCTCTATTTATGATGGTATCGCTAGTGCTGTTAAGTCGGCAGGTGGAAACGCACAGTTGAGCCCAACTGGAAACTTTAACACTCCTCCAGATGTTGCAATAGTCGTCTTTGGTGAAACACCTTATGCTGAAGGACAAGGAGACATTACCAACCTAAACTACAGTGGAACTTTTCCAAATGATTTAAAGCTATTAAAGAAATTTAAGTCTCTTGGAATACCTGTCGTATCAGTATTTATTACGGGAAGACCACTATGGACTAATCCGGAGTTAAATACTTCAGACGCATTTGTAATAGCATGGCTTCCTGGAACAGAGGGAGTGGGTATTGCTGATGTTTTGATTGGAGATAAGTCTGGAAATCCAAAATTTGATTTTAAAGGAAGACTCTCTTTTTCATGGCCTGCAAATGCAGTTCAAACGACTGTAAATGTTGGAGACCAAGATTATCAACCGCTTTTTAGATATGGATTTGGTCTCAGTTATACTGATAGTGACTCATTGGGAGATGATCTTGATGAGAGTCCTTACCCTAATGGCACTCAACCAACACCAAACAAAAAGGTTTCAGTATTTTCAGGAAGAACAATTGCTCCGTTTAAAAACTATGTTGGTGATTTTAAAAACTGGAAGCATAGAATTGATGGCGGAGCTGGTGAAAGTCTAGGCGGTGTTGTTAATGTAATAGCAGTAGATAAAGATGTTCAAGAAGATGCTAGGCAAATTACCTTTAATGGAGAAAGTGAAGCTAATTATTACTTTCAATCAAATTCATCCATAAATATTACTCACTATCTTAAAACTGATGGAGTTTTATCTCTTGATTTAAGAGTAGATGAGCATCCCACAGGTCATGTTGATTTTCTCATGGGACTTTCAAAAAAGAATCTTACCGATTACTTAAGTGCATCCAGCCTCCAAGTATGGAAGAACTTAACAATCAGTATGAAGTGTTTCTCTAAACTTGGTACAGACTTTAATAAACTAGACATGCCTTTATCTATTGCAACGAATGGTGCTTTAAAAGTATCGATAGCAAATGTTAAAATTATCTCAAAGCCAAAATCTGAAGCAATAATAAAGTGTAACTAAAAGAAAGCTTTAGTACATGAATTAGACTTAAAGCCTGAATCGTTTCTCCCTTGCATCTTTCCAGACTTTTAGAAATTCTTTCACTTCACCTCGCACTCGAGCGACAGAACTATCTTCTTCTATATCGATAGAATAAAGATAAAAAGCACGTCCGATATTCTCGTGTTTTTCATTTCTTGAGATCGCCACAACATCTTCTACAATGCTTTTCCACTTATCAGGAGAATCAGTCTTTGTTAGTCTTTGAAATTGAGAGATATATCTACTTGCATCTTCACCACTCATTTTCTTAATCTCAAAACCTAGTTCATCGGGATAGAAGTATCTTGGTTCAATTCTTTTTACGCTCGCTACAACTCTTTCTACGTATTTACTTGTTAGGTCCACGACACGAGCTTTTGATGGAAGCTTGATTACTTCTTTAGGTTTAACTGTATTGAAGTTCATAACTTGGGGATTTAGGCTCCTAACGTAATTTAGAGCCTGATTAGTATCTATTCCAGAATAAAGCCTTGAGATTATTTTTGATACACTGTCGCCTTTTTTAATTTCATAGAAAGCGAAATCCTTTGTCGGCCCAGAGTTGATTATTTTACCGAGAAGAATCTTCTCACCTATCTCTATGATATTGGGGTCTTTAATTTGTGGATTGGCAGCAATTGTTTTTCTTACCTGTCTATTGATACTCAGGTGCGGCGCTAGATGTTTATGTTTTTTTACTATTCCACTAATCGTATCCCCAGCACGAACCTCATAAATGACATCCTGCAGGTCTGGAAGTGACAGGTTTTGGCCAGGATAAATAAGGTTGGGATTTTTTATAAACTGGTTATATTTTAAAATCTCTTGATAAAGAGCACTCTTTGCAGGACCTACTCTGTAGTCTATGAACCTATTAAGAATAAGGTTGAGATTATCTCCCTTTTTCACGCCGTAGACGAAGCCAGTGGCAGCATGAAGGGAAGTTGAGGAAAGTAAAATTAGACTCGCACAATAAGTTTTATTTTTCATATCGGCCTTATACGTTGAGATTAATTCAAATAAACACTTAATCAAATATAACTTGTAGGTATGCTTTTTATAAATTGCGAATGTTTTATTTTTTGTGAGTTCAGTATACTCGAAAGCCTAAATGCTTGAGCGACTTTCAGTGACGAAATAAGCTTCTTGAGTTATTTCAATAGGATCTATCTAAAATGGAGCTTTTTCTAAAAAACTCAGATATCTCTTATCGATAGTTATTTTAGCTATTTAAAAAAATTATCTGAGCATTAAAAGTGGCAATTACTGATTTTCGTAGAACTTCAACCTCGCCAAAAATTCCGCACGACTCTCATTTTTCTTCGCTTTATAGTCCATGGCTTTGTTTTTTCCATGATATTGCTCGATAAATGAGTCCAGTTTTTTATAGTAGTTTAGAGTTACCGATGACATCTTTTTATAATTAGGATCATCACCTCTTAGTGATTCTTGATATTGTTCAATTATGTTTAAGTAAAAGTCTTTGAAATCCGATTTAAATTTAATGTGTGAATTGAGATCTAATCCTATGTCGGAATATATTTCTCTGAGCTTTCCCCACATACTTTGCTCAGCTTTTTCAGGGTCCAGCATTATATCTCTAAAGAGGTCTGTAAATATTTTTTTATCTTTTTTCCAAACCTGAACTTTCTCTGGAATATCGTCTAAATTCCCAGATCTATATATAAGTGATCTATAATAGTTAACTTCCCTAGGCTTTAAGATTTTTGTATTTTTATTTTTTATTTGATTCTTTTTTTGTTTACCATTTATTTTTTGTTTTATCTCTTGTTGATCACTAAGTTGAGTAGTTGTTTTAGTGAATATTTTATTTTCTAATTTTTTAGAACTTTGATTAATAAATATGTAGCCTATTAGTAAGACAATCATTATTACTAAAGTCAGGATTATAGTTTTTTTCAATTCTACCTCAATTCTATATTTATCAGTGATCGTACTTCAACAGTTCTTTCGAGTAAAATAACTAGAGTTTTTTTAGAAGTATGGAAGATCATCCCAGCTTGTCGTATAGCGAGGAGACTTGAAGTTACGATTCATTCTCCAGGCAGCATCATTTGTTCCAGATGAGGCAAATTTTAAGCTTCCTTCACCTTCTATCTTATTAATTAAGTCTAGTGAATGCATAAGTGTTTGATCTTTCTCTGTATCAGATTCATAGAGAAAGTTCATTTGGAAGCTTGAACTATCATTGAAGTTTGAAAGCTTAATACCCGCTTTGCGATATTCATATCCTTCGCGAAAGCCTCTATCTAATAATCTAAATGCCTCATTAAGAAGCTTTCTTGTATCGGAAGTGGGATTGGGTAGATTCGTTCTCTCATGCATATAATACTGAGCGCTCATTTCTTTAAAGGGATTTGTTCTAGCAAAAATTGTAATTTGGCTACAAAGAGAGTCCTGAGATCTCATTTTCATTGCTGCATTTTCAATATAGTTGGAGATGGCTTCCTTTAGAATATTCTTATCAAAGACATAGTCGCCAAATGTTCGTGAGCACATAATTTCTTTTTTCTTCTCAACATCTTGCCCCAGATGAAAACAATTAATTCCTTGCAGCTCATGTTTAATCTGAAGACCTACTTTTGTGAAAATCTTTTGAATAAGCTTTTCATTCTTAAAGACTTTGAAGTCGTAAGCCGATTGCATTCCCATATCATTTAATTTTTTAGAGTTTGCTCTTCCTACTCCCCAAATATCACCGACTGGTGTTCTCTTTAGAGCAATGTCTTGCAATCTTTCTGAATCAAGATATACGACGCCATTAGCTTTTTCTGACTTCTTTGCAATATGATTTGCTATTTTTGAGAGAACTTTAGTTGGAGCAATACCAACCCCTGTTGGAATCCCTACATTTTGTAGTATTTTTTCTCGCAGCATTTTTCCATGAGAAAAAATATCATCAATACCGGTTAGATCTGCGAATGCTTCGTCTACAGAATAGACCTCAACATCAGGACAGTTTTGAATAATAGTCTGCATGACCCTATTGGATATATTTGTGTAAAGAGCAAAGTTACAAGAAAAGACTTGAACTCCGTGTTGTTCACATAATGATTTTATTTTAAAGTAAGGGGCTCCCATCTTGATACCTAGTGCTTTGGCCTCACTTGTGCGAGCGATTGCACAGCCATCATTATTCGAGAGAACAATCACTGGTTTATTATTTAGTCCTGGCCTAAAAATTCTCTCGCAAGATGCATAGAAGGAATTACAATCGACAAGAGCGTAGGCCTTATTTGTCATAGGGATCTCGAACAATACCTATGACAACACCAAAGACTGTTAGTTCATCATCAGCAGTGACAACAATTGTTTTAAACTCTTTATTTGAAGATTTTAAGTAAGTATTACTTTCAGACTTAATAATCTCTTTACACATTGGGATGCCATTAAAATAAAAAGCAATTATAGCCCCTGAAAAAATAGTGATAGATCTATCCACGACTAAGATGTCATTGTTTTTTATATCAGGAGACATTGAGTCTCCGCTCGCACGAACAAAAAAAGTTGACTCTTTATTTTTCATAAATTTTTCATCAAGAGATAAGTAACTTTCAACGAAGTCATCCGAAATACCAAACAGTCCACACGATACCTCACCCAAAAATGGATAAGTATTTTCTGTTTGAGTTATAGATTTTTTGGGCTTCACAAGTTCTTTCATAATAAGATTATACACACACGTAACTTTTCCGTAAACACATTGTGCGCTGGCCTAATATTTATCGTAAATTCAATCACTTGAGAAGAAGGTCAATGCAATTAATGCCGACCAAACAAAGGTAAAATATTTTTTAGAGGAATTCTACTATTGGGAAACCTTCAAAAATTCGGACAATATAGATCAAAGTTATGCATAAATTTCGAGAGGAAAGCTGTGAACTAATAGCTCTAAAATATCACTACTCGTAACAAGTCCTTTAAGTTCTAAATCCTCAGTTGTTATGGGAACACAATGAATACGCTCTTCGAGCATTACTCTTGCAATGTCTGAAATTGATGAATGTTCCTGTCCAACAAGAACCTCTTTTACCATTACTTGCTCTAATGGAGTCGTTGTAGGCTTATCGTCGGCAAGAAGCTTAAGTAGTAGTCTATCTGACACAATTCCAACCAGCACATTGTCATTAACAATTGGGAGATGGTGGATCTCATATTTTGTTAAAAGTTTCATACCATCGGCAACTGTATGCTTTGAAGTTAACGATTCTATTTTGGTACTCATGATGTCTCGAGCGTAGACTTTTCTTTTCTGCGTTTTTTGATTTTCAGCATAACTAGATATTTTACTTTTATTTTGATTAATTTCTTTTATTTTTTCTTTAGGGAGATCTTTAGAGTCTTTATCTGGTCTATCTGGCACTTCTTTATCTACATAGTGCTCTATTAAATCATTGAATGATGGGGCCATACCTCTAATGCGGTGGACGTTATCATTATTTTTCGGTGGTCTTCGATAAGGCTTAAATTGACCATTAAAAGTAACCATTAAAGACATAAAACTCTCCCAAACTTAAAGTATTGATCTAATTTCTGTAATGAACTCATCTCCAAATTTTTCACACTTACTTTGCCCCACTCCATTAACCATGAGAAACTCATCTTTATTTCTTGGAAGCAACTGGCACATATCGTGAAGTGATTTATCTGAGAAAATAAGATACGGCGGAACATTACCTTCTTTTGCTAATTGAGAACGAAGTTGTCTGAGTTTTTCAAATAGTTCATCTTGTCCATGAGACGCTGCAATCTCTTTACTAGTATTTGTTGATCTTTTATTTGAAGTGGGTTTATCAACATGAATTCTCATCATAAAGGATTCTTGACCTTTAAGAAGAGGGCCACTTTTAGGTGTTAACGCCAAGTTTCTGTAATCCCAGTTTTTTATTTTTATGTATCCCTCACCTAGAAGTTGCCTAAGAAGAGTATTCCAAAATGTTTTTGGTCTATCTTTTCCCACACCGTAAACTGACAAGGTATTGTGTTTTCTTTCAATTACTTTGGCATTTTCACTGCCGCGAAGAACATCGATGACATAGCCTGCTCCAAATATCTCTCCCGTTCTGTAAATAGTGGAGAGAATCTTTTGAGACTCAACCATCGCATCAAAAGTTTCAGCCGGTTCAAGACAAGCGTCACAGTTACCACAAGGTTCAGATAAAGTTTCACTAAAGTATCCAAGAAGGTACTGTCTTCTGCAACTAATGCTTTCACAAAGCGCGAGCATTGAGTCGAGTTTTCCACGAGCAACACTCTTGTATGAATCAATAGCCTGAGAGTTCTCAAGCATCTGCGAAAGTTTCATCACATCTTGCAGGCCATAGATCATCCATGCACTTGCAGGCTCACCATCTCGACCAGCACGACCTGTCTCTTGATAATAGCCTTCAATACTTTTTGGAAGATCGAGATGGGCAACAAATCGAACATTTGGTTTATCGATTCCCATTCCAAAAGCGATGGTTGCGACAATAATAATATTTTCTTCTACATTAAATTTTGTTTGAATTTTTTTACGTTTTTCTGAATCCATACCAGCGTGATATGCATAAGCGCAAAATCCTGCTTTCTTTAGTTCACTAGCAATCTTTTCAACTTTTTTTCTAGATAGACAATAAACAATTCCATTTTCATCATTATGATTATTTTTTATAAAACTTATAAGTTGTTTAACCTCATCAGTTCTATTGGTAATCTTATAAGAAATATTTGGACGATCAAAAGATGAAACAAAGATACTTGGTTTATTCATATTTAATTGAACAGCAATATCATCTCTAGTTTTCTCATCTGCAGTTGCAGTAAGAGCTAGGACTGGTACATTTGGATAACGCTCTTTTAAAACTCCAAGCTGCATATAATCACTTCTAAATTCGTGTCCCCACTGTGAAACGCAGTGAGCTTCATCAATAGCAAAGAGTGAAATTTTAGCATCAATAGAGTTTAGTGCCCCCGACATCAATCCTTCCGGAGAAATATAGAGAATTTTTGCATCACCGTTATTTAATAAATATCTTACTTGATCTTTTTCTTCCATTGTTTGTGATGAATTTAAAAAGCAGCCAGTTATTCCATTTTGAGCAAGGTTCATAACTTGATCATGCATGAGTGAGATTAGAGGAGAAATTACAACTGTGATCCCATCTAAATAAAGAGCAGGAACTTGGTAACAAACAGACTTACCACCGCCGGTTGGCATAATAGCGATAGTATCCTTATTAGAAAGAACATCACCAATGATCTTTTCTTGATCAAAGCGAAAGTTCTTATGTCCAAAACTGTCATTGAGAATTTTTAAAGCATTTTTTATTTGATCCATAGAGTCCTATCCTATTACATGCCTGTACATATAACTAGTACTTTAGATATATTTTGCTTTGCAAAAATACAGATTGGATATTATATATTCAACTTTTGGTGTGAGAAGCAATTCTTTTGAGCTTTGACTCAATATATGTTTCACAAAATTGGTTGCCCTTATTTTTTTTATAATAATTTAAATACTTTTCTTCGTTTAACTCAAAACCATTCATAGGCAATACTTTCGTTATCACATCTACTCCAAAGTTATTAATTGATTTTTGAATTAAAATCTCGTGGTCTGGATTGCTAAAATATACTGCGGATCTATATTTTTTTCTAAATTGATGTTCATTAGTGCTGCTATGAGTTTTTAAGTGAATATGAATCAACTTCTCAAGGTTGCCTAATTCACATTTTAAAAGAACGGCTTCTGACAAACTACAGTGCTCGCCTGTGGAGCGAATCCATACTTGCATTACATCAAAAGCTTCAGGTATATTCGAAAAGACAGCTTCTGTGCACCAATGACAGCCACCGCCAAAGCCAACAGTGATCACTTAAATTTTTTCACCAATACCGTACTTTACATCAGTACTTTTATAAATTGGGATTGTTGTATCAAGCCACTTAGTTAAGTTCTCTTGTCTTCTTTCACTCGCTGGGTGAGTTGACATTATTTCTGGAGGTGCTTCTCCGCCAGCTTTTTTCATCCTCTCCCAAACTTTTGGTGCTTCTCTAGGATCGTAGCCGGCTTTTGCCATATAGATCTGTCCTGCTTTATCTGATTCCGTCTCGTCTTCTCTTGAAAATTTTCTGTTAAAAAATTCCGCTGCAATCGCTGAGGCAGCTGCACCGTAAGTTGCGAGCTGCTTACATTTCTCGGTTTTACAAAGTACCTGCCCACCTACAAACACTGCTCCCCCAACTATTAGTCCAGTAAGTTTAGTTTTAATCGCACGAGCATAACCTTCCTTACCATGTCTTAAGGTTGCATGTGCAACTTCATGGCCCATGACGGCTGCAAGAGCGCCCTCATTTTCAAGAACAGGTAGAATTCCTGTATAAACGGCCATCTTTCCACCAGGCATGCACCAAGCGTTTACTTCTTTTGATTCAATTAGAATGACTTCCCATTTAAAGTTCTCACCAGAGGCTTTGGCGATTCTATTAGAAACTCTTTGTACCATTTCAGTAAGTCTTCTATTGGAAGATATCTTAGAAGTCTTTTTAACTTCCTCGTATGCCTTAGCTGCTTGGGCATTTATATCAACTTCTGTTGGCTCTTTCACACCTGGGATTGATGAGCAACTCGAAATAAATAGTAGTAAGAGTAAGCTTGCAATAATTTTCATAAAATTCCTTTATAAAATTTTTGTTTATCTTATTAACAATCTGATTAATTTACAAATTGAATCTCTCTCCAACTTTAAACAAGTCCTTGATCATAATACTCAGAGACTTATATATAGATATCTACACGATATAGTTACCCCTGATGGAAGTTTCATTCTTCTCTTTTGACTAAAATTATTAATAAAGGAGCTAATATGAAATTACTAATATTTTTCACATTTATCTTTTCTTCAGTAGCAGGAGCTGTAAGCATTAATAATCCCGACTACAAAGAATTCAGACTCAGTTCAGAGGTTAAATTTGTAGAGATTAGTAAAAACCTTGCGAAGCTTGAAGTTATTGTTGATGAGTACAAAGGTCCGGCTAAAGATAATTTAGAGCTAAACTTTGATGCTATATTAGATAAAACATCTATGCTTGAGGAAGAAGTTGCAACTTCTAGCTCTTTAACCTCATCAAATTTTTATATGACTGCACCGGAGATAAAAGAAGACTTGAGAGAGATTGATCTTCAGATCAAGCGCCTTATAAATATTGATCCAGCGATGTATTAATATCGGGGACCTAGTCCTCAGTAACATGTAAGTAACTAGGTTGAATGTAATTTGTGATTCATTGTTAAAAATACTACAAATAATTTACTCTTTTCTTAACAGTTTATATCCTAAATACATTCTAAAATATAATAGCATTAATCAGGAGGATAGGATGAAGATTTTTATAGTTGATGACGAATCAGAAATAGTTAAACTTTACATGATGTTTCTTAGAAACAAAGGTCATGAAATTATAGCGACTAGTAACTCTACTAGTGCATTTGAAATTATAGAGGAAAACTCTTTTGATCTCATAATTACTGATAAAAGAATGCCAAAGGTTTCTGGAAATAAAATCATTGAGTTTGTTGAAGATAAAAAACCGATGGTACCTATTCTTGTATTAACTGCAGATAGTGATATGACCTACGATTTCTCTAACCCTCAAAGTAAAATAGTCATAAAGCCTATTATGATGGCTGACTTAATTGACCACGTAGAGAAGATAGAAAAGAGCTCACTAGCAACTAACTTTCTCAATGACACAACAGTACTTAATCCCAATATGTTAAACTAGTTCAATGCCCTTAAAGCTTATAAGGGCTTAGCTTTTTACTAATTTGGTGAGCACAGTCAAATGGTCTAAGCATTATCTGACCTAAAAAACTTATTTTGCTTAAGTTTCCACACATAACCTACTCATTTCCTTAGATATTTATTTTCTATTTTGTTCTACTATTAATGTAGCGAGGGGGCTTAATGAACATATTTGTCGTGGATGATGAACCAGATATCTTAAGATTATATTCAATATATTTAAATATGAGAGGAGACAATGTAACGCTTACATCTAACTCCGTTGAAGCACTGGAGATTATTAAAAAAAATGATTTCGATCTCGTTATCACAGATAAAAGAATGCCTGAAGTTACAGGTCTAGAAATTATTGACTTTGTAGAGAATAATAAATCAACAATACCCATACTTTTAATTACTGGTGACCATGATGTTGAACACGATTTTATAAATAATCAAAGTAAAGTTATTATTAAACCCATTTTCAGAGAAAATTTTATTTTTGAAGTTGATAAGATTGAATCAAATCTTGAAAAAATTAATGAATCCATTTTTTCTCAAAGCTGATACTAAAGAGTCAGTTCATGCATTTCAGAGAATTTTATCGTTTATAAGTATTTAACTTTACTTTAAAAGCTTCAGTAACCCAGATCCCATATTGTTTACTTGGGACTGAACCATTGTTTGAGAATTCGAAATCAATTTATTTTTAACATTTTCAGCTGTCTCTTTAGCGTAGTCAGCGTCTTTAATTTGGCTGTGAGCAGCTTTTCCAGAAATAGATCCACTCTCCAGCATTCCACTTGTTGTTTCCATCCTACTCATAAAGGCTCCAGCTTTGGCCCTACTTCTAGAAATTTCTTTCGTGGCATAGTCGAGTTTTACTAATGATAATCTTGCTTGGTGTTTATTATCTAAAGCAATATCACCAATTCCTAAAGCAACAGGATCTTGTGAAAATTCTGCAAGGTCTATCGATATTCGATGATTTTTTCCATCTTTAGTATCGACTTGAATATCGAGTTTCTTATTATCACCTCGAAGAAGATGATTATCTTGAAATTTAGTATTCTGAGCACTTCTAGCGAGTTCATTTACTAACTGTTTTGCCTCAATTCCAATTAATCTTCTTTCTCTATCTGAATAGGTATCTGATGCTGATTGAATTGCAAGTTCTCTAACTCTTGTTACTATTGAACTCATTTCACTAAGCGCTCCGTCCATAATTTGAACGACACTCACAGCTTGATTTACATTTCTATTGGCCTGATCTTTACTTCTATTTTTTGAATTCATTTTTGCGGCAACACTCAACCCAGCAGCATCATCGCCGGCTTGGGTGATTCGATTACCACTCGAGAGCTTTCTTGAACTAGATTCAAGATCCCTTTGAGTGAGCTTACTTTGGCGTAAACTATTAATGCTTATCTTAGCATTTATTAACTTTATTTTTTCTCCTTTGAAAAAATTTGAGACTATCCCTCATCTTCTTAACGGACTAAAGCACATAGATACTGAGTTAGTCGGGTATATTTTTTTTGGACAATTTTTAACTTACTGAAACATATAGATTCTCCGACTAAAACACTCAATCACTATTGTGCGGAAAATTAAGCTCCTTAAGAATTCACATAGGTAAATTCAGATATTATGTAAGTGTGAAACTTCTTGTTGGAATTATATTTTTATTTTCTCTCCCTAGTTTTGGAGCTTACAATCCTCCTCGGTGGAGATTCGAATACGACTATGGAAAAGTAAAAACGGAGTACTATGAAGAACAGTTATCAATTTTATTTGATGAAAAAGAAATTGTTCAAACTGCAGACTTTCATCAATTTATTTATCAATACTACCTCGCTCCCCCTTGGTTAGATTTTTCTGTCGGTGCAAATATTACGGGAACCAATATAGACGACCCCTCTGATGAAAATAAACAATTTCAATACATAAGTGCATATGCAAATCTGGGTGTTCTTATTCCCATATCCTATTACTGGAATGTTAAATTAATTACAGAGACGTTTTATACAACAATGGAAGTAAAGGGCGATAAGTTTGGTTTCCGAAACTTACGAGGAACTCAAATTTATCCCGAAATAGAGTGGCTTCCATTCGGCACAGATATGTTTTTTCAACTCTCACCCTATTTAAAGTTTCCACTTTGGAGTGATACCGGAAATAGAAAAGAGACAACTGTCGGATTAAAATTTACAGTTCCTATTAACTCTCCTGGAGAGATGAGATTTCCAACTTTTGCCTACAATACTTCCGTAGTAATTCGGCTTTTCTACACCAATATGCAACTTGATTTTGAAAAGTCAGGCTTCATCTCATCAGAGTTTGAAGTAAGACAATATGGTGTCACATTAGGCCTAAACTTCTAAATGCCAAGTAGTCTTGGCAAAAACCTTAATAAACTCTTAATCCAACAATATAACTAGCTGAAATAATGAACTTTCATACATAGACTTATACTTAAGTTAACTTAAGAATGAGTGCTTTTGAACCGATAAGTTAATGAAAACTATGATGAAAGTATTTATATTAGTCACATTCTTATTTGCCTTCGCCTCCTGTGACAACCAGGGAAGCTTTGAGCCCAATAATCTAATTTCTGTTGCTGATGATACTGCTGCAGAGGAAGAACTGGCCACTCAAACTGGTCCACCATTTATAAAATCATTTTCTATTACAGCGGATCAAATTTTTGACGCTGGTGACATCATTACTTTCAATGCTACTTTTTCTAAAAGAACTAAAATTATAAATGCAGGAACTCCAAGGCTAGTCTTAACAATTGGTGGAGTTACCCGTTATGCTAATTATGTATCAGGTTCGGAGTCACGTGATTTTATTTTTGTTTTTCAATACACAGTTCAAGCTGGAGATCTCGATCATGACGGAATTGAATTAAGTGATGAAGTAGATTTAAATGGATCAGTTGTTCAAGATTATTCAGCTCAAGATCTTAACCCATCATTCACAGCACCAAGTCTAACCGGTAGAAAAGTAGATACAGCAAACCTCTCATTTACTTTTGCAGAGGGCGCAATAACCACTACAGATTCAGTTAATCTAAATATAGTCTCTGCCGTTTTTCCAGAACTTTACGTCGGTGAAGCTTGTTTGGGTTCTGGAGCAGATGTTGTTTTTGCAAATCCACTAAGCTATACCCTTCCAAACTTAAACCAGCTTGATACTATTTATCTTGCTGCAAGTAATGGTCTGGGTGGATACTCAGCATGCCACAGTGTGAGTATTACTCACGACAACCTCGCACCAAATAATATTACTGGCATTATAAATGGTAACGATTCTTCAGACATAGTATCTGATACGGCCACTTGGAATGCATCAACAGATAGAGGTCCCACAGGCATTAATTACTATTCTTTAGCGGTATCTACCACAGTTAATGAAGCTGATATAGTTCCGGGCGGTGAATGGAAAAATGTTGGTACAAATACTATGGGCTTCATAGATAATGGATCAACTTCGTTTCTTACTGGTGGAGTTGATTACTATACACTTATTAAGGCGATTGATAATGCTGGTAATGAAACAAGTGTGTTTGCTTCCCCCGTCTGGCAGGTTGTAGCATTATCTCCAGAGCAAATACTTTCAATGTCAGTTACAGACTCAAGTGATATTTCCCTAAGTGTTGGTTGGCCATATCCAGATGATAAAGGTTTTCCGATAACTGATTATATTATTAATTATAAACTCGCTGGCTCTCCCACTTGGATAACTATTAATGATGGAGTTTCAACTTCGAGAAGACATACACTTGAAGGTCTTGATCCAGAGACACAATACAACTTTAGAGTTAGAGCGTTCAACGGAACAAACTTTGGGGCATGGTCTCCGACTCTTACGGCTGAAACACTTCCAACAATAGACTTTATTACTACTCCTTATATGGCCATCAATGTTGGTGGTGCTACTTTAAATCAACTCGTTTCGTTCGAAGACGATAATGAAATTTTCTATGGCAATAATCCATCCTCAGCCTTTAATGATGGATCGGTTATTAGTGCTGATTTAGATAAAGGAAAAACTATTTCTGTACCCGCTGATGACTTTACAGTTGTTAGAGGAACTAAACCCTTTTTTATTGCGGGAAGGCTTGGAAGTGGTGCAGACACAAGTAAAGCAAATGTTGTATGGCAAACATCCTCTTGGATAGGAAAAGAATTTTTATTCAGTCACAGTAGAAGTAACCCTATGAAGGTGAAAGTTTTTGCTTTCTCTGATTCAGACATTACTATTACAAGCAACGGTGGTGCAGTTGCCGGAGGTTTTGTTAGTCTTTTAAAGGATACTGGCCACACTTTCACAATTTCAACTTATGGAAGTTATGAGATTTCCAGCACAGGATTTATAATGGTCTATGGTTACGCCAACGGTAACGGATCACAATACGTAGACCCAAAACCATTTCTTCCTTCAAGTAACGACCTTGTAGGTATACCTTCTCGAGATGCAAAAGTTTCATCACGAACTTCAGGTAATAACTACGTCGCCTATCACTCCGGTAACACGACTAACTCTGGAGTTATTAATGCTGGGGCCACAACAAATATAGATTCAAGGGGAACCCAAGGTCTCTATCAAGATCAATCTATACGAATCAGAGCAGATGAGGCCATTGTTGCAAATTCATATGCCGATGCAGACGGTAGTTGTTCTGCGCCATTAGTACCAGTTGCCTTTCAAAAAACTCGTTTTGCACTCAACGTTCAATCTGAGTGGGTGGCTTTTGCCTCAACCAATGAACTTACCATTACGGCCACAGAACCCACAGCTGATGGACTTGGATTTGAAGCTCCAAGAACCTACACTCTCACTAGAGTTGGTGGAAATAATAACACCCCGACAAAAGGTTATGAGACGGCTAGAAATTTTAGAGCGGGAACTATCTTCGAAGGTGATGCACCTTTTCAAATGTGGTACGAGCCTCTTAATGACACAAATGGTGCTGATAACGATGAGACGATAATGTTTGGATGGGATTAATTTATTAAAGTAGCTAAGCATCTGATAATTGATAACAAATCCAAGACTTTTTAGAATACTTTCCAGTTGAATTGCCAAGCTCTCTTTTGATTGATAAAAATTTCTGATGAAAGCTTTATTTATTTTTCTCAATTTACTGCTAATAAACTCTTATGCCGCAAATGAATTTGTGGTGCTAATTCCCGGAGCGGCTTCAAGTGGTGAAGATATTTCGATCAGAGGTCTTACTCCTGTTTTTGGAAAAGTTGATGAAGGAAAGTACTATAAACATTTTGAAATAAAACTCAAAGAGCACGGTTTCAAAGTAATCACTTGTCCAAAGTTTAAAGATCTAGATAAAAGAAATATTGATGACAGAGCAAAAGATTGCTCAGCTTATCTACTTTCAAAAATAGCTCGTGCACCAAGATCGAAGTTTCATCTCGTAGCACACAGTATGGGTGGCTTAGTGGCAAGAAGACTTCTCGACTACTCTCTTACTTCAAGATTTATAAAGTCAGTGACTACTATCTCAACTCCTCATAATGGGGCGATGTTTGCAAACTATGTCTTTAAACATAATAAAAGATTTGATCCTATCGCACAGTTTATAAAGCTAGTCCAATTTAGACCACAAGACAGAGCATATTTAAGCGATCTAAAGATCACCAATGGAGTAAACCTTTACTCGCAATCATTAAAAAATAAAAGAAAGATAAAAGTATACTCCATCTCAAACTACAGAACTAATTGGTACAATGGTCCACTTTTCTTGAGCTCCAAAGTCCTTTCTCGAGAATCTAGATACTATAAAGATAGATCATATAAAAACGACGGTATTATTGAAACTTCATCAATGGTTTTTGGTGAGCATTTAGCTGAAATTCAAGCCGATCATCTTGAGAGTGCATGTGTGCTTCATACTCGTTACTCCAAAGGGTGCAAAAGCTCCGTCTCAGTTCTGATAAACCACTTAGAAACGTTAATATCTCTATAAATATTATCCTTTTACAGCTCTATGGTTTACTCCCCTGTTGATTTGACCTACGTTAGCGATAAATCAATCTTAGGAGCCCTATATGAAAAAACTAATCTTAGTAGCTATTGTTGCAGCATCTTTTTCTGCACAAGCATCATTTTATCAAGAGAACTGCTCTAATGGAGCAGCAACAATTAAACTCAACAATGGTCACGTTCAAAACGGTATTATACTTACTGAAAGATCATACGGAAACGGTGGCGTTAACTCTCAAGAAATTGAATATAAAAGAGGAAGTTTACAAATAGATAGTTTAAATGAACTTGAAATTTCTGCTGATACAACGACTTCTTGTCAGCCAGGTTCAACTGGTGGAATGGTTTCTTGGACAAAAGTCACAACTAAAGATGTTGTAATTAAAAAAGCTGATGGTTCAATGTTTCCAGACACAACTTTAGGATTAAACTCTAATAGAATGGAAGTAAAAGCTACAGTTATTTGTGAGCTTAATGGAAATTCAAGAACTTCTTGTCCTCAATAATTTTTTAAAACTCAGGCCCTCAATTCATTGGGGGCTTTTCTTTTTGTATATCTATAAGCCCAATAAATTATAATCAATTGAATCGGAAGCCTAATCGCAAGAACGAGTGGCGGAATTTCTGGAAATAATTCTGGGTTATTATACATATGAAGGTTTGCTGGAAAAATGGCTATTAGAAGAAAAATAATCCCCCACGCTGCTAGTTTTTGAGTCTTAGGAATCATAAGAAGTACCCCTAAAAGAATCTCTATAACCCCACTGACATAGACAAGCTCTAGATGCATTGGCATATAATCAGGCATCATTTTAATGTAAAGTGCAGAGTCTATGAAATGATTAACTCCCCCTATTATAAATGCGAATGAAAACAATACTTTAGCCAATACTCTTAACATAGTTTCTCTCTTAGTTAAACAAACCTTATATGTGTAGTTTCCTATAGAATGTCTCTATAGATCTATCAAGATTTTCAATTTCAAATCGATTATAACTTAAAGTATATTAAATTAACAATGACCTTAAGGAGGCAATATGAACTTAGAAGTACTAGTTTCGGACATGATGACAATGAATACAGTAGCAAGACTTTGGCACTGGACTACTGATACAGCTCAACACCACGTGACTTATGAGAGCTTCTTAAACCAAAATGAAGATCACACTGACAGCTTTGTTGAGTCTGCTCTCGGGAACGATTTAAATATCGATTTCAGTAAAGTTGGAGTGACTGAAGCTAAGATTGAAAAGTATGATTTAAATAATGTAAAAGAGAGTTTCAAAAGTTTTAGAGCAAGAGTTTTTGAAGCAAAAAAATCACTTCAAAATAATGAATCAAGTGCAAATGAAGAGTTAATTACAATTCTTGATGATGTTACAGATCTTACAAGTAAGACTCTTTACCTACTCAAACTTAAATAATCATATTAGTGATGTGAAAAGAGCCTTGTGCTCTTTTCACTAAGCTGATAAATGACTTCCCTATTAAATTCATTTATACTTTTTTAAAGAGGTAAAAATGATAGTAGAAAAAAGTTCTCAAAAGATAGGGATGCCCCCAGGAAGTGCTGTATATGTCGGAGCACAAAAGCCAATTCATGATGTGAATATACAACTCATTGAATACAACCAGACTCTAAGTAAAGAAGCTAATTCTAACAATATAGCTGACTTCGCCTACACTATTTCAAATCAAGACATATCTTGGCTCAACTTAGATGGAGTTCATGATGTTGAAATGATCAAAACACTTGGTCACCAATTTAATATTCATCCATTAACGATAGAAGATATTCTGAATACCACTCAGCGTCCGAAAGTTGAGATAACCGATAGTTATGTCTATGTTACTTTGAAAATGATTATCTATGACAACAAAAAAGAAACTTTTGTTAAAGAACAGCTAAGCCTTATTCTTTTAAATAATCTCGTTATCACCATTCAGGAAATACCTGGCGATATTTTTGATGGTCTTAGAGGAAGAATCTTACAAGACAAAGGTAAAGTCAGAAAGATGGGTGCAGACTATCTTCTCTATGCAATCTTAGACTGTACAGTTGATGGATACTTTGAAGTGATTGATCGACTAGACACAGAACTTGAAGACCTCGAAGAAAAGATTGAAGAAAGTGAAAACGTAGTTCAAAATATTCATTGGTTAAAAAAAGAACTTCTCTATATTAGAAGAGTCGTATCACCGGTGCGAGATATTATTTCTAATCTTATGCGCGAAGAATCTAAGATCATAACTGATCAAACATATATCTATTTAAGAGACACCTACGACCACTGCACTCAAGTGTATGAGTCCATTGAGATTATTCGTGATATAGTTTCAGGACTTATTGAAATTCATCTGTCTGTAATAAGTAACAGAATGAATGAGATAATGAAGTACCTTACAATCTTTGCATCTATTTTCATACCGCTTACATTTGTGACTGGAATTTATGGTATGAATTTTGAAAATATGCCTGATCTTAAGTGGGAATATGGATACT
>Ga0307930_1000213_pt1 | contig 44268 bp, 47 predicted proteins | sample OrgLakmetageno46_FD_203161 | JGI IMG/M metagenome (GOLD analysis project Ga0307930, IMG submission 203161) | Saline water microbial communities from Organic Lake, Antarctica - #46 | ecosystem: Environmental > Aquatic > Non-marine Saline and Alkaline > Saline | place: Antarctica: Organic Lake...
CCACCTGCATCTATTGAATGATAATTGGTGGATGGACGTGTATCTGCTTTGTCTTGGTTTATGGCATGACGACGAGGGCTGGTGCTGCCAGCTCGAGTTCTGCTTTTGCTGCTCTTCCGACCAATGTTGCTCCTACGGCCCATGCTGCTGCTGTCCGAATTCGGAGAATGTCGTGGAGGGAGTTCGAGCAAGGGAGCATGCACACTTTCCAATGGGGTAGCAGCAGCAGCAGCAGCACGGATGGGCGTTGAATTGCGGCACCAGCGGTGACGAGGATGCTGACTGTTAGGAATGCCTGTATCTTCGCGAGGAGAAATACTATTTTTCTGATCGACCCTTGACGACGGAGGCTGATTCTCACGAGACAGAGGCAGTGGCAGCAAAGGCGGTGTGCTCGAAGTCACATGAGGAGGCAACGACGTCCATGTTGACGTTGGCGGCGGCAGCGCATCCGGTGCCGGGCCCGTCGGAACAGCTCCTGCGGCGGCTGCGGCTGCGGCTGCTGCGGCTGCGGCTGATTCCAGCGGAGCCTCGGTGGCTGTTGTTGTCGGTCCCGACCGCATTTCTCTCGAACCCATTGGCCGACTCATCGCCGCAGCAATTCTCTGCCCTCCAGGCGCATCAGTAGGTGCAGCAGCAGTAGGTACAGTAGAAGCAGCAGCAGTAGCAGGAGGAGGGGAACTGTACTGTTGCGGAGGCGCCACTGTTGCTTGAGGTCGAGAAGACGCACCGGTATGAACTTGGGGCATATGAGAAGCTTGGAGCGATGCAGGCAAACCTCGGGGAGGCGTGCGGAGCCGAGATGGCGGCACAGGAAGAGGACTGAAGCTGCCACCACCACTGCAGCTGTTGACTCTATGCCCAACTGCCAAAGAGGTCGAAGCACCTACAGCTTTTGCTGCTGTTGCTGCTGCTGCTGTCGCTCTCACTTGCGGTGGCGGCGGCGGCAGCAGTGTAGCTGCAGCGGAGTGACCAACTGTTTTCGCTCCTGAGGCATCATTGTGACTGTAACCGTTGTAATTATGGGTGGACAAGCGTGGCGGGGCTGGTAGTAGAGGTGAAAAAAAGGACGTATTCTGGTAGGGTGGCAGCCCTCCTTGTCGCGGCGTTTGACTAACATAAAAAGTCGTAGAAGAAGGACCACGGTTTCTCCCCGAAGAGCAAGACGGGGAAAATGGCAAAGAAGATAAAGCAGCAGCAGCAGCAGCAGCAGCAGAAACAGCAGCCGCACTAGAGCTCGACCCAGTCGACCCAGTCGCCCATTCACGAGTTCGTGTGACCGCACGCCAATGGAAAGCAAAGGGAGCCACCAAGAGCAAGTCTCGGCGAGCTTTCGTTTCGTACGCTGCGGCGGCCGCAGACACCTGCAGACACACGCGCCATGAAAATAGTAGTCGTCATAAATTGAAATGCGTTCATTTGACAGTATTGCATACACAATTCTATTCAGTTGCAAATTTAATCAACACTCCAATTCGTACTTTATGTCTAGACGATATGCGTGCATGTATTTGAGTGTGTAAAATAGCATTAATCTCACCCGTTGATTGCGCTTTACGCCTGCTGCTTGAAACCACTTCCTGACGGTGTCGGCCCCTAAAGCTTGCCGATACGCCGAAAGAGATGTGGCATGCTCGCGCCGCTTGTCTTCCCGCATCTACGACGTTGAGAGAAGAAGAAAAGGATGAGGAAAAGTTGTCCAAAATGTAAAGTGATTTTTCAGAAAAAAATATATATATTTTAATGCCCATCAAATGTAGATGATGCGCACACTCTCGAATAAGCAAACGCAGTCTTTCACTCTATTCTCTACCCTAATAGACTAAAGCACCCATTCTAAACGCGCAACACCTTCCAGTATTGCGTCCAGGCCGAAAACGCGCGTTTTCGGTTGTGGCGAGCCCATAATTTTACGGCAACGATTGACTGCGCGCGGTCTTTCAAGATGTGTCGCACAACGCGGCGCCAGCTGCGAAGCACTTTCAGCACAAGCCTGTTATAATACAGCACATTGGCACACGCGCAAAAAAAAAAAAAAGTCGCAGAGAAAGAAGGGCCTAGGGTGAAGAGATCGGTATCAAAACAGGCAGAACGGGAACGGGATAGGCATGCACAAAGAGGTGAAGGCAACTATAGCTCATTTCGTACTACCCTGCATACCTTCCATTGGCGATGTTGTCTGCAGCTCTTAACCTCTTCTTTTCGCTCATGCGAACCTCCCACAACCACTGCCAGCGGCGCCAGCAGCAACGAACTCGCGCATTCTTGAAACACCGTCGAGCGGCCTTTTCGGCCAGGGTCTGCCACCGCTGCCGAGACACCCAATCCTTAAGTGCAGTCAAGCCTGCGCGTTGAAGAGTACAAGTGCGCCATTGCGCTGCTGCAGGAGCTCTCTCAACAGATGCAGCTTTCACTGCGCGTCGTGACGGAATGAGTGAAGTGACATCTCCCTGTACCCATCTACGCCACTGTTGGAGCTTATGATGGAATTGACGAGTGGTGTGATGCTCAGCTGCAAGACGCAAGGCGCGTTGTGAAGATAGCGCCTGAGACGTGCGAAATTGCCACTGCTGTAAAACTCGCGCTAGCGTACTTAGCTGCAACTGTTGCAAACACGTAGATGAGAAACAAAGCACGGAAGAAAAGAAAAAGAAAATTACACGAAACGATGAGCTTTGAAAATGACACTCGTATTACACAAAACTCAATCATGCCATGCATGGCACACACGAAGGCCCACTTACCGTGTCGCAATGTGATTGGTGTAAATTACGAGCATTCTTGCGCGCTTGAGCCCAGGTTGCCCATTGATGGATGGCTTGACATCTCCTTCTGCAGCACATATATGTACATATAATTCACGTGATTAAATAGTGGGGGAGGCATGCTTACCAATAAATCAGATTTGCGACAACATGAGACCTTAATTTCAAAGATTGAAGCAGCAATTTGTGTTAAGTGCGCACCTTCTCATTGCACTCCGATTGTAGTGGGCTTGCCCTTTCAACTGAAGATCTTGCCGCTTGCGCCGGTGTTGAAAAGTGTAACTGTTTTTTTGTAGTTCAGAAGCACACAGAATGAGTGCTTTGGAGGAAGTGTTCATTATGGGAAGAACGACGCGAATGCAATGTATTTGTCCACAAAAGATGTAAAGAAGTATAAATTTAAAAAGTGTTTGTAAAGTTAAATTCATGCAGTCTATTCCTTCACAAACGCTTCGTCACCTCGCGAGAGCTCCCATCACTTTTCTCCCCAATTGCCGCCGCCACGCACACAACTCCACTTCATAGTCTTTATCTTCTTCCAACAAATGAGAAGGGGTTGACTTCAGTGCCTCTTCTGCTGCATTGCTCTTGACACCTGCGTGTAATGTACTGCTCCAAGTACAAGAAGAAGGCGCAGGAAAAGGGCCACGCCAAATGGCGAGTTTAGCTTTGGTTCTACTTTGCCACGCCAGGAGCGCTCGCCTGAAATAGAAATGTAGAATAGAAAATGAATACGAAGACAACTCATAACATAGAAGAAGGAATTCAGGAACCGGGATAAGGGAAAAAAATGTTCATTTCACATTTGATACTTGAGAAGGGCTGTGGTCGACATATTCTTTGCTTTCGCAGCAGCAGCCAGGGCAGGGCGCAAGTGACACGTGTACCAATACTGCCACGCGCCGAACTAATATCATACACCATGAATAAACAATCAACAACACCGCAACGCAAGAAGAAGGGTGATAAGCAAGTGTATTGACAGGCAATGGCGCCAGCATGTAAAACCATATGCAGTCACGTAAAGAATGTTCACCAGCCAAATGAGGCAGCAAAAAACAGTGAAGGTGCAGAAAGCTAAAAACCTCCTCTCTCGTGAACATACCGTGCGCAGCAGCAGACTCGCCCGCCGAAACGAATCTGCCAATGCTGCTTGCCTCTCTCGCCACACCATTTTATGCTTAGAACCAGCGCCAACCCCGTCTCTTTCTCCCATTTCATTGCTGCTGCCCTTGTTAACTTCACCATCTTCATTACTTTCATCATCGTCACGACCACGGCGAAACCCTCCACTCAGCACGCAGCTTCTCTTCCAGTCGCTCAGGGCCCGCTTGGCTCGATAACGCTTTACATGTGCGTCGCCCAGGGCCTTGGCGGCAGTGCTTGCCTTGTGCGCTAATGTGATATGCCACCAGGATGAAAACTTGGCCTTCAGGTGATGCCCAGACCAGTGAACGAAAGTTTTCTGGTTTCGTTGATTCATCTCACGGTGTATAGCCAGTCTTCTGAAGGCATGTCGAAGAGAGCGTTTTTGGTGCCATGCATCACTTTTCTCCTGCATTCTTTCGGTGCCGTGTGAATTAGAAATAGCAGCACCAGCAGCAACAGTAGCAGCAGCAGCAGTAGCCTCAGCAGGTAAAGAAGGGCCAGCATTAGCGCCCGCACTCGTAGCACTACTCGAACGAGCAACATGTGCGCAAAGTGCTTTTATGCCCCTGTGTTGATATTGGCACAGGTGCACGTGCGAGATCGTGAATTTGGAATAGAAAAATATACAAGATGAAAATCAAATAAACGAGAAATAGAAAGAAGGGTGCATTCTTTTGCGCTCTCTCTTTGTCTCTCCCTTTCCCTCTCCCTCGCTCCCTTCCATTTGCCCTTCTCAAAAAGTAACCTGAGTTTGCATGGCCCTACCCCTGTCTTTGACCTCCCTCCACTCCCTTACCCTCATTCATGATTGTTAGTTTTCATCATCTTCGTCTCACCTGGTTCCAGCACTCAAGGTCCACAGCGCCTCTCCTGCTTCATTGCACCGTGCACACTCGACTTTGGCTCTTAGTTTCTTGAAGCACAACCGCTGGAAGTGGAAGCACAGAGAATGAGCAGAACGCAAGTAAAGAAGAAGGACGAAAATAGTTAAAGAATGCGATTATACAGAGGAAACAGTTCAGGGTGCGAGTCACGCTTATTTTCTTTTTTTCATGAATTCAGTTCAATAGGTATGAACAAAACAACAACAAGGCAACAGTCCAAGAATCAAACCTCCCGCCGCTGCGCCCAGTGCCACACTGCTACTGCTTCCATTTCTGAGTCACGCTGGCGCCGCACAGCTTGAGTTTCCAATATCCTACTTTGCCAATTTTGAAACACCCATCGTATCTGGGCGTGGCGGCGCCGTGAGGCTATTACATGTGCTGCGCGCACACGCAATGGTTTCCTTCGAAGCCCACGCAATGCTTGAGACATGCGCAGACAATTGAGAGCAATCGCAGCAGTGGACAAAGGAGAGGCGCTGGAATGGATAAGAGGGGAGTTGCAAAGGTGCCGTTGAACCGTGCTACTGCTGCTGCTGCTGCTGCTGCTACTGCTATTACCGCCGCCGATGATTTCACGATTTCGGTTTATCCGCGATGTGTGATTAGCCCAAATTTTAATGCTAGCATGCTGCTGCTTCTTTGCCCAATGTGCTTCGCCAGCTAGGCAAGCCGAGTGTGAACTAGAGTGGATCTGGTGCCGCTGTTTGATGGTGTTAATAGCTCTGGTGAGAACCTGGTTGCGGTGATGGCCATCCATTTCTTGATGTATGCGCTGCTTTGATCGACACGCCTACCGATAAAGACAACAAGTAAGAAGAATTATAGCAGGCCTTCTCAAATCGTGTTATGATCTAGAGTAAGATTCGGGTTACTGGTCAAGATTGAATTAGCCTTGCTAGGGTTTCAATGTACATGTAGTAGAAATATACCTCCAGATATCGCAACCAAGCCAGCCACGCATGCAGTTTCGACCACCGTCGCGCAAAGTACTTGGCACGGAGCGCACTACAAATATTACACACGCACGCATAAAAAATTAAGCAGTTGTTTTGATTTATATAACGTGATTGATACCAGAACAATTAAGCTAGAGTCACGGACTGATTCAACTCATATTTTCGGGGGCTCATCGGAGAGAACAACTAGCTAGAGTGCTTCAGGTAGGACCTAGCAGTTTAGACTCGCCATTGTCTTGAGCGAATCTTACTTGAGAGGAGCTTTAGCAAATCGCTTCCATTGTGCTGCAGCGTTATTAGCTAACTGATAGCGACGAGACGCAGCTTCCATTTTTCAAAAGGCGCCACGACACATATGGACACTCTCTTTAGTCAAATGAATCACCCGCGCTATCGATCTAAATAGAAGCTAGAGGAGTGCCTCAAAAATACGAAGCCCTAGAATGAAAATTGCAGCCCGCGGGCGGCATTCAGGGCATAACAATGACAGATGCTTTCTGCTATCTAATGATCAGCTTAGGAGTGCTGATGTGCTGATTCAGCATCAGGAGTTGGCGCACTTTTTAAAACATCCTCTAACATAGTACTTGAAAATGCGCGCAAACTAGTCGCTTTTCGCTTTTTCTTCTTTCTTTTTCTGTTTGAAGCTTCGTGGAATTCACATAATCCTTCCGTGAGGCAACCACGTTGGAACTAAACTTTCGTTCATTCCCTTTCATGCACTTGTGCCATCGCTCCTGTCACATCTATTGGAATTATATGCCACGTAGGTGCAGAGGTGCTTAACCGTAGTCCGTAAACTTCTAAGGATACCCACGGCCAAACGGACATTCGAACTAACGAATAATTAAACCATTCTCGTTGATGCTCCCAGAGCTAAATCAAGCAAGCCGATGTCACTGAGCCCTACGAAGCCTCGTCTTCTCGTGGTTCGTAATCCTTGCGGTCGAAGCGCTGTTCGTTGAAGAAAGCGCATCGGATCATGCGACCGGCAAAGAAACGGCCTTCCATGTCTAGAAAAGCTTTGATCGCCGAGTCTTGCCGCTCAAAAGCCACCAACGTGCGCACCTGTGCATGGCAAGCAAGGGAAATGGTATTGCAGTCGAGTGATGAAATAACGAATCACACGAGGAAAGAAGTGACTCAGCGCAGTCATGGAAAATTCTGGAGGGTTAATCGAGACGTCTTGATGTCTGCGATGTTCGATAATGAATCTCGGTCTTTCATGAGGTGCGAACAAACAAGCCGATGTTTCACCAATTACTCAAATACATCCCTGTTCTCCCATCAACAAGAAGAACAAAAAGGAAGACTGACCGCTTCTTCTTCGGCGACTCCTTTGGCTTCATGGACCACACAATCGCGCACGGGCCCAAATTTGCGGCATTCTTCGGCAACTTCTTTCGACAACAAGTCATCCACTTCGCCCGGGGCCACCTTCGAATGTCAAGAGAGTACCATGAAGGCACACATGTTTGAGGGATGGGGATAGGAGGGTACATGTGCGGGACCTTGCATGGATAACACAGGGAGTATGGGATAAAAGGTACAGCAACGCAACAAGACACGTGCGCACCAGCAACAGCCACCACAACCAGAAGACATGCAGCACTACGAAAAGAGAAATTCTTCGAATAGAGCGACATTTTTATTATGCACTTTACTTTTAAAAAAATGCGCGTGCTTTCAGAAATATCATAGAGCAATAATTACCATGTTTTTGAGCAAGAGAATGCGTGTCGGGTTGCGGAACAGAGCACTCTTCTTCTGTTTTGCGGCCGCAGCTGCGGCAGCTGTGGCTCCTCCTGCTGAGTCATCGAATTGCTCAGCGGAACCACCGCTGCCACTGCCCCCAGAGGAAGAAGAAGAAGAAGGAGGAGCGGGGCCAATACTGCTAGCGGCTCCAGCAGCAGTGGCAGCGCCAGGTTTGTTTTGCATCCACGCGGGCAAGTTCGACATGCCTCTGCCAGCGCCTCGCCCGCCACCACTGCCTCCGGGCGGCGGAGGAGGCATCGCCACGCTCTTGCCGCCTCCCTTGGCGGAAGCCGCAATCGCAGCTGCGCGCTCCTATAGAAATTAAAGGCACACACATAGAGACACGCAAAGAACTTGAAGGCACTCGTGCGACCACAGGGCATCGGAATAACAAAATCAGCGTGGACGCATACGCAGCAAAGTTCTTCATTTCAAGGGCAAAATAACTGTGAAATAACGGAGCTACTTGTTTACCAGCTCGTCGCGCATTTGAGCTCGTTGTCTTTCCGCTTCTTTCGCCTGGAGCTCGCGCAGCCGCTGCCGTTCTTTCGCGTCTCGGAGCTCCATGCGCTAATGTAGGAATAAAATATAGCACATCAACGAAACGGTGAATGAAGACGAGAAGGGAAACCTAACCCTTCAAAAGCTGCCGGCTCAAAACAAACACGAAGCACTAACTACAAGGCTTGATTTATTGGCAAAGGAGTCTTAGAGCCAGCAACAATTTTCTTGCCTTACCTCGCAAGCCTCCGAACCCTTTAGCCCAGACCTCTTAGTAGTACCCTCCCCTAGCACTCTTCCATATTCTTGTGTGCACTCTGTTCCAACATACTCAAAATAATATAGCGCACCTCGCGGCAGTAAGCCATGTAATCATTGGGGCGCGCCGGGTCATAGGGGTCGCTCAATTCGCCGCCTGTGCCACCCCCACCCTGCGTGGAAATGAGCGGTGCGTGTGCATGCGGCAGCGGACCTGCCCCGGCTGCTCGTGGCAGTGCCTCTCCTCCACCTCCGCCGCTGCCCGCCGTGCCGCTAGCGTCGGCCCCGGCCACTTTCGCAAATTTGTTGGTGTGTGCCGCTGTGTTCAAGCTGCTTGGGGGTGCCATAGCATTGGCCTTGGAATTAGGAGCTGCTCGCTTGACAGGGGGCGCCGGCATCATGAATCCTCCGTTGCTGTTTCCGGCAGAAGCGGTAGCTCCAGCCGCAGGAGCTGCTGGCTTCGGCCTCGCCGCAGGCATCATGAAGCCTCCTGAAGTGCCAGTTTGCTTGCCTCCTTGCGTCTCTAGCATCTCTAGCAAATCTTTGGGCCCATTTGGTTTCGCCATTTTTGTCAGCCGACAAAAGAAGAAAACATAATTATTCAAGAACGTCAATATTTTTCCAAGAATACCATATTTTCGCATCGCCTAAAGATACGCCGCTGCCGTGCTTCATCATAGTCACTGGTCAAAACGTAAGAGGACTTCACTGTCCTCTTTACGATTTTGACTTGCGCGCAACGCACGCGCGTACACTTCTGCCCGCAGCATTGGTTTCTGTGTCATTTGGGTTTGTATTAGTTCGAGTTCGAGTTCATCATAGTACTAGGGTCGTTCACGATAGCTACTTAGTCTAGTTCACTTAGTTACAGTACACTTCACCGTCGCATGCAACAAGAAGAATGAAGCCAAGGAGCGAGTAGCGTGAAAAATATGAGAGCTGATTTAAAAGCCTAGCCTGCTCGAAAAGCGAAGCTCTAAGGGTAGTGCATTCACAACTCACAGGATGGCCGCCGCAGTAGATGAGGACCTAGCTTCAGGGGCTGCATCGGTAACCATCGGAGTTACCTGGCCTCAGCAATAGCTGCTACTGTATCATCTATCCCTTTAAATTGCTGTCTTCAATACAATTATTTGAGATCGACGTTCAGTCTTGTAGATTGTATTCGTTCCCGGCAGCCTCGTTAGCTACGTGTAGTGAGCTGCATACAATACTAGTGATTAACCCTAGTACGTTCAAATGTTCAACGGGTGTGCTCCTCTAGGTGGGAATATTCGGTTTTCTTAGAGGCGCTGATGAACCTTCTTTCCACGGTCGACTGAAGTCGGGTGGTCTTGACGATTTCATAGTGCAAGTAAGAGTCTTCAGGGTTTTATAAAAGCTTCACGTTAACTTGGGTTGTCTTATTTCCAATGCTTGAGATTTTTTCATTTATGTTTTTGACCGCGTCTTGATGCTGGTGGTAACCAGGAAATTGGCTTAGATGGCAGCGTTTGCAACGTAGCTGAAGCTGCGTCGAGTTCTGCTTGGAAGCAAGATTTAGTACCTAAAGAGCAGCAGCTATCTAAGTCTACTGCAGCCTTGTCTCAGCCTGAGTTTCTGCACTCCCAGCGGCCAGAAGGCCTGCCTGCATCGTCAACCGCAGATCGTTGCCGTGACTTCTCCCAGGGCCGCTGCAGTCGTGGCAACAATTGCCGTTATCGCCACGGTGGCAGCGCTACCAATAATAACGCCTTGAAACCAGCTGCGGGTTCTGTTTCAAGTTCTGCTCCTGTGGCTACTGCTGCTACCGCTATTTGTGTCACTACTAGTTCTCCCGGTAACCTCACTACTCATACTGCCAGTGATGATTCTCTCAGCGATTCTGGGTTGAAGCGCAAGGAGCGTGACGACAATGAGGATAATTATCAAGAAGAAACGAAGAAAATGCCAGCTGCCGCTGCTGTTTCTGCCGCTGCTGCAGAAGCGACACCTCCACTGCCATCGTTACTGCCACTGGAGGTGTTGGTGCCAGATGCATCAATTCGTTCGGCTTTAGTAACCGCTCACGACCAATATTGGGTAAGGGTTAAGAGCATATTGTCTTTCTTAAGAGGCCAAAACAGTCCTTATCCGTGGAATACTTCTGCACTCAAACATCTTTATTGTTCATTCGACACAGTCAACTAATTGGCTTTCACACTCCATTGCCTATCCATTCATACGTGGTAATGTATGTGGGGTTCCCTAAGGTGCATGGGCGCGAAGACCCTCGTCTCGACGTCGTGGTGCTGCCGAATTGCCCCATTGATCGAGACGAGCGGACCGCTGTGCACAGTGGCATCATCGCGCATTTGCCGTTTGCGCGCACGGAAGTGCCCAAAATGCCAACGGCTATACGTGGTGTTGACGCTAGTGGTAGTGGTGGTGGTAGTGTCGTAGATAGCAGCAGCACTAGTAGCACTGGTGGCACTCTCGCGTACGCTGGCAGTGCAGGCAACAGCAGTGGTAGCAAGATTAGCGAGGGAACAGCAGGGGCCGCCATTGCCGTTCGACGCAGCAATGTGCTAGATGGAATCCGCTCTGTGCTTGAGGCGCCACGTGCCTTGCCGCTGCCATCTGTCACCTCTGATGCTTCCACTGGTACTTCTACTCCTGCGGCGGCGGCTGCTGAGGTTGATGCATCGCATTCTTCGTTGTCGCCATCCTCATCATCTTCATCTCCAGCTCTCGACGATGACGCAAGCAGCGACACACATAACGACGTCCTTGCATTGCAACGGCTAGTAGGCAAGTGTAAAGACCCGGCCACTGGTGCACTGCCATCCAGCGCGGTGATTGGACGAGACCTCGACCGAAAAGCTCGCACTGCCGTGCACCAGGTTTGCACCAACTATTAAGAATTGGCGTGGTGAATCTGGGCGGAAGGAAGGGCTACCTGTGCTTGTCTTGTTTTCTAGACTCGTAATACGTGCAGCTCCGACTCTTATTCTAACGATACTAAGTGAGCATCGCATGTGCTCATCGTGTGTGCTCCTCATCCATGCTTTTTTCCTCTCACTCAACAAGTCACTTTATTTTCCCGTATATTAGGGCATCGCGCAGATTTCCAAGGGGCTGCGCACCAAGACCGCCTGGAACAGCGCGGGCATATTCGTCGCATGGACCCAGAAACCGCTACCAAAAGCCAAAAAAGCACGCGTCAACCCTCCTAGCACTTCAAATGGTGGCAGGGGTAGCAAGGTTTCCACAGGCAGTGAGTTGGCGACAGGTACCAACTCGACACTTTCTGATCCTGCTGCTAGAACTACTGCTGCTACCAGTGCTGCTGTTGCCTTGGAACCGCCAATTGAGCTGGATGGTACTCCGTCCTTTCTGCGGGTGGTTCTATACAAGGTAGGGTTGATGCCGCTCGTGTATATGCATTAGATGTGCATGCCTGCGCATATTGTCGTTTACTTTCGTACGATCGAAAAACAAGTCAGTTTTGAGGAAAAGAGGTGACGAATTTTTGCACTCGCTTCATTTATTTCATGACTTCATTTATGCTATACTTCAGGAGGGTGTCGAGCACTTGGCAGCGATGAAATTCGTGGCCTCGGCCCTCGGAGTGCGCTTGCAAGACTTGAGCGTCTCCGGCATCAAGGACAAAAGGGGCCAAACTCACCAGGTGATTGCTCCCCAAAAATCAAACAAGCCTTTTGCAGAGCTTTCATACAATCATTGACGCAATTCAACTTGAGCCTGCTTTATGTAAGGTAATACATGAATGCATTTGAGCAATCTCATTTCGTTCCTATCGCTCATAGTGTTGCTCTGAAAACAGGCGTATCTAGTATTTTCCCTTATCCTCGCCCGTCTCATCATTTTTTTCCTCCCTTCAGCCTTTCTTTTGCTGATCCTCCCCCCTGTATGGTTGCTCAATGTTTGCAGTGGGTACATGTGCGCAATGACACCACAAATTGCTCGACTGTAACCCCTGCACAGCGACTGCACCGTCTCCTTCAGTCTTCTCAGTCTTCCTCGCAAGCAGTAGCAGTGGCGCCGTTGTTGCCTCCCAGTTCGTCTCTCAAATCTAATGATTTAAACGGTAAGGGCAATGCTGATGATCAGCCAGCTGTCTCAGGAGCAGCTCAACATCAAAGCACTGAAGCAGCAAAGAATGATGGAGGTCAAGGGCAGTGGGGAGTAGAAGTCGAAGAGGGTGCTATTATATTAGCGTACGCAGGCGCGGCATCGGAACCGGTACTTACTTGCATAGTAGTTTAGTTGCATATACGTGGTCGAAGATGGTGTATGGTTGATCGCCATTTGTATTGTTAGTTATTTCACACCACTAACTCTACGATCTGCTAACTATTCAGTGCAGGAACTGACTCTCATCTCTGAACACCAACCAAGTGATCTGCTAACCATTCAGTGCAGAAACTGACTCTTATCTCTGAACACCAACCAAATGATCTGCTAACCATTCAGTGCAGGAACTGACTCTTATCCCTGAACACCAACCAGTTTTGTTTAACTGCTTTTGTTCTACCGCTTTTGTTTTGTTGCCCTGCATATCGTAGTTGCAAGTGGGGCAGGGTCACTCTGGCAACAAATTTGCCATTATTTTACGAGATATTCGCACCTGCCATGATACTTCTTCGTCCACTCATGCTCCAACTGCAGCTGCTATAGCTGCTGCTGTAGCTTCAATTAATCACAGAGGCTTCATCAATTATTTTGGATTTCAGCGGGTAGGAGAACCAGTACTGTCACGAAATTCAGAAGAAACGGCGAGGACTGTTATTGGGAGTAGAGCTGCTGATATCAGTCACCCTGACGGTACTCTTGCTTCGGGAAAAAAAGAACATTCTGGAATGGACATTGACACACCGTCCAATAATTATCGTATAACTGCAGCAACATCTCCTGGAATTGACTCTGGTAGCGACTGCAGTTGCAAGAACAGCAGCAGCAACAGCAGTAGCAGCAGCGCTGCGGCTGATTCCTCGCAATGGGATGGAGCTCCTGCCTGGAAGGTCGCTATTGTAGACTTGAATTTCTGATAAAATCATACTGTATTCTTTTAGGAGCTTGTGTTTTAAGCTGAAGATCACTCAATTTCTCCTCGTCTACTTCTTTTTCTTGCGAACAATGTCATTGCCACTTCGTCCTCTTGCTTCTTTTCAATCAACATGTTTTGTTTCCTCATAGATGGGCCGAGCTCTAGTGCGAGGCCAGTGGGAAGATGCAATTGACTTGTTGCTTGGTGGAGATTGCGCTTCCCTTCAACCTTCTGTTGATGAGGCTGGTGGTGCTCAAACTGTAACGAACACCAGCCACAGTAGCAATTGCAGTAGCGACAGCCATCAGCAGAAATGCGAAAGAGATTGCGAGAAAGAAGTTGGCCGCAGCAACAACAATACGCATTCGAATTTGACGGGCGTTGCGAAAGCAAGACACCTCTGGCGGTCTTCACGAGACTCAAAGCAGTGCTTGAAAGTTTGGCCTCTTTCAATGCCCAGGGAAAGGCAACTCCTACAGGTACGCCCATGGCTTTAAATTCACAGGTACATGTTGCAGGAGTATGGCTCGAAGTAAATTTCCACTGTGACAGACGATGTTGATCTCTTGTGAAGCATGCATTGTTGGCAGGAAATTGTCCCACCACTTGATTATTCTTTCATTCTTGCTTGCGCACTCTTTTCGTGGTGTAAATCGTCATGCACTTTTGTGCATAATATATTAGGGATTGCTGCGCTTTGGCGATTCGTCAAGTGCTTTGCAGGCGTTGCCCCATGCTGTGCGGACCATGTAAGGATAAAAATACAAAATAAATTAGAGCACGGTCAAGGGCTGAAATTTTTTTATTTACAGTGTTCGGTGTTGAATTCGATTCGATTTCACTTGTGCGCAATTGATTGGATGCGTATGTTACCCACTGCATCAATTTATTGATTATGCCTGCGCCTGCATTTTGTTTCGAAAGGTGGGTCCACGCATTTCAGTCTTACCTTTTCAACCACGCTGCGTCCCTTCGAGCTGCTCGATTGCCAACAACGGATACTAAAGGTAATGACAGCAACAGCCATGATAGTCTCCTTGAAGTAGGAGATTTGCTCTTGGTGCCCACAGCAGAAAGTCAAGTAGGTAATAAGACTTTGCTGAGTACAACGAGGGTCGGCGATATGGAATTAATCGACGCAGGGACTGCAGCAGCAGCGGTATGTGATTTAGCGGAGGAAAGTGCCGAGGGTAGTGTGGAGGACCGTGGTGAGCACGACCGCAGAGCAGACAATGATGAGAGCGCTGCTCACTCCACAGAACAGCACCAGAGATCGTTCAGAGTAGTACCTTGGATGGGCCCCTCTGAGCCTTCGCCTTATGGAACGCGTAAACCTACGATCAATGACGTGGTGTTGCCACTGGTGCGTGCAATGACGGGGTTGCTCGTTGCTTGGAAGTATTATTAATACTTCAATTCTCTTTACTGGTTCAATGTCGACTGTATCCTTTTTTTAAACGATGAATTCCTCTTACCTTGGTGCAATTCTTGTCCATACTCACAGCACTCCTCTCTTGCACCATTTTTAGGTTGGCACTGGCGTGCAATTGCCTACCGGCCAAAGTGGAAAGGATTGGGTAACACTTTTGAGCGCCCATTTGCCGCCCGGTCACCCGTTGTTACCATCCCTTCCTGCGGCGGCTGAATCAGGCACACTTCATGCACCGGGGGCAAGCCACGACGCCTTGCCTGGTTCGAACTTAACTTCCAGTCGGTTTGCCGGCTTCTCTTCCTTCGTGTGCACGTGATCTAAATGTCCTCCTGCTTACTCTTTGATGACTACATACCTCCGTCTTAGCTAACAGGAGCCATTTTTACTGTTGTGTGAGATTCTCTTGCGCCGAACGTTACGCCTACTTATACTTCCACTCATAGTGCTGTACTGAGATGTTTTTACCTTCTTACGTCTTCTTTTGTGTGTGCTCCTTCTCGAACCACAGAGCTCAAGGACAGAGAAAGCCGTCGAAGCGAGCGCTTGCCGCGTGGTGCGTACCGTAAGCTAATGGCTCACCCAGGCCGCTTGACCTGGGAGCCGCTGCCCAATGGAAAAGAAGACGATGCAAAACGACTTGCGAACCAAGCATCGCTAAAGTTGCCTGGGTCGGAAGCGCCGTTGGTAGATGGTCCAAAAAGTAGCGCGGCAGGTAGCGTGGTGCATGCAAAAGAAGCAGCGCAAAATGACGAGACACTTCTCTCGAGCAATACTCCTGCTAGCGCATCAAGCGCTGGACATGTGCGAGGCGAAGGAAGTGAAGCGTTGTCACTCCTTGAAGAAGTTACGGCGGCTCGCTTTTCGTTTGCGCTCCCCACTGGCGCATACGCTACTGTTCTGATGCGCGAAGTTACTCGAAGTGACCACTGCCTTTATTCTTACCTTTCCTGAGTGCTCCCACGAGCAAATCCAGTGCTCTGCTGTCACATGTTGGATGTATCCTTTTTGTGTTGATGCCGATCGCGGTCTGCGATGTAGCGCAAACGAATTGCGAACACTTTCAATGGCAATGATATATGATACGTATCGGAAAGCTCTATGACCGTATGAGTCGCTCGGCCTCCCGACTCACTGGTCAAAACGTAAGAGGACTTTCTACACACTAACCTCTTTACGATTTTGACTTGCGCGCAACGCACGCGCGTACACTTCTGCCCGCAGCATTGGCTTCTGTGTCATTTGGGTTTGTATTAGTTCGAGTTCGAGTTCGATACGTATCGGATTCTAGGGCCCAGGTAATTCCCTGTGCTTATACCTATACACCGGCTTGTGCTCTATAAGTTTTGTGGCAGTATGATAAAATAAACAACCCCTAATACCATACCACAAAAAGAGCCAAGGGGCGCCCCGGGAAATACCGGAATTAATAAAATTTAGCCAATATACTTCGCGATATATGTCACCGTGCTGAGATTCCAAATGGCAATGACAAGGGCATGCCTAGAGTACAGGCCAGCCATCATGGTGGCACAGCATTCTCCATGCCACTTTTTGCTCGATTGCCATTCCATTGTACGAAAAAGTAGCCAGCAGCAGCCCCGCAAAAAAATATTCAACTGCAAAACCGAGAGAAAGAAGCTAAGCAAAGGGCTTCCATAAGGCTGAGACAGTTGAATCATTGGCCTCATTCGAAGCCCCATCTTCCATAACAACAGCATCCATGACGACTTCCTACGATTGATAGTGAGAAATAGCAACAGAACGAAGACTCCATATGAGAACGCTTCACGATGGAAGAAAAACAAGAATTCTAGCTCGATAATTTCAAGGAATTCTGGGTATTTAAAATGTTGCAAACATAATTGTAGCAAGAGAAAGCAAGTGAAAGGGTAGCCCTCGTAAAATGACCGAAGATGCACTTGATACCATTGCCAATGCCTGAGGCCATCATCCATGGGCAATAATGTACATTTTCGTCATTTAACGGATGGATTAACTTTTAGGCCCTCTTACAAGCATACCTCATTGGACAGTGTAAATGTCGAGAGCACTTCTCCAGTGACGTACTCCTCAGCCTGTGATGAAGTGATCGTTTCTATAACCACCGCTTGCTGATTCACCTAAGATATTGATATACAAATGCACCATTTTGACGACTCGAAGTATTATTGAACAAAGAAGAATAAAAAATGATACTATGCGTGCATATGCGCAATAAAATTCCAGAATACCAAAGCGTCCAGTTTACACAGATTCAATGTCTCACCGGATGGTTGTATCTGTCAGTAGTATTCTGGCGGGTATTCACTGCTGGAGTGTGGTTCCGGGTCAAGTTTGGTGCAATGCGGTTGGAATTAACGAAGTTCTCCGTGCTGCTTCGCGGGCGTCTAGCCTCTAAATGGGGCTGCAGCAGACACATAACAAATATGCGTTTTCACGAGGAAAACATGACGACACCAAACAGAGTGGTCAACACGGCTAAAGAGGTACAGAGCACACGAGTAGACGAAACTTGCTTGAACGCGGGCCATGACAAGAAGTGAATTACGACTATAATGTGCGAGCAATGAAATTCCATAATATCGAAGCGTCCAGTTTGTTAAGATTTGATGTTTTACCATGCGGTTATATCTTTCGATAGTACTTTGGACTGTGGAGGTAGGGTTCCGGGGCAAGTCAGGTGCACGGCTGTAAGGATTTACGTAGTTTTCCTCGCGGCTTCTAGCCATAAAATAGGGCTGCAGCAGGCACGTAATAAAGATGCATTTTCACGAGGAAAGAAGAAATAATCACGAAAACGCTCACGTACAGGCACTAAACATAGTGGCCAACACGGCTAAAGAGATGCAGAGCACTAGTATAGATGAAACTTGCACGAAAGCGCGCCACGACAAGAAGTGAATTACGACACTATAAAAGAAAAAGGCAACAAATAAAGGTAGATGACCTCGTAATAGAGGCGCACGAATATGACGACGCAAGAAGACAAAGGCAAGAATAATAGAACGTTGAGCGCCAATTGCGCTGCGCAATACCTTCATTACACGCATGTTATTTTGGAGAACGTGAAATTTTGATTAGCTCTTAATGCGAAGGAAATGAGAAATAGAGCAACCGCCAAGATTGGAAGAGTAACAATCAAAAGACTAGCTCGAATACACGAATAGGGAACTAAATGCTCGTAATGCCAATATCCACGACAAAATAGTCGCGCGCTGATAAACAAAGAAACGTAATTCAGGCTTACCTACAAGTTAGTGCTCGTACCAGATTTCGTAGGAATCATCGTTGATTCTTACTAATGCCGTTAGTGTACCCGAGAGCACCCCAATCTATCCAAGAAAATGCACGTTTTCGAACACTCGAAATTTGCTGAGATGATTTTCGTTCGTTAATTCCTTAATAAACTAATCGACGTTCCTGATGGCCCTGATGCCATACGCCGGTAGCGCAAGCGCTACCAGGAAGTAGCAACCCTGTAGAATAGCATTGAGTTGCGCACGTTGGCAACAATTATGTAACAACCTCACACAGCAGAGAGCAACACAAGCAAAAATATCATTTAAGGCTACCAAAAATTATCTTATTGGGGCAAAATCCACACTTACTGCAATCGAAATGTCGACGACACTAACAAAAAAGGTAAGTTCCACCAGGAAGTTCACTGCGGCCAAAAAAATCAGACACATGTCCCGATCGAGGATCTTCGACATCTTTATCGCCACCTGAGCAGGCAATATTTGCAGTAGTAAATGACAGCATTAAACGAAGAATGTTTGTAAATATCTAACGGTGATATCACTGATAACCAACTGAAGCACACACTCAGGAAATCGCGAAAATACACTAGTGTGCTTACACGATCGTCACCGATGGTCAAAAATTCATGGCCAAATATCGTGACAGGGGTCTCCCTCGGCATACTTGGCGAGGAAAGTGTAGACGTCAGTAACCACACACGCTTCAATAATCGGTATCTTGCGGCCTCTTGCGCAGTACTACAGATTTAGCTATACCGGTGAGCTGGAGATCAGGATTTTGTCACAAGAACTAAGCTACTTTGAAAGTTAGCTACTAGATAGAGGCTACTTGATAGTACCAACAAGGGTATCTACCTTTGGTATCAAACCCCATCGCACTCCTTAGGCCCTTCCTTAGGCTGCCTGTTCCTAGCTAGCTAGCGAGCTACAGTAGCTACAGTAGCTACAAACTACAGGTACACTACAGTAGTACAGGGAGTAACAAAGTCGAAGTCAAAATGACCAACTGGGTCCTGATTAGCTGATTAGCTGGACATTTTGGTTTTTGGCATCGAACGAACGCACTCCTTATTTACTAGTACAATCACTCGTAAACCAACGCCCAAAGAATCCTTCGGTATCATTCGTAGACTTAAGTCCGGAGAATTCTTTGGTCTTTGGTACTGCCGATAAAAACAAAACGTATGATTACGAATATCAAGGCGCGTGCACCGAACGAAATTGGCCAGTTCATGGTTCATGGTGGGTGTACCAAAATCAAAACCAAAAGTCTTCGTGTAATGATAAAGCACAGTATTCCCTATACTGTAGATGCGTTTTGTTGGATTGAATTAAGGAATTTTTGCCGCCGCTTCTTCTTCGTCTGAAAAGGAAGCAGATGCGCCGAACGCGCTCTCCAGCACTCCGCTACATTCCCAGCATTTATATAGCCGCTATTTTGAATGGGACTCACAATGTTGACGCGGCGAGGTACCGCAAGTGCCGGCTCTCTAGGAGACCAAAGCAGGCCCAATTCCTCGTCGCGGTGTTCTTCGTGAACATCTCGCGAAAATTTTGTGGGTTTGGCCTTGTTTTAGGAATACAATGGAGGTAATTGGAGGAACTTCATATCTGGCTTTGTCTTTGTGTGTGTTTACTAAAACGATTTTAAGACATCAGAAACAAAGTTCAGGTCATGCACTTTAAGGATATGGGCACCGGTTGCGAGTTCTAGTATGCTGAGCACGTTCTCTTGCTAGCGCAAAAGGGAAGGCAGAAAATATGCCTAGAATTTCCTCAAAAAAATCGACTGGGTTCAAACCCACGGAAGTCAATCAAATTGGTCTCTCTACGCGCCCTCCTAGTGAGACGAAAGTCAGGTTATGGAATGGAGCTTCAGATTCCAAAATTTCTAGCTCAATCAAGTGTATTCTACACTCGCTAGAACATTTCTTGTAAAATGCGCTGTCAAAAATCGTCACCGAACAAAATCGCCGAAAAACGGAAAATGTAAAAATGGGTACCGTATCTTTTCGTGTTTCTTTTTCATTCAGTGTAAAACATGCGGCGTGTCACGGGCTTCAAACCAACGAAGAGATTGTAGGGATTGGCGCTGATAGTCAAGAGTTACGAGTAAATTCCTTGTTGCAAAATTTAATTCTGCCGGAGTATATATCGGAGGAAAGGCGCCAGTTGGAGCCTTAAATGGCCTTCTGGAGCGAATTTGCTAGCTCATTTGCAGCTCAAGTGCATTCTTTATGTGCCTCTGTGACTGCTCTGTACTTGCCTTTCTTTGTTTTTGGGAGAGTATTAACTAGACTAGACTAGATATATGTATATAAAGTATATATATGTAAGGCAAAGTCACTGTGCGCTGAGCGCGGGGGCACTAAATATTTTAATCAGCACTAAGTACCACGTTGCCATGGGTCGCACTCGACGGCACCCAAAAAGAGAATAAATACAAAAGCGATATGGACATGAGGCAGTGAAATTTAAGGCCTCGAATTGTTCCTTGCATCAAAAGGGAGAAAGAAGTAATGTGAAGCACTATTTACCGTGCGTGAGATCTTTTAAGGGGCTAACCAATGCTCCCGGGTTCATTCTTAGCACTTACGATTTCACCTAAATGTATTACACTATCCCATTGGCCGAGAGCTCTGATGCAATTTTGACTTTGGCTTTGGTTCTCCCAAAAAAAGCAGCCTTATGGTGCAGGAATCCCCAATCCCATAATTTAATTTTGGTTCTCGGTCAATGCGAGGGCGTTGAGCACTTTCATGAAATCCGTAAAATCGCGCTGGAGCGAAAGTTGACCTTAACTTTGAAGAAATGACGTAAGCACCCGAATCGAACGAGGAGCTCGCTGATTTAGGCTTGTTTGTTAGTGATCGGCGAGCACACACCACCATTTCTGCAGTATCTCATCTTACAAATCTTTGTTTGAAGAGCGCCAAATCTACGAATTGAAAAAAAAAAGCAGCACTTGACGGAGACTTAAAACAGGAAAAATATTTAGCCACCTATAACTGCATAAACCTTATTTGAACGAAAATTCGCTTTCCGAAGAATTTACTAATGCGAATCGAACAGAAGTTTGGCTTTAGAATACTAACGAACCCATCCGAATAGGAATTTTTTTTTCGTGAATCCCAGCGTGCTCGTTAACGTTCGGCAGAGCCCATTAACGAATTCCGGGCTCTAGGGAATAAACACTCCCCATCACCATGGGGAGCGCAAAATACCCAACATTTGGACTAGAAGCCTTCTTAGTTGCATCCTAAGATTCTTACTTTCAGAAAATTCCCTTGGGGCAGGACACAGGAAACGGATGGTTGCTGGCGCTTTGTACGTGGGACTTCTATAAGACAGTGGCGCCTGTGGCTCACCCAAATGCGGAAGTAGATAGCGCTCTGTAGAATCCTTCATTATCCAATATAGGCTTACCAACAGGCAGTTTCAAGCCCAAATTTATTGGAGTACTGGGATAGGTGCGAACTTACTGCTTTGCGGCGTGATACACGGGAAACAGCAGCGGGGTTGCCGTGTGACCTCACCTAAAAGCACATTTTCTGATTGAAAGTGCCTCCTCTGTACGTAAATTTCCGTGAAGACCTTTTCTCACTTCGGGAGTTGAAGCCTAGAGAATGTCAAGGGCCTGAATTCCATCGGTAAGCTCGGACAAATTTGGGCAGCCCATCTTAGAAAACCGATTTATTTAGGGTACCTTGCTTTTAAGATCATCGACTTCTAGCGTACACTGTCCGAACCGGCATAGTCAACTGCCTTTCCAGAATTTCTTCGTAGACTTTGTCGAAATTTTCACTGAATGCGCCTGCGTCAGCTCTGCTTCGAGCTCCGATTAGAAAAATATACACGTAAGCGACCTACTAAGTCCAGTTCCAAATTTATTTCATAATAAATCTCCTGAACTGTTCACTACACACCCACGCGCGTTGAATTCTGCTTGACCATTGTTCGAGCGCCACAAAGGAATAACCTGCTTTAAATTTCTTTCACTTCAGCCGCAGTTTTAAATTCTTGTATGTCCATCAAATTGCATGGAAATTATGAAATGTCATCACGGAAAACCCTATGATTCGTGAGGTCGAGCTTGGAAAAAGTTGTTTGATAATTTTTATAAATGTGATTCATTCTCGATAGTACAACTCTGACTTATCAGAAATCACTTGTTTCGTGTCCCAGGAAATTTGGAAGTAGGGGGGCTTTTTGGCACTGGGGCACGAGGCCCACTTGAGCGAGGCTAGGAATTCCGCTTAAGTCACTCCGAATTTGGCGCGTAATCTCGTGCGAAGTAAATATAATGCTCCCGCACACGAATAATACGCGCACGTGAATCGTAACCTTGCAGTTGAGTTGCAGGTAACCCAATTCCTTTTCTTAAAGTGAAAGTTCCTTCTCCCCCTGTCGCTCTGTCCAGGCAGGGACCGCAGTTCAATAAATTAAGAGCTCGCCTACCGCCTATCGCCACCGCCTTCCGCCTATCATCAAAACAGACAACTAAAACACTAATACCGGCGCCTGCAACCGAAAACCGACAACCAGCAACTAACAACAACCAGCTTACATAACCGACAAACAACCGAAACCGCTCTCCATATGCAACAGGGTTACGATTCCCGTATACGCGGGATGCCCACGCGAGGTTTAGGGTTAAGGGTAAAAAAACTCACTTTACGTGATATTTCCGCGATACGGTATTTCCCTGTTTTTTTTTTTCGTGCCGTGATCGTATAGGCACCCAAATCTCCGTCGCGGAAATCACGCCTGAGGTCTGAGTCTGAGTTGTAAAAAAATCCCTTTCCGCGGGAATTGAGAATCCTAACCTAGACCCAGTTATGCAATCAACGAAGAAGGCTGCTGTGGTGGCCTGGTTAGTCCAGCCGCTTTGCGCAGTTAAGACCTTATCTCACCTCCGATGACAAACGGGGAAACCTAAATTCGGGTCATATAAAAAGGATAAAGGCTATACTGAAGTTTTGCTGCCATACGTCACTACAGCGCTCTCGCCTTTGCCTTCTTGAGTCGCTTTCGGGTGTGTTTTCAGCGCCTCCTTGAAAGCTGCCTTCAAATCGGACTTGCTTGTCGTATCTCCGCTATTTGCATCGTCGTTATATAAAGCAGTCACATTTCTGCGCAATGCCTTCAGGGGCAAGGATTTCCCGGGTGCGGTTTTCAGGACTTTGCCAATCGCTTTGTGCCAATTGAATGAGTTAGATGCCTTGGAATCTTCTACTTTGCTTCGCTTGCTTGGGGACCGCTCCTCGTCAACGTGCTGTTTTTCTTCCTTGCCTTTGCTTGCAGCCAATGAAGACGGCGAGGAGCGTTTCTTTGATGACGCTGCTGCTTGAGCATCACCATCTTTGCTGCTGTTGCTGCTTTCTTTCTCGGTAGCTTGAGAAGCTGCAGCTTGCTCTTTCTCTTGTTCTGCAGTCGCTTCGGCTTGTTTCGAGGATAGGAAAGTCCAGATTTCCTTCACTATTACGTCACTCCGCACGTTGAGCGAGTTCTTTACGAAGTTCCCAAACTTTTTCTCGTTCCGCGGAACTGCAAGAAACCACAAATAAAAAAACAGTTTATAACATGTAAGCAAGAAGGTGATCAGGCCATAAAATCGCAAGAGGACGATACGATAAGAATGCGAGGAAAGATCAGTATAATACGATGAACAGGCCAAAGTACAATAACGAGCATCAAAATTAACCAACTAATATACGTCCCAAGTCAAAGGCTTCAGCTCAAGCAGGACGGTTCAAATTGAATTTGATGCCTAGTAGCTAGAGTATGTACGCCTATAAAAGAGCAGGAAGAGCAGGAGAGAGAGAGAAAGAAAGAAAGGAACAACTCCTTACCGTTGCCATAGCTTGCCATGTTTCCAATAATATGCTGAATTGATTTAGGCGCTGATAACGCATCGCTAGCAGCTGCTTCAACAACTTCGTTCCAAATTTCTTGCGGGTTGCGCTTCACTTTTTGCTTTGGAGCTTTATACAGCTTGCCTTCGTACCTGCAAAGGCGCGTGATTTTGCGAGGAAAAAGACAAATGTCGTCAATTTATGCTCTTGGTCGTAGCTGCATCCTTAGGAATCTTGCAATTTTCAATGTGGTACACGCGGTGGTGGTACTCCGCATAAAAATACTACCTTTGAGCTTCGCTGACACAACTGGTATGAGAACGATACGTGTCTTCAGGAAAAGTCACATTGCAGTCCACGCAGGTTACTGCCCAGCATGAACGGCAATGGCTCGCGTGCTTGTCAACTTGATTTTTCTTCAGCGTTTCATTGCAGCCCTCGCACACGAAAAATACCATCAGGTGAAGTAGAGGTCAAAGGTGCTCTGGTAGACACCGTAGTACTTGTGAGTAATGCGCTAGTAGTCTAAGCTGGCAATATTTTACTCTTGCGAACTTATAACGCTTAAATCGGCACGTGAGCTGACTAACGCTCCTACTCAGCTTATGTCAAACAAAACTTGGATCTAGCCGATCTACAGTAGCTAGCCGGTCAGTATCATCAGTCGGCGATTGTAGGCGAACGAGTCATCGAGTCTCAACACAAACTTTTCACTTTTTCCAGCTTTCATGACATGCATTACAGGGTGCAGGCACGGGTCATCAATTTTTCGTTTCCCAACGACGAAGAAAAGAACCTCAAAAAGAACCCATTCATCAATCGACTGCTCGGCTTCTCGGGAAAAAATGAAGCTCCTGTGCGCCATCATACCGCTGGCTTGCTTGCCAAGCTGCCAAGTCGCTGCTAAGTCTTCTAAGCTTCAAACTCAGAGCTTTTCAAGTGGGCCGAGCAGTATTGACGAATGGGTAGACTTGGGCAAGAAACAGCTCGGACTAGGAAAGGCGAAAGAAAGTGCTGCAAGCTACCGGAAAGCCTTGAAGGTACTTTTCATTCGATGATGCGACACCATTTTCGCGTACATTCTGCGCTCTGTTTCATATACAGCGCGCGCGCTACCTCCTAGTCTGATCAATCCTTCGCTGCTTCGCACGCACGTGTTTGAATAATCTTCCTCTCGTGCGGCTGTTGTTTACATGTACTGCACTGTAGGCGAGCTGCACTGGTGCTCAGTCCAGCACGGCAGCTTATGCGGGCATGTGCCAGGCTCTGCTCACATTGGAGGATTGGGGTAGCGCACAGAAGGCATGCGGCAAAAGTTTGAGCTATCGGAATGCCGTGGTGGATTGCCTAAGCGTGCAGGAACAGGCACAGGTGGAATTTGTTTTTTTGGAAATACGCTACTTTCTCAGTCTGTTTCTCTTTTGAGGGATAGTAGCCTCCATCATTGCTCCACAACTATTCTACTTCTTTTTGAGCTGCTGTTTTTACTATCCTATCGTTCCTCCGCTACTGACGTCTCGTACTGAACATATCATTCCTGGCAAAAAAAAGGAGTACTTTTCCCGCTCAATCAGCAATGCTTTAAATTGTATTGCGCTCATTCGTTAAAGCCTGTTTCTTCTCACTATCGCGCGCACTCGCACCCCCCCTTTTTCGTTGCCTTTTCCCTCACTCGTCGCCTGGTTACCACGGTCAAAATCAACTCCACCTACATGTACAATTATTGTTCTCAGGTGTCCCTGGACGGCTTTCGCATCGCTTCTCATTTTGGACACAACCTCGACGCCGAAGCCCGGCTAAGGGAAGTCATTGCGTTGCTGCCGGAAAACCCCGTTGGGTAAGACACTTGCTTCTGTTGAGATGGCGGATATGGTATTCTACCTTATATGTGGACTACGTCGTTTCATTGGGCTTCGTTGGGATCGGTGTTACCCTTTTCTGTATCTTTTTCACGCTCGCACTTGCTCTTTGGATTTTTGGAGTTGCGTGTAACTGCTTATATAAACACACACGCATTCACACACATACTCACGCACACACACGCAGAGGGTGCTCGACAAACTGGAATGAATATTGTCTTCGCTAGGATGTGCGACATGAGCAAAAAGATTACTGCTCTCATTTGTGGTGCTCCCTCTTCAGGTACTTCAACTTAGGGATCGTGCTCCTGGATTTGCAGCGCAGTGAAGAAGCTTTACCGTTGGTGGAAACGGCTGCAAAACTCTCGCTTGAGGGTGGTGAAAAATAAAATGCAGACAACATATCGGAGAGAGGGAGAGAGAGAAAAAGGCAAAGTCAAGGAATGCAAACGAACAACGCGTGCTACAAAGCACAGTTGCCTTTTGCATGGCTGTGTGCACATGCGAAGTGCGCGCGCATGATCATAAAAATATTCAATGTGGTTGGCGCACATTTTTGCAAAAAATATCATTTGAAGCGTTTACTTTTTTTAATCTTGAGCTCAAGTCACACGCAACACTTTTGGGTACCTATTGTAACAGGCGGGAGCGGCGATTGGACCTTGCCAAAAAGCCATGCGGCAGCGACAGTCTCCAACCAGGTTCAAGTTTGGAGTGCGTGTGAGGGGGGGGTGCTGGTTGTGTTGAATGTTCGCTGTCAAGGAAGAGTCTCCGACAGCAGTATGAGGCTCGAGGGTGCGCTCAGGGCCTCTTTTGGTTGCAAAGCAGCTTGAAGCCGCTTGCCCTTGTGTACCGTTTTATTATTTTGGCAGCTCTACCGTGCGAACGTGGCAACGTGCGTATGTATGCATGTGATGCCTTTTTCATAGTAAAACCACATTGGGTGCTCCTCCTTTGCTCACCTCTGTTTATGTTGCCCTAGTATGTTCTGTCGACATGCTTGCCCCCCCCCCCTGTTTTGTGATCGCTCCTCTCTTTTCTTCTTCTTCCACTACTGCCTTGACTGCATACCCATACTTCAGATAGAACTCGTAGCACTCCTGCATTTGGATGCGGGGCGATTTCAAGAAGCGAGCAAATGGTTAAAAACAGCCTTGAATGCGCCCGGTTTACGTGACAATTTTATGCTGGCCCACCACTTACGGGTTCGTTTTCACTTTTTCCTATCTTCTTCTTATTACTATTCTTATCTAATCTAAAACACTTGCTTTATATGCTTGCTACCATGAATTCAACGGCCATGTAATTTGTCTTATTTTTCAAACATGAAATTGAAAAGACAATGCCTGCACATCTCATCCTCATCCCTGTCTTACGCATTTTTTTTATTACATTAGGTCTCTGAGCGTCTCGCCTGGCTCGAAACGGCAACTGCTCTGCGCGTTGATCAATGCTTAGCGATTCACCGCGACGGGAGCAAGAATGGCAACAACAATAACAGCAATACAGCAGGTGCCGCCGCCACAGCTGCCACCCCAGCAACGGCTATAACAAGCAGTAACAATAGTGGCAATGAAGGCACCGTTGAAAGTCTTGTTTCGGAAGAGCAAACTGAAGTAGCAGCAACTGTAGTATGGCCGAGTGAACAAGAGTTGCAAAAGTACAGTGCGAAAAAACTCCGTAAGGTTTGTTTTGTTTTTCTTTGAGGTGTTTTTGTATCCATTTTAGGGAGCACTTATCGCATCTGTTTTTGATGTTGTTCGCCTTTTGTCGCATGCCTTTCAATGGTCGAAAACTCTCATGCAGTCTTTTGTAGACTTCCTTTTTATGTACTGCAGGTCATGTCTTAATAATTCAACATACTTTCGTCATTTTCCCCCTTACTTTTTGTTCTGACCAAGTTGTCTATCTGTGCTTTAGTTGATATCGTCTGCGGGAGGTAATCACGACGATTGTTTCGGGAAACAAGAGCTGTTAACGCGGGTGCAAGAATTGCGACAACACGCGCGTTTAATTAGATCGCCATTGAAAGGAGGAAAGAAGGGTGGCACCATTACGAAAACTGCTCCTTCTCCTTCAGTTGAAAACATCAGTATTGACGCTCCTGCGTCTCCTAGTACTAGTGCTAGTGCAGCTGTCGTAAGTACTGATGGCGAGGTCAAATCAGCTATACTACACGGAGAGGCGAACCATTTAATTACTCCTGTGAAAGTCCCCCAGTTTTCTACCGAGGTGAGGCACAGTGCAAAACGAAAGACGTCCCTAGTAGGTAGCCCTTAAAGTGCCCGCAGCCTTATATATGTATATTGTTGGCACTTGAGATTAAGGAGGCCGAATGTTCATTTTCATCGCGCATTTCAATGAAATTCTTTCTTATTCCAACCTAAAGGTGCTGAGAGCGCGCCAGCGGTGGGAGAAAGAAGCCGCTCAGATGCTGAACCAATACAAAGGCTTTCGACCTCCTCACGCGGGGTAGCGCAACAAGCATTGTTACCATTCTTGCACTATCTTTTTTTGGGTGTGTTTTTGTGCCTATTTCCATTGAGTTTATACGTGCGTCCCATGAAAGATCACTTTTTTTTTTAAATTCAATAACGTATTTTCTATTGTTGTTTTAAACTCTTTCGATTTCTATTCTATAGATGGCAGCCCACCGAAATTATAGGGCGGCCGCCAACGCCCGAAGAATTCAAAACTTACGTGCGGAACAGAGAGCCTTTAGTAGTGCGAGGAGGAAGGATGCAGGACAGCGAAGGAATAGATGATGAAAAAGGAGGACGAAGAGAAAGCACACATGAAGAAAGAAAAAGTCTCCAGCATGGCGGAAAAGGGGCCAAAAGCAAAGGCAAAAGCAAAGGGGGCCGTCGCAACGACAATGGCGCTGTGCTAGAAGCGTTAAATTGGCGCCTGCAAGAGTGAGTGCCACCACATGTTGCGCCATCATGAGGATCAAGTAGAAGAGTTCGAAAAGGCAGAAATGGTTAAGAAATCGCAAAGTCGCGAGGGTTTCGAACTTCGTATGTATTATATGCCACTCATTGCTCACGGTCTTCTTCTATTCTTTCCTTCTTGTTCTTCTCTTTCATTGTGTTTATCTTTCCTTGTCTTGTATTTGATTACTTGTATTCATATTATTCACACCCTCTCTTCTTCTCTCTCTCTCCACTAGTTGGACCTCGGACCAACTGAAAGAAGTGCTTTCGAATAGCAATTTGAATGCCAAGACAAACGCCAAAACCACCAAAAGCAGCATTACTGGCAGTAAGAAAAAAAGCAACAAGAACAGCAGTGGTCTCGGAGGTGATGGAAATGATGTCAAAGGGGGAGGCGGGCAAGTACATGTGTTTGCGGCGCAGCAGCCTTACGGCGAAGTTGGCTTATTTGGAGGGCCTGGGCAGCCACCAGCGAAATCTCAGAGCCGGCCGCAAGACTCCTACCGGGTAAAATGAGGAGATGCGAAAAGTATAGAATTGAAAAATGAAAAAATAAAACACACACACGCGGACATCCAGAGAATGGCGAACGAGGCGATATGTGAGAGTTTTTGAAGAATTCCAACTCCTGATTTCCTGATTCAATCTTCCTTTCCCGCTTTAGGTTTTCTTCATTCTTATGGTTTTGTCTTCTTTTTCTTCTTTCATGAATGATGGAAACTAGATGTCGCTCGAGTGGACAGCTTTCGTTGAAACACTCTTTCACGAGCCTTCCTCTGCAGACTCTCCACGAAGGTCATCAGCAGCTGAACGCTCTAATATAACCACGGTCGCGCAATCGCTGGCGCAACCCGATGTGTCCATGTACTTTGCCATCCAACCTGGCGCTGACCAAAATGACAAAAACCCGTAAGGAGATAATAGTATACGTAGTTGGCCATTGAATGGTCTTTCATGCATGCATGCACATGACTTGAGAATGCTTCGCGTGTGAGTTTGTGTGCGTGTGCGTGTTTCACCTTCTCAGCTCTCTCTTTTCTTTTTTCCTATTCTTTTTTTTTCTTCTCTTGCTATCTCTATTTCATATTTTTCGTACATTTAGTTGCGAATGTCATTACAACATATATATCCTATCTCCACTACATGTACATGTTGTTGGCTTGCACTCATGCACATGTAGGTACGAGTTTCCTCTTGGTGCTAGCCCTCAATTGCTCGCGGACATTCCGCTGCCGACTTCGCTGATCCCGGAAGCGTCTCTAACGTCTGCCAACATGTGGTAAGAAGATGGTTGTGGTGATGGGAAATGAGTATGGGAAATGATTACTTTTTTGTTGTTGTCATTTGTTCGTCAAGTGACGAGGAATGAGATCGAGAGTTGTTACAGGCCGCAAATCTTTCGAATTTTTCTTTTGAGTATACTGCCCACACAAACAGGCAGCGATGTATGCATATTTTGATCTTCACCTTTTCACTTCAATTGTCTGACAACTGACAGGTTCGGAAAAGCAGCCCGAGGCATTCCAAACAACGACGAGAAGGGCAAGAGAAAGAGGAGAAACCAGCCATCTTGCGCAGAAATTCACACACATTTGCACAACGACCCGCAAGACAATTTGTGAGCTTCGTGCCATGATTAGATTCACTGTGTATAAAAACACACTTTGTATGTTTAAGCTATTTCATAGATATTTCGTATGATTGAGTAGAACTACGCAATGTGTTCTTTTGTTTTCCATTTCATTTTTTGTATTCATTTGTACATTCCGGATTCAATACATCTACAAAATGACGCCATTTATGCATGGCTCATTCATTTCAATGTACGCGACAAGGTACGTGTTAGTGCGCGGCCAAAAGAAATTTACGCTCTGGACGCCTGACAGCGTGCTGAACCTTCACCCGGTGAGTCATGACAAGGAGGAAGAGTATGATGAGAAAATAATGGAAGAAGATAAAGAGAAGAAGAAGGAGGATGGTGGTGATGTGCTTTCTGCTTTCTTTCTGCGTTGAGACATGTGTCTTTACGTACAAGTTGCTCTCTGTAAAAGTATCAGCCTTCTCAATACTCGCCCTATCTTTTCTGTGATTCCCCCAATATAATACTCAGGTGACTCCCCCCTCGCGAGTGCGCTCGGATGGGTTTGTCGAATGGTCAAGCGTCGAAAAACGATTCAAAGGCTATCGGTTCAGCGAAGTAAATTACAATGCGCGCCTGTTTGATGTGAATAGAAACGTGAATCTGGCATTGTGTTGACTTAAAAAAAAGCTTTTGTTGGGTAGTGATAGAGACGGCAAACAGGTTATAAACGTAAGGATTTACTTCTTCATGTTTGAGCTACTTAATATTTGAGTATGCCCTCTCGATGGAAAAAGCTATACTGTTCATTCGCTCTGATTTCTCACATTTCTCTTTACGTGCCCTCCTTGTCTCCTTGTCTCCTTCTTCTTTTCTTATTTGCCTTGAGCGTAGGTGCCTGGACTCGAAGGCTATTTTGGCCCTGCAAAACCTCCGGCAAACAACAGTCAAAGTGCTCAATATGATGGCAGTTCGGGCTCCTCATCTCCGTCCTCTTCGTATGATCAAATGTGCGCAACGGCATCTATTACGAGAAGTAGTACTGGTACAGGTAGCGCTGGTGCTACTCATGGCGGCAACGGTAGTAAGAAAATTGATGGTGGTGACAGTGATGATACCTTCTTGGCAGAAACATTGCCCGATGAAGGGTCTGCAGAATGGCGAGCGGCTATTGGTGCGAGGGTGGCAGCAGAAGAATTACGGGCTGAGTAAGCGCTAATTGAATCTATATCTATACATCATGAGGAAAGGCTTGCACGATTTCGTTATGTAATGCACGCGTTTGTTTCATTTCCTTTTTGTTTTTTCAATTTGCTCGTATAAACTTATTTACCCGCTCGTGCGCGTTTTATTATTTCCTTTCATCTATGTCATACTTTCGCATTCTTCATCTTCATTGTTCTTCTCCCAGGTTTCCCCAGTGGGGCCACAGTAGCGTTGCGGTGGAAGTCACGCTCGAAGCTGGCGACTTGTTGTACTTGCCTCGGGGCTGGTAAGAGTGACAGCTAGAGTAGACGATGGCGTCATAGACATTTGGAAGAGGGGAAACAGACAGAAAGAGAAGAGAAGTAATTGCAACGGTGCGTAATAACGTCGATACCGTAATGAGAGAAGTAGCATCATTTCGTGCCTTTTCTTTCAAAGTTGCTTTTAGATTACCACTTGTTCTTTATAATCATTTTTTTCTATCCAGGTACCACGAAGTGACCACTACATGTGGTTTGAAAGTGAGTGACGTTATTGATGATGATACTGATGATGATGATATTGACCTCAGTTCAGAGGAAGATCCATTGCCATCTGCTAACATGCACGATCGCGTTACTTTGGCAGTGAATCATTGGTTCGATCCAGCGATAGCCTTAAGAGAGAGCTGATAAGTTCCTTTGTTTGAAGGAGAAGTCATACGTGCACTGTTTATACGTATGCTGCTTTTGTGAGGGCCGAAGATATAGAGAAAGAGGTCAGAGCGCTCACATGCACGCAGAAATCTCCATTAATAATTCATCTGTAGTACTAAGTACAGAGTTAAGGGTTGCGCGTACGTTTTACGTGGGGCGACTTGCCCTTATCCTTATTGGGTTTTACCTAGCTGTTTGGTTGGATATTTGAATTATTTGGCTTTTTCTTTAAATTGAGCTGCATTTGGATGTTTAATTGACAATACAGATATCCCAAACTTACACTGATTCAATAGCGAAGAATTTTCCATTTGAGAGCACTTAATTGGCAACGAGGAACAGGGACTCCGCCAACTATCAAGTATCATGAAGCGTGCTTCGCTTTGATCGCTTCGCTGCGCTCTAACATTTCTGTCAAGCACGCGGACACCATCGGGCTTTGTGCCGCTGGGGTGCCACTCTTAAGCACCAGAAGCATACAGTCCATGGCTTCTGCGTACCTAGACGCAAGGCAGCCAGAGACAGGTGACAGTACCGTGGGCATATGAAACACAATGCAATGCAACGAAAAACACGCAAGAATGGTGCAACATATTTCATGATGAGCAAGAAGTCCTTCTTTCATTTATGTGCGCACACACGCACACGCACACCTGACGATAATTCGCCAATCGCGATCCACAGTTGCGCTACTCTCACTGGTGCTTACGCTGCTGTTTGGTTCTGTACTGTCGCTCTCGGCTTTGCCTTGCTTGTACTGAGAGACACCTCGCTTGAGCACGCTAAACCCACGGGGCATCATCGCAGCTAGGGCCTCGCGCCGCACGGAGGGCAGAGGCGGGTTAGAGAAATCGTAGCCTGGTGAATGTGACGACAATGCGGAGGAAGTGCCTGCCTCTGAGGCGTCAGCAGATGTTTTGAGGGGCGAGTTGTTTGTATTAGTAGTGCTGCCAGTGTCAGCAACAGCGGAAGAGGAAGAAAAAGTTTCGCTCAGCACTATTTCCAGCGATCGGTTCAAGTACTCTTCCATAGCACTGAGCACGGGTGCCACCAGCTTCTCTGTGAGCTTCTCGTCCCGTAAAGCTAAGGTATACAGCGCCAAAGCCTGCATGGGGGACGCGTGGAGACAAAACACGAAGGTGTTAAGGTTTCATACAGCGAAGCAAACGTTTATGGCGGTCTTACAACGCCTTTTCATTAAGCACTTGATACAATATTAGAAACACATGGCATTAACAACGATTGAACTTCAGGTGGATAAAGAGAAAACCAAAAGTCTATTTCGAGTGCAAGCCTATTTACTTTTTCGTATTCCATTCTAGCTTTGCCGGCAGCCGACGGGCCAGAACGGTCCAATCCTACTGCTAACTTCGCCGTACGCGCAGCTTTCTGTAAAGTAGCAGCTGTGGTAGGCTGCATCCGAGCATCATGGCTAGCAGTCGAGGACTCGTCACTCTTGTTGCCGCTGTTGCCTTTCCCGAAGAGCTCGTCTAGAACTGCTTGAGCCTCTGCATCAGTTACCTGCAAATAGGAACAGGAAAAAAAAGAGTGAATTAAGCGCACATGACTTGTAGGTTCGCAATTTCAATTTCGGGAAGTGGTACTCGTCTTGCGTATCTGATGCACTAGCGTTGATGTTAATAATAAATAGGAAGACTACGATAATGTAAACACTTGCCTCCTCGTCGTCATTGTTCATGGCCTCGATGCTACTAAACTTGCTATCTATCGAAGCCATCCTTGATACAATACAGAGAATAGTTTAAAGGTCGAGAAGTTTTTTTCAAGCGGGAGGTAGGCACACGGAGTAACCTTCTACAGATACAATCACGGAGAGACGGAAAGCATTTTTTCAAGTCTAAAACTTCCAGACAAAAAATGTTATTCAAACGGTCCACACTCGTCAACAAGAACGTCTACTCGTCCAATATGCGAAAATTTGTCTTTTGCCGTTGCGTCATCGTGCCATACATACATATGTAATATGGATATCTATATAGATTCGAGATGTGGTTACGAATTTAACTTTGGTAGGGAATAGGGGGTTCCGGGGTTCCTTTCTCATTCCAGAATGAGTCCTATTGGCCCCCTGGCACTATCACTTGACGAAAACGGTCGAGGGCGATTTGTGTTGTTCTTGCTTTGCGTCTTCCCTACTAGTTTCCTTGTCTTACAGGCACCGCCACCGCAGTTGCCATCACCATTTCTGTCTCTCCGTTGCTGTCGCTGCCCTTGTAGGTCGGCGAAGGCGGGTGCACCTGCCCTGGCGTGGAGACCACCTTTTTGACATGGCACACGCACACAAATTAGATCCTCGTGGCACGAAAGAAGGCGAACAGAGACCACCATCAGAAAGACGCACGTGGAGAAACGGGTGAAAACGAATTGTTGTAGGCATAATGAAATGTGCACACGAACAGAAGGCACTCAGCAAGTTTCCTCTCAACGATCCTCGCGGTGTGCACATCCGTATTACCGTCGCAGACACCAGCGTCGGTTCCGACACCGACGCATTTCCAGGCATGTGACCATTCGATCTGGACGGAGGCGAAGCAGCAGAGTTTCCGTCCACAAACACTGCTTGCGCCACCTGCCGGTGTGTGATCGTGGGTGTATGCGTCAAGTGGAACTGAAAAACGGATGGGCTTTTCCTCACTGCATCCTAGCGAGCAGAAATGCTATAACGTAGAATAAACATTTCTTCGAATAAAGAACAGCCGTGAAAAGCTCGAAAAGCTTGATCTACCGGTGTGATCACAGAAAAGGGGGCAAGAGAACTCACCGGCTGCACATTTACTTCCGTGGTGTTTTGATGCAATTGATGGATGCGACGCGGGTTTGTGCGGTCGGACGTGAAGTAGGGCTGCATGCGGCGCAGACAAAAATGAGCAGCGGAAGAGCGCTTACAATGAGACAACAAGAAAATATGCAGAGCTACTTCGAGTATAGTGCGCTAATCAGACGATCGGCATGATCGCTAGAGATAAGGAAAGGCAGCAAGGATAGAGAAAGGCGAATCGGCAGTTGTGGCGAGGACAAGGATTTCTTCGTCAGCGTAAAGAAAAATACGAGGGAAATAAAGAAGAAGGCTAAAATCAGGCACCTCTTTCCGGAGCTTTTCGCTCAGTTGGCCGCCTCGGCAGTAGACCATGAAAAAGAACGTCAGGAGCACCAGTTGCACTGCGTACCTAGTAGAATACCGACCGATGAAATAACGAGTGGATTGCAAAGGGCAAGGAAGAATTGCGAAGTAGACCAAATAAGTCAGCAATCAAGTATTTCCTCTAAAATTCTTAGAAATGAGTGCGTATACGCCAGTCAGCGACAACAGCTTCCCTTCCTATTTCGGACAACTGGGCACGCCACCTCTCACCACGTTTGATTGTCTTCCTCGGTAGAGCCAGCCAGCAAAACGATCACGCTGGTGAGGCTGATAAAAGTGCAGAACGCGCACATGTAGTTGCAGCAGCAGAAGTACTGGATGCACTTGAGGTTGTTGTCCCGCACCCCCACGTAACCGCAGGCCGGCAACGCAAGGGCGGTCGTCAAGTTCCACACCTAGGAGAAAAAATGGTCGAGCATATTCGATCAGTCGACGTTGAAATAGGGTTATGGCAAGGCAAAAAAAAACACACACATGAAAACGCCAGAGCGCGGCCTAATTATTAGATTCAGCACCATCGGTGGCATTGAATATAACCCTTGAGAACTAAATCGAAAAACACTCCTCTTAAGTACATCCTGCATGATTCGATGTATGCTTGACTACACTCACCGCGCCGGATGTGCTGAGGCTGGAGCGGCCTAAGTCCCAAATGAAGTTTAAAACCGCCACAAACACCAAACAGCAGCTCACGTGCAAGAGTTGATTGGTCATTTTTGCCACCTAGTCAAAGAGACGACGAGAAGATGGAAATTATAAAAATTGCGTGTGACTGCGTATGGACGCGAGAGCTGGTGTTTACGGATGACTCGGCGCAACAAGCAATCGAACAACAAAAAGCACTGCCCGACGCTCGTTTACTTCACACTTATCGTTACGTGAGAAACTTTCTAAAGCACTTCGCCTTGAGGTACAAGAGACAGAGAATAAAGAAGGCCAAGAAGAAATCGATAAGTCACGCACTTGTGGGTCACCGACGGACATCACTTCATAGTGAAATATTGTGATGGGCTCCGCCGTCGTCACCACAGGGACCGACGAATGCGGATTTCTGTTGACATACACGCTGTTTGAATCGTGCACGGCTACCATAGGCGTCTGTCTATCCCTCTCCTGTACAACCACGAGAAAAGCAGTCGAGTGTGGCTAATATCACGCTACGAGTTTAGAACATCAGATTAATCAACCAAAAAAACAAAAATAGCGAGCGATGGCGCTCGACAAGCTCATGAGATTTATACTGCTTATGCTTATCGATTAGTCTAGGAAAAGACCGCACTATAATTGTCAACATTAGCGCAATCAACGAGTGTCTCTACATGACAGTCTTGAGAACATCGAAGTGTTCCTATAACTATTATTGCCGAAGCCCCGCGCACCTCTAATGAAAAACCCCTCGTCTTGAAAGGCGATAGCTCTTCCCTAACGATCAAAGCAAAGAAACCCACGACCCACGCTGGTTGTCTGCCTCTGCCCACTTCTAGCTTCTAGCACACGGAGCTGTTGATGAGTTGATGAGTTGTTCGAACTGATTCAGCAACAAATTTGGAAGACGACGAAGTCGAAGAAGGAAGAATATTTCTTATGCTGTTTCTGAGTCACCCGTTAATATGCACCAATATAGTGCATAGTATTCTTTCTAGAACTCCGAAAAAAGCCATGAAGTAGTTGAAAGTAGAAATTAGTTGCAATGCCCTGTATTAAAGGCAAGGATGGGTCTTTTATATATCACTCAACAGCACTGGGATCCCGATGGAAGAAATCATTGTAGCTCCGACTGGCATATCGACCTAGGAGCTTATCTGCGCCGAACTCGAACTCGGACTTGTACAAACACAAGCAACACCGACACAAAGGCCAACGCGGCAGAAAGCAACGCGCAGGCTACGTGCTGCTATGTGTAGGCACTGCGACCGCAGTTGCCACCGCCAATTCCATCTCACCGCCATAATCATCGCCCTTGTAAGTTGGCGAAGGCGCATAAACCTGCCCTGGCGTGGAGACCACCTTAATTAATACGCCGAAGGTTATGCGGAGAGCAAGAAGGAGGTTTAGGCAAAGAAGGTGAAGACGGGCAGAGTCAAGGACAGAGGAACTGCGTTAACCTTCGAGAGACGACCTCTAATTGACACGCTTCTACTGTAGGCGCAACGCATTATTATAACACTACACAGGGTATTTGACTTCGAAATGAATCATCATTCATGTCAGTAAAAAAAAATAACACTCGTGATTATTACCGTGCCAGCCACTACGAGAGGTTGCGAGGAGGAGCCACCGTAGCTGCCAGAGTGCGCGTCCGCCGCTGCGGCTGAAGAAAAAGATCCGTTCACAAACTCTGCATGCGCCACCTACGTAGGCGTGTATGTAAATGGATTGGATGTTCAGCACAATGAGCCATAGCAATCAAAAGGCAACAAACGAAATTGCATAATTGAGAATGCTTCCTTGGTCTTTCGAAAATCGAGTAGAGGAAAACGCTAAAAGGGATGGTCTCCCAAAACGCCTCATGCTCGACGATGGTATGTTTGGAATAAATCAGTGTGAAAAAGGGATAGCTCACTCACCGGCTGAATATTTACTTCCGCAGTGTTTTGGTGCACGTTGTATGGACGGCTAGGGTTCGTGCGGTCGGACGTGAAGTAAGGCTGAAAACGGCACAACAGCGCAGAAGAAACGACCCATTGGAACAGAAAGTAATGTCATGAGCCCCACGAGTGTACTAGGATTTGAAGAACACGTTGGTGCCAAAACAAGGCGCGTTTTCAATTGCGCTCATGAAAAGAAAAAAAACGGGAAGATGCATGAACGAATTGAGAGACAAAACACAGAGAGAGCTTCGTAGGAGGGGCGTTGAGAGAGGACGGCTGACCTGCTTGCGAAGCTTTTCACTCAAATTCGCTCCGCGGCAGTAGATGGAAAGGAAGAGCGCGTGGAGAACGATTTGCCCGGCATACCTTATTTATCATATCGCATGGATTGCGCACAGGCGTGGGTAAATTTGACGCATAAGAGAAATGTACAGTCAACAAGAGGGCCATTTCACAAGGCATTGTAGGTGTACTCGATACCCTTGGTCATAATATCGAGTACGTAGTAAGATACTCACCACAAATGGTTGTCGTCCTCGGAAGCCGAAACGAGCGCGGCAATCACGCTGATGATGCTCAAAATGGTAATGAACGCACACAAGTTGCTGCAAATGTTGAAGTAGAAAATGCAGGTCGGGTTTTTCTCGCGCACTCCCTTGATCCCACACGCCGGCAGCGCAAGCGCTACCAACAAATTGGAGACCTAGGGGTTGGCAGATAGAGGTGAAATGGTAAAGAAGTAGGTTTAGATGTATTCATTTTTTTTTCCGCTTGATTTTTCCCGCGCACTTGGCTCTACTGTGGGTCTGCTCAAGCCTCCCAAGAAGCTATTATCGCTTGTTGCTGTGTACAGGAGCACTCACCGCGCCGGAAGTCGTAGTGTTGGACCGTCCCAGATCCCACACGAAATTCATAGCCGCAACCACCACCAAACAAAAGCTCACGTAAAGAAGCTGAGTGGTGAGAGTAGCCACCTGTGATTTAAAAAAACACACACAACTCGTAACATTAGATATTGGTTTTTACAAAAGTGATAACAGGTTATCTTGGAGGGGAAAAAGGAACGGGAGGACCTATAAAGGCATAAGTTATAAGCACACACGAGGCACAATAAATTGCCACCCAGCAGCAACTTCATGTTCATTCCAATGATCTAGCAATGCAGGCCCGTATAATATCAGTGCGAGTCCGGAACGCTTACCTGAGAATCGTTAACCGACATCACTTCATAGTGAAATATCGTGATCGGCTCCGCTGTTGCCACCACCGGCAAAGAGATTTGTGGATTTCTCGTTCTACCCCCATCGTTTGAATCGCTCTCAGTCGCCATGAGCTCTGTGCGAAGTCTTTCCTGTTAGACAATGAGAACAGAGTCAAGTAGGGGGTAAGCTATCATTAAACAGCACCAGCTCTATCACAAAAGGCTACTTGAGAAATTTCAGAACTTGGTCGGTAGCTTTGGAAATCGTGCGATGCACCCCACGATAAAGCACTCAATGAACACTGAATAGGAGCTATGAAAGATTAGAGTTATTGGTCACGTTGGCCATGACGCGCCTACTAAAGACGGCGAATGATTATAAGTCGCAATTCTCTACATAGAAAATGCGTAGATGCCAATTTCTCACTCGGGGGATGCGTTGAAGTTTTCGCTTGACTTCGAAGTTTAATCTATGTATTAGATGGCAAAAGGATGATGCCCACGCCTTCTCGAGCTTATTCTAAGTGCTCAGTGCTCAGCCCTGAATGATATCATGCACCACTGCAATTCGGAGTCGTCGTCAGTCGTCAGCGGTCATCTCAGACCAAACAGTCAGAATTTCAGAACCACAGCGTGTGCAGCATCAATCACTGCGCGACAAATTAGTACGCAAAGAAAAGATACGCTTCCCTCCTTTGGGGTTGACCAATTGACCAATGACGAGTTTCTGTCGTGTCATCACCTTTTCCTCATCCATCATTCTTCTTGTGAACGAAGACAATGGAGACCATCATCATCCTTTCACCGAAGTAGTGTAGGATTTACCACGGCACGGCGCTTCACTTAGCATCCAGATTCATTAAAACAACTTTTTCATCTGGGACTTTGCTAGCTAGTTCTTCATTTCTGACAATCAAGAGTTCACGCCCGGCAGTCTCTATCGATATGGTGAGCTCATACGCTGCTATCACCGATAATACGCTACTGAATCGTTTGATCAACTCAATATCGATTCTTCCAAAGCATTCTCTACATTTACTTCTTGCAGCAGTGTTTTCAAGCCCCTTGTGAGCTTTCTAACTTTGCTCATATGTTACTCACGTATCCATTCGGACTCGAAAAAAAAAACTGTAGGTCGTGGTTAGCGGGGAGGCAGTTCCAGTAGAGCACGACTCAAGTACCAGCAACAATAACAATAACACTAACGTTACCAGCAGCACTAGCGACACTAGCAGCAGCACTGGAAATCCCCACTCTGCACTGCCTGTAATTACCACCGCGGAGCCGATCACGATCTTTCACTATGAAGTCATGTCGGTCGGCGATGTTCAAGTGCGTTGTTATACTCTGTCTCTCTCTCTCTTTCCTCGCCGCTTGTTTAGAACTGACAAGGATTGCTCTATGGTTGGTTTTGTAGCCTGGCTAACTTTCATTTGCCTCGATGCACGGTAGCTACGCGTCTTAACGCACCTTTACTTTTTGTGGTTGGATTTCGTAGGTGGCTAGACTGACGACTCAGCTTTTGCAAGCTAGCTTTTGCCTGATTGTGGTCGCAATCTTAAACTTCATATGGGACTTAGGGCGTTCGAGCCTGACTACCACAGGCGCCGTAAGTCGTATAGGGGGAGTGAGTAGGTGGGCGGAAGTCTGGGAATAACATTTTTGTTTTGTTTTGTTGAGTTGGTCTATTGCAGTACGCATAGGCATCCAAGTAGGGCAGAATTTGGTTGCTGCCGCTGCAGTGGGCCCATACATGTACTTTTGATTTGACCCAACAATCCTATGCTTACCCATCCCCTTCTTTCTTCTTTCTTTATCCCAGGTGTGGAACTTGTTGACAGCCCTTGCGCTCCCTGCGTGTGGATTTGTGGGTGTCAGAGACAAAAACATCACGTGCATTCAGTACTTCTGCTGCTGCAACTACTTGTGTGCTTTCCTGACTTTCGTCAGTTTAATCAACGCAGTTGTGATGCTAGCATCCTCTTCTTCGGAAGAAGACAGTCAAACGTGGTGAGCGGAAAGAACCAAACAAAAAAGCCTCTGGCTGTCTCTGCTTCGTGGAATGGTTTGCTTGTTTGGCCTTTAAGTACGCCCAATGCTTTTCATGACAACTTTTCGCGTGCCTTGTTCGCATTCTCAATGTGTTTGCTGTGCATCTCTCTCTCTGTTATTTTTTTTCTGCCTCGAATAACGCTTACTTGCTTCCATATATTGTCGCATGCCATTCTACAAATTTAAAGGTACATCGTGCAGCTGTTCCTTTTGACGTTTTTCATTGCGGTGTACTGCCGTGGCGGCGGCCTCAGCCAAAAACTCCAAGAAAAGGTGCGCACATGTCTTGATCCCCTTGTAGTCACTTCCCAGCTGCCTTGTTGTCACCTTCAGTTTTTCAACTAGATAACCTTTATTTTCATTTTTTTTTTCGTAATGAGACCGTGCTGATTGTTTATCTTTTTCTTGACGGTCACTTCCTTCTCTATCTCTTCGCCTTTTTATCTTTCACTTCTTCTTTTTTCCTTAATTTATGCTTCTTTTTTTTCCTTTATTTTAATGTGCATCCCTGTTCATGCATGGTATATCATGGCGTGTTTGTTTGGCTGTATATGCTTCGCCGTGTTCCTGTGTGCCGTATGCAGCCTTATTTCACCACTGCGCGCACGAACCCCCGGGGGACTTACAACGTGCACCAAAACACCACGGAAGTAAATGTGCAGCCGGTAAGCAAAGGTTCCTAATCATGGCGGGTCTCTGTATCAGTACATTTATTAAAACATTATTTGATATAGAGAAATACAGTTGCCTTACCCCATCTTTGCCCAATGCGCTACATGTGTGTCGAATCCCCTATCACATACGGTATATATCATACAGGTGGCGCAAGCAGTGTTTGTGGATGATATGTCCTCTTCGTCTACACCGCCAGCAGCAGCAGGAGCAGCGGATGCTTTCATCTCCTCAGACAGCAATCATTTCTCACCGCAACCTATCATGGTGGCCGGCGAGGTGATTGACCACACAGGATACTCCTGTTTTGGCCTAGCACTTAATTTGAGATTGTTCTTGATATGTCATATTGAAATCCTTTCATGCATTCTTTTTATTCAATTGCGCGGGCAGTTACGGACTGTGGCACTGCCTTCTTTTTATTTCATTTGGACCTATTCCTTTATGTACCAACATGAACAGGTGGTCTCGTCGCCCGAGCAAACTCAATCGCCATCTTTCAAATACGACAGCAGCAGTGCTTACGGCGATGAAAATGCGAGTGGTGCTGGTGCGGAGATGGCGGTCGCAACTGCTGTGGCAGTGCCAGTGCAGCACGGCTACACGGGAAATGCCCTGGAGCGCACCCTCTAGCCGAGATGCTTATTTCTTTCCAGCCTTCTGGCTGCACCATCAGGCCTATGGTTCTTTGGGGTCCGTGCCCAAAGAACCAAAAACCAAGAACCCGCTGATCTTTCCGTTTCATTTCATTCACTTTTATTTTATTAGATAAATCGACATCGGTTTTCAGTTAATGCTAGATGGATTTAATACACTGAGCTAGACATGTGTATGCAGTATATACTGCATATTGCTAGTCAGCATATAATACTGGCTGCTAGTCGGGGCTTAAAAAAAAACTCAAAATCCTGGAAGCCGGAGGGATAGTTATCGGTTCACCGATTACGATTAAAGACCTCAAACCCGAAACCCGGTTGCCACAGTTTCCAGCAGCAGCATGCCGCGGTGCTAGTGTATATATCATATCCGCCGTGACACAGCAGCTAGGGATTCTTCTAGAAGCAAACCGCAGCACATTAATAGCCTCCATATATATAGCCTGTCGTCGCGCTGCCCTTAGGCACTTCCAACTGAAGCGACGACGACGAAGACGACGACGACGACGACGGAAAAAAAATGAAAAGAAAAAAACGCGCCTCGTACCTAAAAGTGCGCTGTGTGCTACTCAGTTCTGCTCAATTCACAATTCTGAACGCTGGTGCTACTACTGTGTAATGCTACTTCGCTTTGCTATTTTCTTCCGCCGGTGGCTGATTGGAAGAGTGTTTGTTTTTTCAGCCAACCAATTGAAGCCGTCGACACCGGATGGTCCGGTGGTGGCTTTGGAGCAACAAACAAAGGAGTATCGAAGAGGCACAACCGTTTGTAGTCTGGGCTGGCTGCGAGGGCTGAAGAAGTGGGTTTCTCTGGTAATTTACAGTAAAAGAGCGACTGGGACTCCGGAAAGGTACAGATAACCAAGAGAACCTGCCTGCGTTTGTTGTTGTTTTTTGTTTGGGTAAAATTTGATACAGTCGTTTTTAAATTGGTCAAAAATCAAGATGGTCGTTCACAAATTCTAAAAAATCCAGATGGTCGTTCATAAATAAATAATCAAGATGGCCGTTTTCCTTCTTTTTAATCGCGATGGTCGTTGCAAATCACAAATAATCAAGATGGTCGTAACACAAATTTGTATTATTTGAGTCAAAAGAAACACTTTTCTCGGCCGAGCACAAAAAAAGTACACTTATACGAAGTACGAGGTACTTATTATGTACTTGTTAGTAGCGACGGATAGTTGGGGGGGGGAATTCCCTAACATGGAATTCCCGAGGTCGGGAATCGATGGGAATTCCTCGGGAAGTCCCTGCTCCAAATGGCGTTTTTTGGGAATTCCTCGGAATTCCCATACATGGGGGAATTCTTGGTTATACTCTATGTGCCGCTAAAACACCCTTTATTGTGGCTTTGAAACTAGAAGAGAACGGGCGCTGAATGCGGCTATTTGGGACCGGTGCATATCGCAGTTGTGGGGATTATGGGAACGTAGGGTTTTCCTTTCTGTATCACCGCACTTCGCACACGCCACTGTAGGCTCGGTGGAAGATCTACAGCTCGACCTCAATCCCCGTTAGGGGGAGTCCTCTCTTGAGCTCTTGCGACAGGCGTGGATTCCCGAAACCACCGGGAATTCCCGGGAATCTATGGGAATTCCCGGGAATCGTGGGAATTCCCAATTCCCAAGGCCACTTTTCAAAACCGGGAATTCCCCTCCACTACCGACGAAGTGCCGACTACTTCTACTTCACTTACAAACTTCGTAGGGTATGAATTATCAAATACTCAAGTAGCGCAGAACAACCGGTAAGTACCGGTGAGTCCCGAGGGAATGTGGTGGGTGGGAAACAGAAAGAAAGCTGCGCGCTGA
>Ga0307930_1000225_pt1 | contig 43425 bp, 50 predicted proteins | sample OrgLakmetageno46_FD_203161 | JGI IMG/M metagenome (GOLD analysis project Ga0307930, IMG submission 203161) | Saline water microbial communities from Organic Lake, Antarctica - #46 | ecosystem: Environmental > Aquatic > Non-marine Saline and Alkaline > Saline | place: Antarctica: Organic Lake...
CTGCCGCTGCCGCTGCTGCTGTTGCTGCCGTTGCTGCTAATGTCGTTGCGAAGGACATAGAAACTTACTCCGCAGGGCTCTGGCCCGGAACGATCCCAGTGGCCGTTGCTCCCATTTTTAGGGTTTTCTCTTGCTTCCAATTTTTGGGTTAGAAACCATCACTAACCCAACCTGGGTTGTATAGAATTATAGAGGAGCGCAATTGAAGAGTGGTTTTGAAATTATCTAGCAGGGCGGCAGGCGGGCTTATGGGACGTGTTCCACATCAGCACCCTCTCCAGCTGGTTGGTTATTGGCAGGTCATATGGGCTGTGCTGCCATCACAGTCACAGCTCCTCTTGGAGGGTTGACATCAATGGCAGCTGGGCTGACAGCAGGAGGTGACGGTGGTGCACACGCGTATTCGAGCCAGCTAATGCTGGGGTCTCTTCTCAAGGATGCGTGTTGGTCTCCTGCGAGTGTCAAATAGTGTAAGGATGGAGGCGCCAAAAGGGTTTTGAACGAGGGCCGCATTTTCGGGTCCTGGTGCCAGCAGGCTTCCACTAACACGCGAAAGGCACGCGAATAAGCTGGAGAATGAGCAGTGGGTGTACTAGCGATTCCACCACTGCCGCTGCTTCCGCCACCACTGCATTCGCCACCAATACCGTCAGCAGCAGCTGCAGCAGATGGCCAAGGCGGTCTCAACGCATGCTGGGCCACTGAGAGCGCCACTTGCACTTGACTCATGCCTTCGTACCTGTTCACATGTGTAAGAAGAATGAAAAGAGATGTACACCCGTGCACAACATCAAATATTTCGTCCGTAAACAATTACGTAACTTCATCAATTGCGAGGAATTAGGCAATGTATTCTCATTCAACAATCCGTAAATTCAGCTTCAGTTACGACTCCTAAGAACTACTCACGGGCATTGGCGGCAGAGCAGCTCCCACAATATGATTCCGAACGAAAATACGTCAGCGGTCTCTGAATATTTGTCTGCAGATAGCACCTCGGGCGCCATCCATTGCACCTACAGCAAGAAGAATAAATACGAGGGGGAGATGGAACAGTGGTTATAAACACGGTGCAGTGTCTCAAGAAAAATACATGAAAGAATACAAGAAAATAAACCACAATGTTCTTCTTTCAATTATAGGAAAGGGTCAGCTTTGCGAACCGCTCTCGCACACTTCCCCCCCCCCTTTTCCTTCCTCACCGTGCCGCAGTTGCCAGTCATCGCCGCGAGCTCCAGCCGCGTGGAGGCAATGGCCGTATTTCTACGGTTGAACTCACTACCACCACCACTACCGGTATGTTTGTTGGCTGCTGCCGAGAGAGTGGCCTTGAGACGGCTCATGCCAAAGTCGCAAATTTTCACCTGTTGTGGGTGAGGTGTCGAAGAGGCAGGTCATACATGTTTTTCCTTTTCCTAGAATTTTATTCGACTCAAGATGCACAAGAATGAAGAGATTCAATGCACAAGTTGTTGCTCGAAGTGCGCGTATCACACATGGTCATCACCTTACTTCGAATACTTTCTAGTAGTAGCTGAATCTTATGACGCAGTTTACTACATACCCCTTGCGCTTCTCTCCCCTCTCTTTTCTTCTCTCCCTTCTCTTGGTCAATACCTGGTAAGCCTCGTCGCAGAGCAAGTTGCTGGACTTGAGGTCACGGTGCAGCACTGCTGACGGTTTGATCCCATGTAAATAGGCCATCCCGCAGGCAATGCCGTGCGCCACTTTGGACAAACGAGCCCAGCACCTGAGAAAAGAATGACGAAGCAGGTGCAGTCGAAAGCGGAGATGGTGATGGAAGCGAAGATTGGCTCTTGCAATTTAGACGAGGAGGACCAGGAAAGACTGAATAAGACAAGGAAAAAAGAAGCCATCGAGTACTCACCATGCATCCGGGCTCGAGGTCTCAGACAGCGGCAGAGGGAGTGCGCAGTACGGCGGCGGCAATAGACCGAGCAACCTCCTTCTTCTTCTAGAAGGCAAGTCCTCGGCACTTTTATTGATACTAGTGCTTTCATTATCCATTACAGGGTTGAGGCGAGGTTCTCGCAGGACGTCCCACAACGAGCCCCTTGGGACCAGCTCCGTGACAATGGCGTAGCAGGAAGGTGGCTGCAGGCAACACCCGAGGAACAAACACACGTTGGGGTGCCGCAAACGAGCAAGCATGGCCACCTTTGGGATAATGCAGATGAAAAACAAGACACGGAGATGAAATCACAACTAGCACAAAAACAAGAAACAAATCCGTCTTGTGTTTTTCAAAGACAATGCCAAATTATGCGCGCACAGTACAAGAAGAATAGGAATGAACAACACATAATTTCAACAGAAGAAGCAAACACAAACCTCAGAAGCAAACTCAGCTAGAGCACGAGCGTCTGGTCCGGCAGCATCCACACCACCATTGTCAGAAACCGCACCAGGAGCAGAGGACGAAGAAGGAGAAGAGCTCTTCAACAGTTTCACGGCTACAGGGGTACCTAACCAAGTGGCTTTGAACACTTGGCCAAAGGAGCCCCCACCCACTAGGTTACCCAAGGTGAGGTCTTCGAACGCAATGCTCGTTGGTGTCGCTTCTGCTGCTGCTGCTGACCCAGTAGGGTTCTCCGGTAACGGCTGCAAAGGTGTATTCCTTGGCTGTGCGTGCGCCTGAGCTAATTGAGGAGGTGGCACTTGCGGCCGCACATACGGAGGCGGTGGTGGCGGCATTGGAGGCGGTGGGAACTGTTGCGGTGGCGGTGGTCTCAGAGGTTGTGCGAACTGTGGGGGCAGCACTTGTGCTGCAGGTGGAGGCAAATGTGGTGGCGAAGGCAGTTGTGGTGGCGGCAATTGATAATGTGGCGGCGGCGGTGGTGGTGGCATCATCACAGGCTGTGGCGGCGCCTGTGGAATAGGCGTGGGATAAGCATGAGCGTTGGCGTTGCATGGATAGGGTACCGGTTGCGGCACTGGAATTCTTTGACCTTCGATGGCATGACCACCGGCTGGGTAAGCAGTGAAGTCTTCTTCCTTCCGAGGCGCTCTCTGATAGTTGTTAGGATTCATCGGTGATGCTTGCTGCTGTAACGGTGGCGCCACTGTAGTGTTCGCACTCAATACTTGCCCTGGCCTAGGCAGCGGTGCTGCGTGAGGTTGCGGCTGGGTAGCAGCGCCATAATGAGCTGGCTCAGGTCCTGGGCTAGGCGATAGTAATGGTGGTGGTGCTAGTGGCGGTGGAGCGCCGTAAGCAGGACGGAAGGGCACTGGAAGGTCTCCTAGCAACAACGAACCTTCGCCAGGTGTGCCTCTCCGCCTCATCCCTGGTGCTTCGCCCCATGATCCGTTACTAGCTCCACTCCCATCGTCGCCACCCCAGCCTTCAACATCGCCGTCGTAGGTACTGTGAGGAGCGTCTGCGTCATCTTTTTCGTGGGCACCTCGTAGGCGACGGAGCGCTCGTGTGAAGGGCGCCCAAGCCAGCCACGACAGCACGCCTGCTACTACGACACCGTTTGCTGCCACGAAAGCACTCATTAGCGGCCTAGTAGGCCCTCAACAGGCTATGTGCAATTCGCCGTGTCTCTTGATCTGCTATAACAAGGCGCTGAAAGCCACTGCTTCCATCGGCAATTCTTTAATAAGCCACCACAAGGCTAGGGTTACAGAGTTACAGATACAGCTCCTGCCAGCGGATTAAAAGTTGCTAGGCCGTAGTAAGTTAGCTTCGTAAATAGGCTCCAACGCCGGATAGAATAGCCTAATGGGCAACAGGCAACAGCGCAACAGCACAACGGCTGCAGAATTTTATAACTCTTCCTGTTGTCGTCCGTCAAATCAACAAACAAACACCTTCTTCTTGCTCTCACTTTTCGTTCATCGCATCGAAAATCGAAGATACTCGCAGACTTGTTCATCAGCGGAGACAGACAGACTGACTCGTTCAGATACGGATGGTAGCTCGGCTAGTATGCCCTTAGATCAAACTTAGTTTATTACATCGGCGAAAAATCATATACTCTATCAACATCAGCTTATTTTGTAGCTTCTTCTAGCCAGGATGGAGGTTAATCGGGCTTACAGCTTTTCGGTGCAGCGGCAGCGGCAATTGTACTTCTCCGCGCTCTTCGCCTTGCTCTGTTTCTCTAACTTGGTTGACAACTTCGTCTTCGGCGGCGAGGTTCCTAGCACGTACACATAAGTTTTAGCCTCTTAGGGTATAGTCATGCGTCTTTCATTTTTCACTGTTCAACACTTCGCTGCAGCTGTAGCATTTTCTTGAGCTCGCTCCTCTCCCTCTCGCCCGTCACCTTGTGACTAGTGTCACTTTCCACACGATTGCTTTCTTCACCTTTGGCAAACAGGACCCTGTCGATACGGGCATTTTTGCGCTCTCGCTGGGCGGCGTTCTAGCTGCTGGCCTCGCTGCTGTGGGCGTCCAATTTCATAGCAAGCCTCTCTTGGCTGCCTACCTCGTCTACATCTTCGTCACACTAGCGTTCTGCGTGATTTACCGTGTACTTCGCATCGGTTAGTTCTTTGCAGTGCACTTTTTAACAAGTATCTTGTTGAGGAGATTGAATATTCTGTGTCGGAACATGTTTCTCATGTTTTTTCTGCTCTGGTATTACTGCCCTTCTTGTTATTTCTTTCCAACGAATTCCTCCATTGTGCCACAACAACAGGCATGCACACAGGGCGCTACGACTTTTGGTTTTTGGTGGTTTCTGGCGTGATGGTAGCGCTTGTGTGGGCGCAGCTGTTTTGGGCCATGTATTTTTTCGACTTGCTTGCGCTTTACGAGGCCTACCACGACCACCCTTCAGGCTTCGCAGAAAACAAAGTAAGTGAAGGCGCTCACTGACCTCGTGTGTCTGCGACAGGCAACATCGACGACGCAAAATAATCATCTCACAAAATGAGCAAAAGCTCTGTATTCATGTTGGCTGGCGATTCTAACTTATGTACCGGTATGTTTTTTTCACTTTTCTTATTTCTCGGTCCTTTCAGATTCCCATTGAAGACCTCGAAGGCGTGCTAGCCTCTCTGGGCCAAAAGCCCAAGATGTCGGAGCTTGCGGAGCTGCTGTCGGCACTGCAGAGCTCCAGAGAGATGAACGGCGAAGACGCGACGCACTTTGGCTTTGACGACTTCTGCCAGGTGCTTATTGAAACGTTAAATTCATACCAACGTATCCACTGCTGTATTTACTGTGAGTAGTGTAGGATGCTATCAAAGAAGGAGTTGAGTAACTCAGTCGTTCTCAATAATGATGCTCGTTGCTCAACTTTCATACTCTGGTTCCCATCCATCCCTTACTTAATTTTCAATTTTATGATAGCATAGTCGCCTCTTCCGCCTATCTTCATTCTTGTATACTTATTGCGCTTCTTATATCATCCTTCTTTAGCTTGAAGCTCTGTTGAAAGGCATGGCCCGACGAGCAGCCCTGGCCCGGCGCCGCGCACTCAAACAGCAAGCCCGCTTGCAGCAACAGCAGCGCAGTGGGCAACGAGGCCATTACCACCAGGAGTGGGGCTCGCGCATTGACGAATTCTTGCACACCGACGTTTTGAGTGGCGTCGTAGAGCCGTCGAGTCCTGTGGTTGCGGCAGTGAGGAGAAGAGACGGAGACGGCCGAGGTGAAAGCAGAGCCTTAAGAGGCCCTTCTGGCAGGAACAATGATGCAACAACACCATTGTTGCCTTCTTCTGCTTCTTTGGGACAAGAAAGAGGAGGAGAAGCACGCACCCAGCAAGGCAAGCAACAGCGAAACGTTATGCGCATTGCAGTCACCGCCGAGGAGTTGCTTGGGGTCGGAGGAGAATCAGAAGTTGTGAGTGGGCGAGGCGCGGGGGATTGGAGGGGCTTCGCGGCACAGCAGCAACAGCAGCATGGTGCTTCCTTGGGAGAAGACGAGAGCGCTGGTGGTTCCATTGGTGCTGACAGCTGACACAGAGGTGCTAGCAGTTAGCAGTGGAGTGGGCGCGGTAAATATTACAAAATTTCTGCCTATGCTCATCTGCCTTTAACCTACTAATTCCGGCCCCGGTCCCTCGGGGCCTCTAGGCATGAAGAAAAGAAGCAAAATCAGACACAATTGTCCGCATTGCAGAGTTCTACGTGCGCTGTACACGCATAGGGAGTGGCAGTAACGGGCCTATGTCTTTGAACAACCCAAAATTTTTTAGTGGTAAGTGGTATCTCATTTCTCTATTGGAATTTATAGAAATTTGATGGAAGGGTTTGAACAGCGTTCTTGGTTCTTTTTCGTTTTCCGCTACTCGCTTCAGCTACAGCTACAAAGCCCCTTTTCCATTATTTATTAGTCATAATTGGGTCCAAAATCCAACATTCGAATATTCACATTGCCAATTCGACCATATATTAAATTGAAGGACGCCAGTATTCTAGATGGCGGTTTTGACGCGGAACTATAAAACAGTAGGCCGTAGATTTGCGGTACACATGCATACGAGGATACTGGGCATTGGAAGTCGAGTTCATTCGTTCGAAGGGCGCACTTTTCGGTTCGCGTGCATGCGAAAGAACGCCATGGTGCCTTCAACGTCACTCGCGCACATTTCGTGCAAGGCCCAGGCAACGTTCAGGACTTCACTCAGGCTCGACTCGTCAGGCACTAGGCTCAGCTCGTCCAACCCAGGCACGGACGGCACTGCATGCGAGAGCGCTTCTCGCCACGATGACTCTCGTGGGTCCTGTCGTGCACATTATCAAAATACAGAGCATGTGCGTGCAAGGGACATAAGAGTTAATGAACGTCATTGACTTCAACAATAAACGTACAACACAAAATTTGGATAGAAGTCTCCATTTCCTCTCTTCGCTTGGTGTATTCATTTTTTTCACACACCTCAAGCAAGAGCCCTGTGCTGCTATCAATCAGTTGCGCAGCCACGAAAGTCTTGACGATTGCAGCCGCTGTCGGCGGCGACAGCGGCTGAGACGCAAGAGCGGTTCGATCTACGAGCCATTCCGTGCTAATTCGCTGAGGAGAACAAGACCGCTGCCGGACACCGTTGCTTGCCAGCTGAGGGTTTGAAGACAGGGTGCGCACGGAGGCCTAATAAAGGAAGAAGAATTAAAACAAGGGGAAGGGAGATAAATGTACGTCGAGCATCACAAGATTGCGTGTGAATAGAGAGATGAACGATAATGACAGATGACGTCAAAGACGAGCAAAGAGGGAAAATTGTGAGAAGCGCACCTGCACCGCAAAGTCGGTACCGGTGTCGCGTGACATAGTAACGAATTCAACGGCAGTGGCGCCACTCTTTGTGAGCACGTTCTCAGCAGAAGGGCTCAGCCTCATGATCTATGCAAGAGATTAGCAGGAGAAAGTGGAGATAAAATGAGGAGAAAGAACTGAAGCACGTCGCTGGCTTGAGAATAATTTTGGGAGCATTGAGGGAAGGATCGGGATAACTTTTTCTTGGCATCGAGCATGCGTGTACATGATACCTGAATGCACACAGCTTGAAGCGGTCGCCCTTCTCGTATCGCTGCTGCAGCAAGCATGCCTGCAAATCCACCTCCACTGCTCGCTCCTAGCGCAAACACCGGTGCTGCCTCCAAATAAAGTCTTGCCTGCAACGTTCGTACGATTTCGAGCACTGGTGCTAAGTCGCCCTTGTTCCAGCAACGGTGCTCTCGATTCCCGCTACTGACGGCTACAGCAACCCAGTTGTTTTCTTTCCGCTGGCTAGCGGTCACAATCAACCGTTCCTCGGGGAGGCCAAGGCAAGCGCTGCGGTCGGTGCAGTCCATAAAGAAGTCACCTGCGCTGTGGGAGCAACCGTGGAAGAGCAGCAGCAGCCCACGAGGCGGGCCGTGCGGCGGCAACTGCCAAACAAGATCGCGCTCCGCTAGCACCTCAGAGTGCACTACTTGATCCTGCAGCTCACTAATTGTTGCCGATGACGTGTCGGCTCGCACATGTTGGTGCTTCCTTCCGGTGCACAGACTGACACTCAGCAAGCCAAATAAAAACTGCTGAAAAAGAAGTCGAGACATTTCTAGTCTTGGCTAGCCACGTAGCGCTTCAAAGCAAACTGGCCTTACGAGTTCAATTCCGTCAAATTTCTAGAAGTCTACTCGCTGAGCTGACTAGCTGCCGTGATTGTTTATCTTTGTCGCTGTCCACTGTCCCCGATTGTCATTTTTTCTTCCCATTTTCTTGCTTTCTTTCTTGTCAACATCAAGACATCAAGGAGTTCTGCTGAAATAGGATACCCAATCCTATTGGGATTCCTCGTATGTAACGGAGCGGAGAAACGAGCAGCAAGCAGCAACGAGAACAAGCAAAACATGAGGGCTCTTATGGCGTAGACCAAGTCTAGTCTTAACCCAGTTGACTTTTCCGAGAGCGCTGCTGCAAACGACCAATAGGAGTTGCTTGCAACCCTGCGGCCATCGGCTCAATGGCTGAGTCTAGTGGAAGCCCATCGAAACAGCTGACGGAGTCCACCGTGCGTGTGGTGGTGAAGCAGGCACCGTTGGCGTTCGACCATGGGTTCAAGGGACGTGGCATGGTGAGCCTAGTCGAAGAGTCGCCCTTGTCGGTTATGAGTGACCCGCAGGGGGCTCGGGGGCGGCATTTTGCCAAGCGTTACTTTTTGCGGGTGGAAGGATTTCGCGTGATGCCATCGATGGGACAATCCGCGGACGATCCGCTTTACTTGTACGTGATGCGAGAGCACCTCACCGCAGCCCAAGTGAGCCGCGATTGGTCTCTTGTAGACGGCGCGCTGGTGAACACAAGCATACGAATTCGAGCATTGCACGACACGACCGACTCAGAGCTTGTGCTCTTCGATCAGGTGACTAAATAAAGCAGAACCTAGGACCTCTTGGATGGTTAGCCTATCAACTAAGCCCACTGCTGGTGATTTACTCTTGCAATCTCTCATTTAGATGATGAATGCCGCTCACTCAATATTTTGTGGTACTAATACTTCTATTTACCGTTTATCTCCATCCTCATATTTAGGGCCTGGGCGGCTCTCTGCGTGGCGGCGAAGAAGAGAAAGATTTATTTCTTGCGGTTCGTTGCGCTCTCACTTGCAACTTCCGCCTTTTCTGCTTTCAGACCCTCTTGCTTACTAATTTATTGCGTAACATTGAATAAAGTTGGACCTTGAATCAAACCATTTTTCTACGATGTATTTTACCTCATTCCCCTCTTGCCTTTCTTCCTGTCTACTCCATTCCGTCTTCCCAAAAGGCGGCCAAGCAAATGCCGATCATTGACTTGTTGCACCGAGCCGACACCCACCGAGGCGTGCATTTGGGAGAAGCCATCTCCAAGCGTGCGCACGCCCTCGTAGTAGCGGGCGTGACCACCGCCTTTGACCTCTTGGCCTTGAAGTCAAGGTTAGCGGCGCGAGTTGGTTGCTTGATAGTGCTGTTGTAGTCTGAAAGCGAGGAGGAGGGAGTGTGATGATGTGTGCGTGGCATACATGTTCGTAGCATTAAATTGATGTCTATTGTGGATTCACGTTGCTCTCTTTAAATGCATACCATATCACCACACTACAGAGGAGACCTTGCCAATGGCACAGACGCAGAGGCAGCTATTGCTCAGCTAGTCAACGACCAGGGGCTAAAAGAAGACCCTTTCCATCTAAACGAGCATGATTTGAAGAGTCTGCGAGCTGCCTTACACGACCTTCGCTTTGAGCATCGAGGCGGGTCGGACTTCGAACAAGAGGTAATGCATTAGATGAAAGGAGGGGAGAAGCTGAATATCGTTATCATCTAGCCGTTTGTCGCCTGTGTAACTCCTAACATCACAGCTTGAAAACGGCGCTTTCATGCCCCTGTTTCTACTCTTTTCTTCTGCTGCGGCCTCACTTTGTTCTTGTGAGTGTTCTTGTTCTTCAATATGCTACATACGTATACATATATGTGTGGCTGTGTTTGCTTGTACCTGTATTCCCACCTCCCAACCTGCTAGCTCCTGTGCGTGGACCCGGGCGAGATCGTGGCGTGTTTGGTGGTGCAGCCCCCCGACATCAAGCCGATCCGCGGCAACGTGCGAGCGATGGCCCATGCCAATTTGAAGCACTGCCGCTTCATGGAAGCCGTGCTCCAGCAGCAAAAGGTTCGGGGCGGGGCTTGCTTGCTTTTATAATGCACCTTTGTCTTTGTTCTCCGCCCGTGCATCATTTGCACCTTTCTGATTCTTCATTGAATCGTTCTAAGACCTGTTGATCTACTTTCGTGCTCTAGTTCTTGCATGTTATGTCTCATTTTATCCCTCGTCCCATGTGCTTACTCCTCGTACCACATTAGGCCAAGCGCATTGAAGAATTGGAGCGCGCGCTAAAGCCCGAAGAAGAAGAAGAACTGAGTGCGGAAGCCAAGCTGGAGGCTCTGTTAGAGAAGAAGGCAGCAAAAAGTGGATCAAGTGGCAAGAACAAGGGCAAGGACAACGGCGATGGCGCTTTGCTCGCCTTAGACGACAAGTCTACGAATATACGGCCAGGGTCACCGGGCAGTAGCGGTGCGAACACACCCTCGAAAGGCACGCAGCTCATGCTTCGACTCACGGGGCAGGTGAGAGAAACAGAGGGTTCATGCATTCGACAGCTACACGCTGCTGCTCCTCTGCCGTCTGCTCTTTTCGTGCGCACTTCGCTTGTTCACGAGGGTGGACGATAGAGGAATTAATTGACACCTGAATGTTTGCTTACACACTCTTTCGATTTCTTTGGTATCCTACTTGTTCTTCTTGTTGTTTGTTCATACTCGTCATTCGCAATTCCTCTTTTCTAAACATGAATACAACAACAACGACAAACCCACACAGGCGGTGCCCAAGCACGAAACTCCTTTACAGCGCACCCAGCGCGAACTGCGGGAGCGCGAGAAAGCCGTCAAGCACAACCAAAAAGTCTTGAAACAGCGGGTGAAAGACGACATTGCGGCCGAGAAAGCTCGCTTATTGAAAGAAGCAGCAGATGCGCTGGCTGCGAAACTAGCGGCAGAAGAAGCAGAAAGGAAAGCGGAAGAAGATCGAGCCATGCGAGCGGCGGAGAGGGAGGCGAGAAGGAAAGCAAGGGAAGACGGTGCGAATAATGGCGGAGATGGTGGTGGTGGCGGCGGTGGCGGTCAGCACAAGCACAGGTCAAAGGACAAAGAAGGCAAAGTTGGTGCCGATGGGAGTGGAGACAAGGAAGGCAAAGAGAAGGAGGGCAAAGAAAAGAAGAGCAAGAAGGACAAGAAAAACAAGAAAGGAGAAGCTCAAAATGCCGAGGAGGGAGAAGGAAGCCAAGCTAAAGATGACAAAGGGAAGAAGAAGAAGAAAGAGGCCACAACTAAAGACGATGTTAATAAAGAAGGAGGTGATGAAGAGGGTGAGAAAAATGGGAAAAAGGAGCCCTCAGATGCAGTAGTAGCAGCAGCTAGCGGTGATGTAGCTGTGGCTGAGAAAGAAAAAGAGGGAGCCGAGAAATCTGCAGGTGAGAAGGAAGGAGAAGAAGGGAAAGAAAAAGAAGAAGGAGAAGAAGGCGAAAAGGAAGGAGAAGAAGAGGACGAAGAAAAGACAAAGCACCAGCATCGGAAGCGCCACTGGTCGGATGGGTGAGTTCATGTCAATCAGTTGGTACCACCTAAAAGAAAGTCCTTTCTGAGTGCTGGTGTGATGGTTTTAATATGTTGTGCCTAATACTTCGCATTACCTTTCGAATTATCCTATTACTTCTCTTCCCTGTACTTCTACATGTATGAAGGTATGCAAAGGAAGTCCGTGGCCTAGAAAACATTGAAAACGGCCGTCTGCTCGCGAAAAAAATATTCAAAGCGGAAAATGCCCGGAAGCAGGCGCTGTGGCGGAAAGAAAAGGGAATAAGCGAAGAGGAAGAGTTGACGCCGATGTTGCTGAAGAAGCACGGCGACCCGCCAAGAAAGGTACTGTAGTAGTGATGATGAGTTAAGAGTCATGGAATTCTTCCTGCGCTCTTTTTAATCTACAGAAATTGATTGTGTTTTTTTGCTCAACTAGATTATTTTGTGTTCGTGACAGGTGAAACGCATCGATCGTGCTCTTTTTGACGATATTCTCGCGCGGCAATGTGGGGTGGTGTGCTTGCCCACGCGCTCTCAGCTCATTCACGACGCGGTATGCACATGACAATAGAATGATAGTCTTCAGATTTGTCACAGTATGATCGGAGATATGTGCCTATGTTGCTGTGCTATTGTGATGGTGCCAATGCAAATGTCAAGGCTTATTTTTAAGTACCGTAGTCGAGAAGTCTCTCCTTATTAAAGGTACAACTAAGAAATGCACCCATTGGTTTAATCTGTTTTCTTTTCTAACCTATTCTATTCTATTCTCTAGATTTGCGACCAGTACGGCCTTGGCACTTCAGGATTAGACGCGGACTCGTTTGCGGTGGCTTTGCTCTTGCTCTACAAATTGCCTTTATTGCAAGCGGCGCCTGCTTTTCTGACACCTCATGACGCCTTCAGTGCCTTTGATCCTGGAAGGTTAGTAATTCTCTGTCGCTCGCTTTCTCCGTGTGTATTTGAGTATATTTATAATGTTGCATTTTAACACATTGAAAGAATGTAATACACCAAAGGAATCCGCACCAAATAACCAATCTCTCACATTCATTTCTTCGATCATTCATTCCTTCATTCATTCATTCCAATCGAATAGGAACGGCGTTCTGGACCAGCCCCGCTACGAACATGCCATGAAGTGCTTATTGCCGCACATCGACGACAGCGCCTTGGGCACAGCCTTTGTCGATCACTGCGACGGCACCGGAGGCGTCTCCTGGCTGTCCTTTGTCGACGCCTTCTTGGAACTGTGCGATCCAGGCAAGGAGTTGTGGCGCCGAACCATCCGTTACCCGCCCACCAAAGCGGAGATGGAAGCTCGAAAAGCGCGCACGTCGTCGCATTTCATGCCTTCTTCTTCGTCGAGTGGGAAGAGACGCACGCCGCAGTCAGCGGACTCAACCGCCAATCAGGAAGATCGATTGGATACGCCGTCGGCGCATGCTGGAAACAAGAACGGCGATGACGACGAGGAGGGCAGCGACGAAGATGGCTACGACGAAAGCGGGTCGTTTGGAATGCAGCTGTTGAATCACTTGGCCCGCAAGTCGAGTGCAGCGCTTTTCGGCAACAAGAAAAAGAAGAAGAAGTCATCGAAAAGTGGCGAAGAAGGCGGAGAAGCTTCGGAGAGCAAGGCCTCGAAAGCCTGGTCTCAAATGATGTCCCTTGGCAGTGGTTTAGCGGCCGGTGCTACGGTGGTGGCGGGCAGCAGCAGCGGCCGCGCCAAGCATTTAGAAACCCTGCTCCGACGAGAAGGCGAATATTTGCCGAGCAACGTGCACACGACGCTGCAAGCGGTGCTGGAAGAAGAAAAGAGACGCGCGGAGAAAGAGCAAGCTGATAGGTATGGAATTGATAAACTAATTCCTCGACTACTTGATATGAAAGCGCGCACACTCGCTCGTCTGTAACTTTATTTATTTGTTTTTCGATGCTTTAGGTCTTTACCCTTATTTGTAATTCCTTTTCTCTTTTTGTTTTTCTTCTTTTTGTTTCTATCTTTACCTCCCTTCCCCTGTCAAATAACTTTCTGTTCAGATGGGCTGCAAATGAAGAAACCACAGCCGCCGCTGCTGATGTGCGCCGGAGAGCGGCCATCAAGTACAAGGAGGAAACCGCGATGCGGGAGAAGAGGGAGGCCGAGGCGAAGGTGCTGGCGACACGGCTGGCCAGGCACCAAGCCCGCGTGCAACGGTGAACGAGATCATTGGTTGTGTGCTATGAATAGTCGAGACTTAGATACAGAGTGCCAGAGGAGGAAACAGTATCGATTCTTAGTCTCGACTTTACTTTTTATCCCCGTTTTTTTCCCTCATTAGCCAACGCACCGAGCGGGAAGCGTTGCTGCTGCGGACCAACATCGACATGCAGCGCGAGGAGCGCGAGCGAAAAGAAAAGCTAAGAGCCTCCGTAGGGGCCGATTATCTGGAGCTGACGGGTTTAGGGATGCACAAATTGGGCGATTTCTTAGACCCTAAAAGCAAACAGGTGTGTTTATAAATGAAAAAGTAAATACCCACGTATAGAACAACGAGGTGATACGAAATAATATCAGAGAATAGACCAAATGCACGCGCATTCCTGACACACCTTTCATATCGTTGTCATACTCTTCACAGGGCATGAAAGGTGTACCTCAGCCACGGGTAGCGCTCGGGCAACTGATATCGTTGGATGTGTCGCGCAATTTCTTAAGAGGCATCCTTGACGACCAATTGCTGTTTCAGCTTGTTGGTAAGTGAAAAAGAACAGAGTTTGTTGCTCTTGTGCACTGTGCAATGTCAGCGTGGAAGTATGTTACTAGTCGTATATCATGAGGGCATTATATGACAGGGCTGCCGAACGACTTCTGATTTACATGTTTTCTCCCTGTTTGCTATTTTTATTGCGAGCTGACTCACCCGTTCATCCCTAACCACTATCTTTCTTGCAATCCTTTTTCTTTTGCTCTTCCATTCTGCTCAATAAAACAAACCCACACTCTCACACTTTATCAATGAAAAAGGTCTGTTGAAGTTCGACGCTTCGCACAACCAAATCTCGTCGGGGGAAGGCTTACAGCAATTGGCCAACTGCCAAATCATGCGACTGAGCCACAACAAAATCGGGCCTTCTCTGCCTGAAGGATGGGGGGATCCAATCAACGGTATGTGTAGAATTTGTGATTAATAGAACAAGAAGAAAAATGAAAAACATACAAGTCTTGAAAGGGAGAGTCAAAGAAGGAGAATTGAGTTGAACTCATTTTGTTTTCGCTTTCTTTTTTGTGATCATTTAACAACAACCTCAAACATCTCATCGTAGGGTTAACCCAGCTCATCTCGCTCTCGATCGACAACAACTGCCTCGTCACGCTGCCATCCACTTTTGGGGGACTAACTTCTTTGAAACGCCTTGAGATCTTCAACAATAAGCTGAAGCGCTTACCAGAAACAGGGTGTTTCGGGCCTCTGACTGGTCTCGTAGAATTACGGTTGAGGCACAACCAGCTAGGCTCGTTGCCTCAAGACACAGGCGGGATGTCGAATTTACAGGTTGGTTTTATTCGTAAGAAATAGAAAGGGGAATCATTCAACTACAGGAAAAAGAGTCCCGAGTGAGCTTTATCCGAAATAAATCAAATCATAATTCAGGTTTACTTAATTGGCCATGCTATAAGCTCCTGGTAAGCGCCTTTCTTTACTCCGTTCACTGTATATTCTCGAATATCATACAGGTGCTCGACTTAGCCTACAACAATTTGGTTGATTTACCGGCGTCCTTTTCTGGCCTCGTCAGCTTGCGCCACCTTGATTTGACGTATAACCATATTTCAGAGGTTAGCCCGAGATCTTTTCTCTTGTTCGTTTCTATTCCTTTTTCAGTTTTTTTCGCCTATTTGTTTTTCGCCTCGATCTTCATCCATCTCTTTTTTTTTCTTCTTTTTTTTTTCAAACATCCATTCTCCTTACGTATGCCTTGCATTGCCACACCGGCCCCATATTTGACAAAGGTGGACGACCACGCACTCGTGGGCATGTCCAAGTTGCAGTTCTTTGAGATGCACCACAACAGCTTAGTCGGAAGGGCGCCGAGGAGCATCGGCGACATGAGCTCCATGAACAGGCTGGACTTGAGGTCAGTCATAAAGCTACAAGTGATATAATCGACCTATTTTTTCCCCGTCGACTATTTTTTTTCGATTCTCTGCATAGATATTACTGCGTACTCTTCGTAAGTCTTCTACTGTACCGATCTGCATCTTACGTTGTCCTCATTATATTATTTTCTATCATTATATTAGGTTCAACCAGCTGGAAGGGCTCTGCGGCGGCGACTTGGCCTTTGAAAACAACTTCCAATTGGAATGCTTGCTTCTGAGCCACAACAAAATGGAAGACTTTCCGGCCGAGGTTAAGGAAATTACAGTTGGTTGATGTTTAGCCGAGAACATCTGTCTTAAAAGGTTTCTGTGCGTGTGTATTTCTTCGCTGAAAACAATTTATTTCTTTAGTACGTTGAAATTCTCACTCATCTATGTGATTAATGTTTGTATGGTCTTCTATGTGCATGTAGATCGGAAAACTACGCCGCTTGCATACGCTTGAAGCCTCGGACAATGTCTTAACCAGCTTGCCTGCTGAAATGGGCGCCCTGCAATCGTTACATGTGCTCAAATTGCCTCGCAACCGGTACGGCAATCGTATACGTCGAGCGAGTAGTAGAGCAAGTGCTTATCAAAAAGAAGTTTGCACGAAATGTATGCTTTTTTCATTGAATACGCAATTTATACTCTTCTCTTTATTATACTACTAGTAGTAGTGCAAAAACGCCAACTGTCTTCCTGTGCCTCATCTCTGACTCAAATCATTGCAGGCTCACGAAGTTGCCGCCGGAAATGGCGTGCCTCTCAGCGCTTCGGACCTTGGAGCTCGAGCACAACCATTTGAAGCGTTTGCCGCCTTCGTTCTCGACTCTAGTGTCCCTCGAGTGGCTGAACCTGAGCCACAACGCCATCAAATCGCCGATTCCGTCGTCCTTAGGGCTCATTCCGAATTTGCACACCTTGCAACTGCAGGGCAACCAGGTATTGGGTTGGGTTTTCCAATCACTTAAAATGTTCTTTTATAGAACCATCCAAAATCTCCCTATTCGTGCTCTCCTCTGTTCTGCATGAAAATTTCTGCGCAATCTTGTCATGGTGCTGCCCGTACAAGTTTCGTCCTCTACGCAAATCTCATTAGTGTACCAAAAGCCAACCTTTCCTTTTCATATCTCCTTGATCACCCTCTCTCCCTCTTTTTCTATTCTATTTTGCACGTTTCCCTCAGGTCACCCAACTACCCGAAACCATCGGCTACTTGCGCTGCTTGCGGGCCCTAGACGTGTCTAACAACATCATCCACGCCCTCCCCGAGTCCCTGAGCCTGCTTCGAAACTTGCGAGTGCTGGACCTGCGGAGGAATGTATTGAGAGCCTTGCCAATTGGTTTGGGCACATTAGTGGATCTGGAGACGATTGAGGTGCGTGTAAATAGCAAGTGAAACGTATATACCATTCACTAAGGAATACAAAAATAATGTCTTATTCCTTAAACTTATTTTGTGTGCTTCATGTGAATTCTTACATGTGCAGGTGCAAGACAACCCATTGGACGAGCTGCCGCGCAATTTTCGGGACCCCACATCCGCCGAAGTGCTCGCGTGGGCGAAGAGAGAGTTGGTGTTCTTTGCGGCCGCCGTGCGGGAATGGGAGGGCCACGAAGCTGAATACGTGCACGGAGAACTGAACTTGCACCATTTCTTAGAGCAGGTATCTTTTATTACATATGCATGACTCTTCTATTCAATGGCGTGTGCGTTCAAATGTGCTGAAATTTCGCTCTTTTTTTTTTTTCGTTCATCCTTCACCTGTGTCGCTCTCTCCCTCGCTTTCGCTATCTCCTTCCTCATATTTTTCGAACCTATTGACTCATCGTGGTTCTTGAAGGTGGCGCGCCATCTGCCTTCTGAATATGCCAAATTAGTGCAGCCTCCGCCAAAGAAACGCCGCGAAGACCCTTCAAACCCCAACGCCATCGCTGAAGAAGGAGAAGAAGGCGGCGACGATAACGGCACGACTGGCAACAAAACGAGCAAAAGCAGTAGTAGCAGTAGCAGCAGCAGCAGCAGCACTCTCCCTGCAGTCAAAGGGGCAACGAAAAGCGGAGGAGGAAGTGGGTCTACAGTGGACGGATCCAGCAGCGTCGCAAGCGGTCGCACGGCCATGACGGGAGCTACCACCTCAACGAAAGACTCGCAGGCGACCACCAACAGCATGGTTCGTGTTTCTTCGCGTCTGAGGGTTCAATAGATGCATACTTTTACTAAGAAAATGCCTATTGTGTCGCTGTTCTCATTCCTATTCTTCGCTTTGAAGTTCGGATACAAAATTTTTGTTTCTTTACTTGTTCCTGAAATGTGCGCTTTTAGTGCGCGTTTTTTTTTTTTGCTTTCGTTCGTCACTCTGTATGGTTCACTTTCGTTGGCGTGTGTAATTCCTTCTATTCCTAGATACAGGGAAGGTCTGCGAAACGGGCAGCCGCTCAGGCCGCGGCCTTTCAAGAGCAAAATGCTCTCTTAAGGCAGCAGGTCACCACTTTCTTCTTCAAAGCCAAACAAAGGGGCGTGGTGCCTTTGTACGCGAGTGTCAGCATGAACGAGCAAGTGGAGCGCGGCGACGTGAGCCAGCTGACCAAAGCCCGGCGGTGGAAGAGGGCCGCGCAGGCCAAAGCGGAAGAAGCCGAGCTCTTTGCCGACTCCTTCGACGATGAGGTAGGGGTGAAAGGGTATTGGATAGCACGGAGAAGAGTAAATTGGGTGATAGTATGAGCAGGAGGTTATGGGGGTCTGAAGGACGAGAGACGAAAGAAAAAAGAGTGGAAATAAGAGATACAGAGTATAGATTATTCACCGCCTACCTGTGCTGTTCATTGCCTTGGTCTGTCTCGAATCCTGCTACCACGTCTCACGCCTTTCTCGTCTCTTTATCATTGACATTTGTTCAGATTCGCCGGTTCCGCTTGATGCTGCAGCCCTCGCAAGAAGCGGCAGGCTCTGCTTTGCTGCACCACGACGATGACTTCGAGGTGAGCCTTGTTCTCTCACTTCTGTGCAATGTCTATCTTTCCGGTTTGTTTTTTCAATTAATTATGAAATCCGCATATCACACCGGCTGCCTCTGCATGTATTTCTTCCCTTCTTTATGCCTCGCTCCTCACAGAGCCATGCCGATCCGTCTGCAATGCTTCAAGCACTTATGCAGCGCAACTCCACTCAGAGCTCAAGCAGTAAAAGCGGCAGCACAACTTTTAGTCCTTATCAGCAAGCCCAGTACCCCCGCTATTAGATGTTTAATTTATTTGTTTGGTGCTACTACGTAGTTTTATAAATCGAATACATGAACGGGTTGGTTGCTATATATATGTGGATCTGCCTTGTATTTGATAGATGTCCGTTTTCTGTTTTCTATTGAGGGGTTTGGGGCTTCGTGATTCATAAGTAACAAGGAAAAGTATGGTAATGGTTATGGGAAGGTAATTCGAAACCGAATTCTAATACTTAATGCATTAGAATTACAATATAAAATAATTCCGGAGTGCTTTCTGTCTTCCCATATTTTTTGGTTGGTTATTTACTATTTATAAGTTTGGTCGCTCATTTTCTGGCGTGCATCTTTTCATCAAAAATTGATATCCCCGATAACCCTTTATATGCGGCAGCCGGAGATTGATACCGACCAAGGATACTTCACTCTCATTCCCGAACTCCTTCTCAGCATCCAAGTATATGCTCGAAGATAGTAACGAACCGCAATCGGAGGCATCAAGAAGCGCGGTGTTGCCATCTTACACTGCGAAGAACGAAGTCCAGTAATACTGAATTTAGGATGTTGAGGAAGTAAGAGCAGAAATCGAGAAAGAAAGGAAGGGAGAAGAAGCAGGGAGTACGAAAATGAGAAAAATAGAAGGAGTCTTTCTTAATGCATCTTAAATTGGAGAACTATCACTTGGCTCACTTTTTCTTTGTCGCTTAGTTCGACGCCTGCTTGACGGAAGAGTTGCACGATTTCGCTTAGGCTGTATTCTGTGGCCCAAATCAGCGCTGTCTTGCCAGCCTACGACGTGAGAACAATTGGAATTGATCGAGAGGAAAGGGAAAAGCTTAGGAAATATAATTGAGGGAATAAAGCATTGGACTCGAGTTGATTTCAAAAGCTTAAAGAAGTCAGTCAATCCATGAAGAAAGCTATATAAATTTCAAATTACACAAGTGAACGCATAAAGTTACTCTTCGACTCACTTTGTCCTTGGCGTTAGTGTCAGCACCAGCTTGAAGGAGGAAGTCTACGATATCTGTATGGCCCTTGCTTGAGGCGTAAATGAGCGCTGTGAAGCCTCTCTGTAATGATGCAAACCAACAAAAAGGCAAGCGGATACCAATTGATAATTAAGAGTGCCAAGGTAGAGAATGCATTCGTGGATATGATGGTAATATGCCTCACTTCACAACTTTGTCTTCAATCAATGAATGTCAAGGAAGCCTCCTTTGAGTAGTCGCTGACTAGCACAAGCTCGTGCGCACCGTGAGTGGCGAATCAATGCCCGCAGCTCGCACGTCGATGTCGACGCCTATTGTGAGGCAATCTTGGACCACGACCAAGTCACCTCTCTCCGCTGCGCGCAAGAAAGTAGTCGTTGTGCTCATCTGATTTAGAAGAGACGGAAACCGTGAACAATATAGAAGGTGATGAGTATTGAATATGGAAACCCCAACACGCGTACAATTTTATGGATGAAATAATTATGAAATTTACCGCAACGGCAGCTGCAATCACAGCGCGCACCCAAGCCTGTGCCTTGGGCGAATACGGGCTTGGCATGAGTTGTAAAGACTCGGTACGTGTTACCGTCATCTCGAGGTACTCCAAGACATCACCAGCACAGTCATCCGGTAAGTCAGCAAAAGGCTGCGTGCAAGACGCAAGCTGAACTATAAAAATGCCTCGCGCCCAACCAACAACTGCTGTGCGGGACGCTGGCGGGGCCCAGGTGAATGAAGGTTCCAGGTGAGCTGTACTCAACGATACTCGTGTTGCCGGTATTGGTTCCTCGGGTGTGGAGAGAGTTGCGCAGTGTGCAATTGCTGCGGAGACGAGTGCAGATGGGTCAGCAGCAAGAATGGCAAGGACGCTAGTGTGATGCTTGAGGAGAGCGCGGCATGGGCTTTTTGCGGCGAGGTCAAGAGGTGTGACACCTTTCGATTGCTTGCTCGTAGCTTTGGCGTTCAAGTCTGCACCTGCTTTGATGAGGGATGGCGTTGTTGCGATGTCTCCTTTCATCACAGATTCGTGGAGTGGGCTGCGACCCTCCTATAAATAGTTGAACAAGTAAAACGGGCACATTCTTGGAAAAATCAGTCTTCATAGCAAAATTATTCGTACGGAACTCAAACATGTATATAAATTATTTTGAGATGATATGAAAGACGGGTCTAGACGCCCCAAGAGATATTCCGAACCGACCTTACAATTATAACCTCCAACAATGAGAAGGGTATGTGCTACGTCGGGGTCGATTGATGAATGATGCTTGTCAAGGGCGGCGCGGGACGCAGCCGGAGAAGTCACCAAGGCTGCTTGGCATGCCACCAAAGCTAATGCTGCCGCAGAATTTTCACTTGCCGTTGCCTCCTCGTCTTTGGTGGATGACTGAGCGGCCGCTGTAGATCTTGAAGATAAGCCACCTTGGTGCTTACTTAGCTCCGCCATAGGCTAGATCTGGCGATGCGTCGTCAAGTCTGAATAAGCAGATGAAATGTCCAGATAATTATTTTGAGCTACTTTGAGCATGTCATCCGATATCAAATCTAAAGTCGAGATTATGATTGAGTCACGTATGGCGTTGACGAATAATCATCCCACTATCATTCACAACAATCGGAAACTGGTCGTCCTCCTTTGAGGTCTCTAGATCGAGCTACTAGAGGTGCACAACTGCTTAGTATCCCGAAGGATACTACAGGTAGATTCAACATCACGGCCTCAAAGCCTCGAAGTCTCAACGTCTCGTGTCACGAAAGAATGGCGGCATTGCATAGCATGAAGGCAAGGTTCAAGCGCCCCTGCGGGGTAATTATACGAGAAAAAAAAAATCTTGGATGCTTACTACTGTACAGACAGTAGTCGTGATGTTGTGAAGCGATTTTTCGCCATACGAGAAAAGAAAAGACGAGGCGTTTACATAGCAAATGAAATCGCCACCGACATACTTTAGCCAAAGTTTTGAAACTCCGGTGGTCATGTGTGATGTGTCATGTGGAGACTGGTTGGGAATAAAGTATTATTGCTCATGACACAGAACCGCAGTATAGATAGAAGAAAACCCCTGGGATGGTGATAGATCACGATAAGGCTAATAATGCCGATGCCGTGCGTCTCAATCAAGTGCACTAATTACTTGAAATTTATGAGGCCCAAGTCCCCAATTCCCAGTATGCTATGTAGTTTTGCGAATTGCCACTGCAATTATTTACTTTCCGAAGACGCATCTGCCCAGATGGCTGCAAAATGGCCATTGGGGTTCTGCAGCAGCGCTTGCGGCGGGCCGTGCTCCAGAACTTTGCCATTACCCAACACGAGAATGGAGTCGTAGTCAATGATCGTCTGGAGGCGGTGCGCTATGGTAACAATGGTTGGGCGGCCAGCGGTGGATGCCGCGGACTCGTCGCGAAGTACGCTTTGAATCAGTGTGTCCGTCTCTACATCCACGCCTGAGGTCGCTTCGTCGAGCACCAGCACGCGGGCTTGCCTCAGCAGAGCGCGCGCAAAACACACCAGCTGACGCTCTCCTTGGGACAAACTGCTGCCCATGTCATCGAGAGGCTCTTCAATTCCTTTAGCGAGCTTTTCTACAAGAGGCTTAAGCCGCACTAGGGCTAAGACGCGGTGCACATCGGCATCCGAATAAACACCTGCAGGGTCTAGATTGTAGCGTAAGGTGCCACTGAAGATCACTGGGTCTTGCGGAATAATGGCAAGAGACGAGCGAAGACTCGACAAATCTACTCTAGCAATGTCCACCCCGTCAATTGTGATACTGCCACGCTCCAGCTCCACAATCCGAAACAACGCAGTGATGAGTGACGATTTCCCAGCACCAGTGCGACCGCAGACGCCAACACTGCTCCCGCCGGGAACATCAAAGCTGAGGTCTTGCAGCACCAGTGGGCCGTCGCGGTACCTCAAACGCACATCTTTGAAGCTCAGCGTTCCTTTGCTGGGCCAATTTTCGGTTGGAGCAGTACCTTCGACGCTTGAAGGCAAGTAATCGATTTCGGTGGGCGCCTCAACAAATTCCATCAAACGTTCCACCGATGTCATGTAGGTTTCAGTGTCAATCAACACTGATGCAACAAGAGAGTGGCAACGACGTAAACGGAAATTTGATACAAGAAAAGGACATCCAAATTATTCAAGCCTACCTTGCACGCAACGTTGAAACAAAGCAGTAAGCTGCAGTGCATAGACAAGCGCTACACCCAGCAGCAGAGGGTTCACGCGACCAAACTGGTTGAGGAAAACTGCGAAGACAGCGACCAGAAACAACACTGTTGAACCCATGATCTCGAGTCGAATGGTGACCCAAGACAGGGACATCCATAGATGGTAGAAAAATTTCACGTTCCTGTGCACATAACAAAGGGTATTGTCAAATAAAAAAGGTCTTCTCATGTTAGGCAGACTATAGTACACTTGTGAAGGCTTACTTGTCCATTTTCTGCCGGTGTTCAATCAAGAATCGGTTCATGCATCCGAATGCGCGGATCGTCTCCAGGCCATTCAAAGCTTCGGAAAACGACGCATACACCGGGGATCGGCTGACGGATTCGAGCCGTTTCAAATCACGGGATGTAGCTCGAAATACCGAGAAGATGTATTGAAAGGCAAGTGCGAGGAGAAAGAGCGGCACGAGAAAAAACGGCGTGCTTGCCACGCAAAGAGCAAAGATCGACAAAACCATGAAGCAATTCATGAGGACCTGAAAGAGCAAAAGAGGACGAAACATCGATTTGTTTGCGAATGATACATGCAGAAGAATATTGGGATACGGAAGTATAAATGTACCTGGAGGAGATATTCAGGTATTTGGACATCTAGGACTTCGGTGTCTTTGCCAAAACGGTTCAAAACTTCTCCAACTGTACATGTGTCAAAAAATAGCGGAACAGAGGCCTGTGTAGAGGAAATAAAAAATCACAAAAAGATGAATATAGTGCATTACTTAAAATTGAACATGATAATAAGACTGCACCTTCATGACACGCTTGAGAACAATGTTGTGAAGTTCCTTGCTGCTGTGAATCGCGAAAAGATTGAGGAGGGACGTGCGGATCACCAAAAGCACAATTGTTATCAGTACGCCCGTGAGATAGGTTGCCACAGGCAAGTTCCATGAGTGCACGTTTCCTTTAAGCTCCGCCCAGCGTGCGCCAGCAATGTCCGCGTACACTCGAGCCGACTGCGCCAGGACGAAAAGAAACACCAGGGCAAAGAGGCCCATGGCCCCTGCTTTTCCGCTCTGGCCAGCGCTGATGTAGGAAAAGTACACTGAACTCTTTACGCCTCCAGTGGCCTTGGCTTCTGTCTTTGCTAGCTTTCCATTGGAGACCTCTGGTGCAGTAGCAACGATTTTCGAAGCATTGGACGCAGAAGAATGAGTGTCTTCATCAGTGACGTCAGATACTCCTTCGCTTGACACTGAAGTGTACTGCGGAAAGCTGCTCGCTAATGATGAATACGGCCCATCAAATGCGATGCGTCCATCTTGAACAACAAGAATTCGGTCAAAGCTTGGAAGCAGATTCAAATGCGAATTCAGAGTGACAACTCGAAGAGTGTTGGCTAATACACCCTGAATGCCACGCTTAAACATTGCGGCACCTGTCGAATAATTTCATACGCAAAGATGCAATTATCAAATCCATCAAGTAAGCATGCATGGATATCGATTTAGGTAATATTCTTACAACCGTACCTGTCCCACTATCAACAGCGGAGAATGGATCGTCAAACAAAAAGATTTGAGCGGCAGCGTGGTGGCACAGACATCTCGCAAAGGCAACGCGTGCCTTCTGCCCACCCGATAAATTGAAGCCGCGCTCTCCTATTTCGGTCTGTACGAAAACAAGTAAAACTTGAAAATAATGAACTGGAGACGTATTGCAGAAAATAAGAATAGACTAATCCAACCTCTTCGCGGGCAGGTAAAACGTCGAGGTCAGGCAGTAAACAGGCAGCATTCAAAGCTGCATTGAAGCTTCCATCGGCTTCAGCCTCCGCGAAGGTCCGCCCAAAGAGCACGTTTGCTTTCAGAGTCAGACCTTGAATCCAAGGAGTCTGAGCCATGTAGGCTTTGGCACCGCTCGTAACTGGCGGCTTTCCTTTTGTTTGGTTCAATTCGCCCAAAATAGAACTGATGAGCGCGGTTTTGCCACTCCCAACAGCACCGACAACAGCGACGAGTTCTGTTGGGCCAATATTCAAGGAAACGTCCTGAATTGCGATCGCAGAATCTTCACTGCTATTGGCATCACCACTGCCCCAAACGAATGAACAATTTTGCAGCTGAACTCTACCACTACCAGAACGATGGCTGTCACCAACGGGAACAGTATCTGAAATTGTGTCAAGAAACATAAATTTCTCTAACCGGGTCAAGCTTACACTTGAATCGTACAGCAATTTCATAGCCTGCGCTAAAAGATTCATTGGAAAGCGCACGATGTTGATAAACGCCATGCAACGGAAGAGCTTCTGGTAACTTAGGTCTTGCTTGGCCCCAAAGACGTAAAGCTGGAGAGAGACACATCAGATGGGCAAAATCAGATAAGGTACGTAATGTTGGCATGACAAACATATAAAAGAGGCAAATAAATACCGTAAAAATAACGACAGCTGTCATAGGACCTGACATGAACATAACTTCACGAAGAAACCCATTATACTTCAAATATTTCCAAATGTGCTTGAGTTCTTCTTTGCGGTCTTCTTGGACTTTTTCAACCATGTTGGATTCCCAAGACAGAAGCTTAAGGCAGCGAATGCCTTGAAGAATTTCGGACATTCTTTGTACACGTCGGTCTGAAGCCTTCGAAATTTGACGACGAGCGCTACCAATAGCCTTAGACAGTGCCCTTTGCAGAGGAATAAGCATTGCGAGAAGGCCAAATCCTGCGATGGCGCTAGCGCCAACTTCGACGTAGAGCGCGATGAGTGAAAGGAGAAACGCACATGGGCCATGCCACAAGTAGCTCAGAAATTGTACACCAAGTAAAAGCTTTTCAGCATCAATGGCCATGAGGTTTGTTACGTTGCCAACGCTGCTTTGTGCTCGAGCTGCGTTCGTAAGATGAAGTGATTTCTCAAACACAGCCATCATCATGGCTGTGCGCACTTGCAAGCCAAGCTGTCTCGAGTTAAACATAGCAGCAGAAATGCAGCACGACGAGGAAAATGAAATGATTCCCAACCCACACGCGAGCGCCAATCCTTGCTTGAGCTCAATCTTAGATGAACTTGTTAGACCATCAATCAAAGCGCCAATGATGAAGGGTTGCGCAAATTGAAGCACCATAAAAGCAAACTGAAACCCTAGAAGGAGAAAAGTAAAGAAGGTACAGTAGTAGGTTAGATCAGTAACCAAGTAACTTACTTATAAAAATTACAGCATTTACCAGCTGCGCGAAATAATCGAGGCTTGAACGCTCTGTATAGTGCTTTCATCAGTGATGGTAGCTTGCTTGCACTGGCTGCAAGTTTCACTTCAGTGTTCCACGCCTCTCGGATGTCACCAGCACCCTTTTCTGCAGACATACTTGTAGGTGCTGGCCAGATATCTTCAGCATTCAGTTGGCCGGCGCCCATATTTGAAGCTTTATGAATGAGTGGATTCAGCCATGCTAACCACACCAGCGATATCCAATTGAGGCCTATAGACGGATGCTCCGACGGTAGTGTTTGGCTGTTGTTTTGAGGAGAATGTATTTCAGCTGATTTTTGCTGTAATTTGAGAGATTCAAATTCGCTTGGCGCTAGCCCTGACGCAACTAGTTTCGGCATGACGTCGAGGTAGTACTTATACTTGTGCTATATCACACGTGAAGTCGTTGCCACTAGTAACTTATGTTGCAATGCCTCTGTGAACTCTGTGGCCTCTTCAGTCGTCTGGAAGTGTGTAATTATCAGATGCTCGCACAACTCATCTCATCACAGCGAGAGGAGCTTCCTTCTGCGCGTACGTACGTACGTGTGCGCACACGTATTTCGTACTTATTTTTGATAGGGAGTGGCATTTCCAAACAACCGCACAGAGAAGAGAGAAGGCGCAGACACAGAGACAGAGAATATAGATACATTTCTTAAGTGGACAGAACTACTTTAATTCCTGCATGTTGCTGTGAGCTTTGTATGCTCTAGAGAAGGAACTTCAGAAATATTTCCAAGGCGTTCCTATTTCATTCACTCAGCCCAGTCAGACTTGTTCTGGAGGATTCATTAAAACGCAGCTTTATGATACTTGTCGTTGTTTCTTTATAATTTGGGATTATAATCCAATCGAATCCAAAACCCAACACTCATCTCAAGTAACCGAATAAATTCAAAAATAATACGTAGAAAGTCCACTTCTGTGATAATGCCAAGTCGGTGAAATACAAATGAACTGAATAAGAACTCCGGATTCCGGATTCAGTTAGCACTCCACATACCACATAGAAAAATGTGACATACAGGAAGCACCATGACTTTAATGAATCTGTCACTTGCAGAGAACTCCAAAATATATCTACTGTGCTCATGCCAATTCCAAAAAAACTTGGCGAGAGCTGGCCAAAGGTCGCGCCAAGAAGGCCTCAAAGCTCATTGTCACGACGAGAAGGAGGCTGAGACTTGTGTCTGTTGTCTGCCCATTCGCGTGCTGCTGCTTCCACGCGCTGCTGCATCTCTTCTTCTGGCGAGATGGGAAGCGGTGGCATTGGTGCGCCCTTTTTGGACTTTTGCTTGATGTCGATAGGTTCCTTCCTCTTTATCTTCTTGCTATCTTTGCTGCTGCTGCTGCTGCTGCTGCCCTTGCTTCTAGTACCAGAAGGAGAAGAAGAAGGCGTCGAGGTTTCGTCCTTTTTGCGTGACTTCTTCTTGCTTGATTTGGTAACAGCATGTGCTGTAAACTCCTTGGCAAGCCCTACACTAGTCGCAAGGTTGAAGGTTAAATGCCCCCAATCTTCAGGGATAATTACCATGTCGCCTGCTCTTTGCACGCACCTGCAAAAGATGAAAGGAAGAAAGAGATTAAACTTGAAGGAGTCTAGAAGGTAACATAGACATCTTGATAAAAAAGAAAGTACAGGACTCATCGAGATATTGTAATCGATGTAGATACAGACAACAAAATGATCTATCATCTTCACACTGTACCGCAGATTCTTTGGGTTATCCTCTCGCTCATCTCGAGCTTGCGCAGCAGCGTCTTGATCAGCCAGGTCTTGCACCATTTGCGCGGCTGTCACAGTGGAGAAGGCGGCCTGATTGGGCGGCATAATCACCCACCCTTTTAAACCGTACACCAGGACATTGGCTGCAGCGCCGTGGTAATGCAGTTGGGCACCGCTAGGACGTGAAAGAGAGGTCAGAGCAGATGAGAATGAGGATAGGGAATGGTGAATATATAGCCGGAACTACTTCGCTTACTTGCCGAGTGACTATCAACCAGCAAATAGACACCAATAAACAAGATTCTTGTGTTACAACATTGGCTCTCTCGTTTTCGAATCCTTTCTACTGCTGCTATTCGATTCAGTCACTCACACTCGTTACCTCCCCGGTGGCCCCACGTAGAATTGTCCGTTATTCACGGAAAAGGCTGCCAAGCCCGGAATCCCGTCTTGCATGAACGAAGGCACTTGAGGCCACATCTCCAATACTGAAGAGCTGTCTGTTTTATTTGTGTCAGCATAATCAGCAAGATTGTCAGTGCCGCTGGTAGTGCTGGTTCCATCGCTAGCACTGACTTCATTGTCTCCTTTATCTTCTCTCGCTGGAGTATTGGATTGGAAGCCGCTGTGATGAGTGCTAAAAATGTAAGCCGGTGCTCTTTTAGTACCATCAGAATCACCGTCTTCTTTGCTTGCTACTACATCGCTCGTTATGCTCTGTAAGTAGTCATCTAAGCGCAACGCTGCTGGTTTTGCTTTGTTAGGCTGAAAGAAGTGAGGTAATGCCACCTGAGCACCATATGGGATGTAAGGTGTACATGATATTTTGAGGAGAAATAATCAAAAATATAAGGAACCATGTCTCTGTACTTATGAATTCAAGTTTACACAGGAATGTTCGTTTTCGACCCCCATGAAACTATTGAGACATTTAATTATGTCATCTTATTTTCTCTGCCGCCTCTTTACATCATAATAACGAAAGAAGAAAGAGCGCGCATCACATGTGCACACACCAACCTCAGATGCCTCCCAGGTAGTGTTTCCATTCTCTAATATGAGGGGCTCCAGGGCCATATGCTCTATGAGAGGGCGTAAATTTACGTCATGGCGCACGTAATCGCGCACGATTACGGGCCGGAGCTTGAGCACAAATTCGGTGATGAATCTGTTTAAGAAATTGGTAGATTTTTATCATAGCGGGGAGACACCATTAGAAGGGGGTAAGGAAGAAGAAGGAAAGCTGATGGAAGCGGAGTTGGAGAAGGACGCAAACATAAAGAAGCGGCAGTGAAAGGACAAAACAAAGGTTAAGCAATTACATTAAAGGGAGTCGTATAGATGGTCTTTTGATTCCTTGTCAATTATACCGTGCTGTACACGTACCGCTCAGGATGCGCAGCCACGTATTCGCCGTCAACCTCTGCGAAATCGCAAGTGTCCATTGACCCGCCCGGAAACAACAACTCTTTCTCCCGCTTCTCCCCCTCCTCTGCCACCGTTGCTGACGTAGGCCACCCTCCATCGCCATAAGGGCCTGACGTTACCCAATCTTTCGCAGCCGGGTACGACGCTTGTTTCGGTTTCGGTTTTCCGTCTTTCACGAAGGTGTAGGGGAGGTTGGTCAGCTTCCCCGCGTGCGCTTCGAGGAGGTCTAACGGAGTAACGCCAAAAGCATCTGAAAGCGCACACAAATGGGAGGACATGTGTGGGGGCGACGTGAGGACGTTGTCACATACGGAGTTAGAAAAAGAAAAAGAAAAAAAAGACGATAGATAGATAGATGAAGAAAGGAACACTTGCACAGCCAGGAGGCCAGAAGAAAATATAAAGAATATTCGGTCCAGTAAGGTAAAGGGGTCCATCACTCATTGAGCAAATTCATGTCTTGTCAACACAGCGGGGTTGCAGTGCCACAAAACGTGCAATTTTGTGTGGTGCTTTCTTGTAGTTGTTATCCTCTTTCTAAGCCGTGCTGCCTAGATTCCTTACTCTTTTGAAGTTTAAAAGTAAATTGTATAACACTAGATAGGGGTGAACCTGATTCACCTGGTTCTAGGCCACGGTCGGGGTCGTCGTGAATCACTTGCCACGCTTGCTCCACAAACCCTTGCTTGATTAGCACGCTCGGCAGAGGGGGCCACGGCTGCTGTTGCGCAGCTTCCGACGCCGGGGGCGGCACTTGCCCTTCAACCGCGTAGCCTTTGCGGGCCAGCTTCAGCAGCAAGCGCACCTGGCCCGTGTGCGCGTACATGTGCGCAAGGGGAGTGGCGTCCAGAACCTGGTTGGAGGTGCCACTGCCTGCTGGCTGTCCTTCTGCTCCTGGTGCTGCCTGTCCTCCCTTATCTTTCAAAGAGGAAGAAGACGAAGGCGTGTTCGTCCGGTCTCCACATGAGTCCAAGATAGCCACTAACATGGGCGCGCAAAACTTTTTGTGCAAGCGGTTCAGAGCTGCTACTGGCAGCACACCCGTGCTCACTCCGCTGCTGGTACTACTGCTGTCGCTGCTGCTACGGCTGTCTTCATTTGAGGCATTTCCAGGGATGCCGTGGAAAGCATCAGCGAGCGGCGACACTAACGCGCGAAACCTCTGCGCACACCTGGGGCTCCCACCGACCGATCGGTTCAAGGAGAGAGACAAAGCATACGCGCAATTTATGAAAAAGGGTTAATTTCGGCATGCAACAAACGAGAAGAGTCGAGGGAATATAGAAAAAAATAATATCAACATGAGACTCGAGTATTACTCTTTGAAAGCTCGCTCATGAGAACATGTAGTCTTCGCACGGTGTACACACCAAGACGAGACAGACCCTTTTTATGTATAAACAAGCATCCTCACCGCGTTCCACACTTGGCTTGCAGCTCTGTGGTAGATCCCGCTTTCAGCTGCGCGGTGGCCGTGGAAGCTTTGGACGCGTAAAACGACGCGCCGTAATCGCTGTCGTTGGCCACGTGGAACGGTCCGCCCAGCACGGCTTCGTGGACGGCAGTGTAAAACAAGGGCCGCGCGTAGGCGCACGTGTCGTAGTGCTCCTGCACCAGCGCTTGCACCTTACGAGGGGTGGGTTGTGAGTGACAAGTAGAAAAGCATGTCATTAAGAGGTGCCATGGATAAGAAATGTAACTAGTATGTACATGGAGATCATATCGGTACGGGTAAAAAAGTTGATGAGCTATTGAGTGCCTACTTAGTAGAGCATGGGATAATGAATATAATGACGATGACTATCTTTTCGAGGGGTTGATTTGATAACTGAGTAAGGTCCGGCGGTAGGATTAATGTAGGCAAAAATCTATAAAATCCTACCTCAGAGTCGCTAGCTGAGGCACAAGCTCCGTTTGCTTTGGCTGCAATCCGTAGAGCCTAATAACAGAATGAAAAAAACGTGTAAAAATACAAACAACAGTGGGCGTCTGGGGCAACCTTTAAAGTAGGCAACATTCATGTGCATGCAGTCATATTATATATAGAAGTCATGATGATTCGCAAATTCTAGTAAATTAAAATTCATTTCGTGCGATTCGCCCGTGCTCACCCGAGGAGCGTGCAGAGTTGTCGCCGCTTTCGCTGCATGCATAAGCTCAGTATTGGAGCGCCCCGCGAGAAACGTCGCCACAGCCTCGACTTCAGACATGTTAGCATCGTCGGTCGCGTCTACGAAGGCTTGGACATCTAAGGACTCCTGTGGTGTAGCGTCGTCAGAGACGTGCAAGTTCGAAGCCAACACACCCTGCCTCGCGCCGCAGCGGTCGACGACACGAACACATGCGCACGGTACACAAAACATACACAATAAGTCAACTACAAACGAGACAAACCAACTTAGAATAAGACTTTAGGAATAATATAAAAAGTAAGGACAAGACGGATGGGAGAAAATATGACGACAGAAGGACTCTAGGGCGGCTCCCATTTTTATGCCGTACCCCAGGCTCGAGAGACGCTGCATGCGCCGCTCTGAAACGAGCTAGTTCTGCCTTCGCTGCCGCCAGTTCCGATGCTAGAGATGATACCTCATCTGAAGCAGCAGCGTTAGATGCCGCACAGGCAACTAGTGCTCGAAGTAGCCCGCGATGAATGCCTTTCTTCCCCATGCCGAGCAAAGGTTGTGTAGAAATTTCGTGAAATTCCCCGCAGAATCATCCGACGACATCCTCGGACGACGGACGACGACATCAAGAGAAGAGAAGAAAAATGCGTGAAAATGCGTGCCACTTTGGACGTTGGACGTTGGACCGCTACAATCCACCATCCTACAGTGCCATCTACCATCAATTCCATGTTCCATGGCTGCTCGGGCATGTGTGCCTGATATCTGATTAGGTTCCCTTCCTCATTTGAACTGCTTTGCTTTGTGTGCCTACCTGTTAGCCTTCTATTTCCGGCCGCTTGGATCCTGCTTTATTAACGATGGGGATGGGGATAGGAAATTCTTTTGGTTTTTAACATTTAACATTAATCACCGAGGGGATAGGAGATGGCGGAAATAAATGTCACTTTTTTCTTTTTAAATTCCAAAGCAGCTCGGTGTCGAGTAATACGAGCAGAATTTAGCCAGAGGAATAGAGGAATTTACTTGTAATTGGGAATGATCGAGGAAGACATCCAGCAAACAAATCTCTTTGGGCTCTTAAATTTACGTTCGAAGGGGAAGATGGTGATGTAAGTGCGAAGTGAACATCTAAAATAAAGCCACAAAGCACTTTTTGGCCAGAGCCCAACCCGGATATTCTTATTGCCTTTCCTCTCTTAGTTCCCAGCCGGCAATTTTTTTTAAATGGACCACATCAGTTGCGTTCATAAAACGGGTAGCCTGGCACGGAGCCATAGTCATCGTCGGCGCCGGCAAAGAAAGGGCCCCAGTCGGCTTTCAGAGCAGTGCAGTTGGCGCTGTACTCCTTCAGGACGGCGCGAGTGACGTTGGGCATGCACCCCTACAGCACAGATTTGATATGACAGACAAAAAGGCGGAGGGCTGAGCGGGGGCCGTGTAGCAGAGTACAACAACACAGACACTCGCATCAGTCGTTCATTCTCATTTGCAGCGGCCTGATACAAAATGGTCAAGAATGAGCGCAAAAGCTCTTCATGGCTCATGATGACGATAAAATGCGCGATGAATGAATGACGATAATACCTCCACGAAGTGTGCGGTGAGCTTGGGGCAATATTTTGCCAAATGTAGCACCTGTAGTATACGTCGATAAGATAAGAACATGTTATATCGAGAAGACGACACGAATTTGAGAGATTTTAAAGAAACCTGCACAACAAAAACCAAGACTTTTCTTAATTTGCTTTGTTCACCTATCAAAGAAAACGACGTAGTATATATGTTTTTTTACATGTTCGCACCACCCTTTCATACCATGTTTTCGCTGAAGCAAGCGCAGTTGCTGCGGGCCGGCACAATCGTGGGCACTGGGCTGGGCGGGAGGGTGGGCGGTGGGGTAGGTTTGAACACCGGTAAACTTGAGGGCGAAGGGGTGGAGGAGGGAGGTGGAGTCGGGGGAATCGAAGGGATCGCAGAAGGCAGCGGGGAAGGCGCTTCGGAGGGGTACAAGATCAGCTCACACGCCACGGTCAGCTCAAAGCCGCCTTCTTCGCCCGCGCTGGCTCTGTAGGAGATATTGAAAGAGAGAGAAGGTTCAAGGAGGGTATTCAGCAAAGTGACATGATGAAATAGAAGTTTACACACGATTTAATCCGAGACAGAGAATAGTTTATGATGCAATGGAGATAGGTAGGCCCAGTACTTTCTGTATGCCCTAATTTACTACTCCGGCAAATAAATATATATACATACCCGTCAACAGTGAGGAAGACCTCCGAGCTGGTGCTGTCCCGGCTTACTTCTATGACCACTACGGCGCAATCTGCCAAGCTTGCAGCACCTGTCACGTTGGCCACCAGGGATGTTTGGGTGGGGGAGGTGGCTGCACTAGTGGTGAGGGCCTGAGTGCGACCCAAACAAACAGAATACAAGTAGATATACAGAACAAGCGAGGTTATAGATACCATCATGAGGATTTAAGGGGGGAGCTTGAGGAGAGAGACGAAGGTTTGACGTGATTGGGAAAGAGGCGGCGAGAAAGAAAGAGAGAGAGAATTAAAGGATCAAAAGGAGAAGATCGCACTAAGCAGACGAAGTAGAAGGAGGTTAAAAAGCAAAACTGTATTGGGAAAATTAGAAATAAATCAAGGTTTTTGTGCGGATAGTTTTCTGGTGTTTTAGTTCCTTACGTTGCCGCCGTCGAAGGGACAGCCGTCGTACGCTCGCAGCGAAGGCGCAAACCCTTTTGCTCCTACAGGGCAGGCCGTGGCATAGACGTAGCGCGGCGTAGGGACGCCGACAAGGAAGTTGACTTCGCCAGCTTCCGCGCCGTCGTAGTCTTTGTTCATTCAAATAAGATGACAGCAGCATAAAGAGAAACACACACACGCAAGTTTGTGGTCAGAAGAGAAAAGGAGGCTTTGGGAAAAAAAACAAGTCTGAAGAAAAACAAGTCACGAAACAACACAAGATATAAAAACACATATGCGACAGAAGATGCTCCGGTACCGTATTTCCCCGTGGTGTTTCCCGCCACGATGGTGCCACAACTGGCAGTGGTGGTCTGGCACAAGTCGGGGGTGGGGACTTCCGTAGGTGCTGGCGTGACGGAGGGCAGGAGGCTCACGGAGGGCAGAAGCGTGGGCGAATCAGAAGGGGCCAGCGAGGGCACAGTCGAAGGGGCGAGGGAGGGGACCAGGGAAGGCGCGGACGTGGGAGCAGTGGTGTTGACACTTGACCCAGCGAGCCGCCGCTCAAAGCGCAGGGCTTGTTGAAGTTTCGCAGAACTGTCGCTCGCTACTTGCCTCGCCCCATGTAGCAGCATGTCTTTGCCAGTGGCCTCATCGTTACTACTACTCCTGTCAACATCGCTACTGCTACTGGTGCTCTCATCCTCTGAGTTGATTTCCGAAGCGGCAGAATCGCCACTTGCAGTATAATGATTGTTGTTTGGTAGTGTCACAAGAGGAGCTCGCAAATCGAGGCCAGCGCTGTCGTGGCAGGTGAGTTGCAGGGCAACATGGTACGGCGCGCCCGACGATGGCCCGCCTCGCGCTCCTGCAGTAACCACGGCGTAGTAGCCCTGGGGCTCCTGGCTCTTGCTACTAATGCTGCTGGGTGATGACGAGTCTGAGCCAGCGATTTCTGGTGCTGCCCGCTTGGCATAGGGGGCACTAAAATCATCGAAGGAAACAGAGAAGCAAGGAACCAAAAAGCGTGAAAAGGATGTAAATCTAGGGAAGAAAAAGGAGGATAGATAATGCTGTAGAGAATAAAATCAGTGCATCGTTTAGTGCATTCTACGAGTGTGCGGTCGCACACCGGGGGTGTTCTAGCATGCTTGTTACCTTTGTGGGAAATAAGTCAAAGAGGCAGCGCGTGAAGCCGCAGTGCAGGCCGTGTCACGCGAATTGGACGCTACAGCGGATCGCACCAGCGCAGACCGATCAGAGCGTGCAGCCGAGGCAAAACCGTTTTGGTCCGGCGAATCGTCGGTTCGTCCGAAATCCATGGGCGCGAGGGGGCATGCATCAAAGAGTTTCACCTGTGCAGCATAAAAATAACCGAAAATTTCAAAGGCTGGTGATATTGACTTGGGTTGAGGCTAGTACAAAGCAGGCTTTGTAGGTACTCGTGGGGAGCTTCTCATTGATATATCAATGAACTAGGACCATGTCGGTCCCGTTCGGACGCCCAGTCGTAGGCAACTGTTTCAGGTGTTCTGTTCACGGACCGTAGTCGCGGCCGATGTGTGGGAGTGGCAAGTCGACAAGTGGACAGACCAATCGGAACCTGCTCGCGCTGCAAACCCCTCAGGAAACTGCAGCAGCAGCACAGTAGAAGCTGGCGACTGAGTGTCGTTCCATACCACGAGCTCTCCGCACCCGATGTGGGTGTCGTGTCCGCATTGTGTTTCGGCATTACTGGAGTCCTGGCCGTGTGCGGACGGAGCCGAGCCCGTCAAACAGAGAGCGAGAAAAATGGGAATACGAAGCAAATCTTTTTGAAGTATCATCGAAGATGAGTTGTTCCAAGACTACCCCACACCACGCCTAAGGCCCACCAAGTCAGGAAGGGCAGGTGAGCGCGTGATGAGCGCGGAGCGCGGTTGCGAATTTCTCAGCATTACCCTAATACAGTATACACAGAGGTACAGGCTTCTTCAATCTTGTTGTCAAGTGAAGGACGGACGGACGATGAATGGAAGAATGGATGGAGCATCTTGAGCTTAGGAGCTCTCAAGCAAGATGCCTAGCTTTAACCACTCTGACCTCTTGGCTATGCACGCCAGGCAGTAATGATGTTTGTCTGAAGAGTTGCTAGAATTTCTATTTCACAAGCTAGCTAGAAAATGTCCGATGATGATGAGGTTTTGGTGACACCTGAGGCTGACGTGTTTCACTTTGGCGCAAAGGGCGAAGTCTTGGTATGCCGCCACGAAACGTTGCACATGCGAGTAGCGCCGGGCTTGAATGCTGCCGGAACCATGGACGACCACACAGGGCTCATGGCATGGCCAGGCTTGCGGGCGGCGTGCCGCTGCCTCGCTCATCCGCGTGTCATGAAGGCCCTTCAAGGAGCGCGTGTGATCGAACTTGGAGCAGGGCCAGGCGCAGCAAGCGCTGTGGCGGCACGCACAGCCGCGGCAGTGTTGTGCACTGACTGTGCTGAGAAAGCGCTCGCTTTAGCACGAGCAACTCTCGCCGCTAATGCTACCTCCAATGGCAGTTCAACACTAGATGATGCTGCAAGAGCAATCAAAGCTAAAACGGCGTGCGCTCGCTTCACGTGGGGAAACGATGACCCAAATGTGCTTCTCGATGCTCTCTACGCACTCAGCATGGAAAGTCCTGGTTCCAGTCTAATTTCTCCAGAGGAGACTACAGCGAGCAGCGACCGACGTGGAGCCGACTTAGTGGTGGGCTCAGAAGTTGTTTATCCAAGCACTTCAACGGTGTGCCTAAGTGCACTCTTCGAGGCATCCCGCGCGCTCCTTGCTCCACAAAGCGTCAGAGCAACAATACCTCGAGACGAAGATACATCATCCCTACCGTTGCCGTGCCTCTTGCTCTCGTACGTACCGCGGAATACCTCGACCACGGTCAGTTTCCTTTTGCCTCTTTTTTTTGTGCTTAAATCTACGTGGGTATGTAAACAGTGTACATTTCTATGCGTTTGTCAGCAGAGTTGTTTGGATTTGAACCACCTGATCGCAAGATCATTAAATACTATTCATCGTTCAATATGCCGGCTATGTGTTTTTCGTTCCTCTTCATCCTTATGACCCAGGTGAACATGTGTGCTGCGGCTTGGACAGCAGGCTTCCAATGGCGCCTTTGGTCGGAGAGCAGCAGCAACCAAGGAGAAGCAGACAAGGCAGAAGCCGCTGCCACTTCAGAGTCCACATTGGCAGAAGCTGGAGCGGTGCTTCTCGTGTTCACGCTCGCCCCATCACCACCGCAGCCTCCTGTCGATGCACAGGAAGCTGAGAGTAGCAGTGGTTCGGTTGGGAGCAGTCCTAGCGCCGCTACCGATGCTCGAGCTCACGATGATACAGCTCAGCCTTTTAGCGCTCCTTGGCGAGCATTAGAGGTTGTTCAGCGGACGTCTGCCCAGCAAGACGCCTTCGTGTCAGGATTGGGTCCTTCGTTTGAAGCGGCGGTGACGGCCACTTTTCCCGACGTCTTCGAAAGCATCGTCCGCGCGAAGGTTTGTTCGCTATGCACGCATTTTAGTGTAAAGAGACATGGTTCTCATCTTCTTGCCTTCGATGCATACCATTGTGCTCGATTTCCTGAATGCTTAACGATTTGGTTCTCGCGATGGGTGAATGTGCATGGGCAAAGGAATTGGCGGCAGAGTGGAAGGCGGAGGACGCAGGCATGAGTTGGGCGCCGGGAATGGGCAGCAGCGACGAAGAGGAACGCGGGTGAAGGAGGGTAGAGATGCCCATTGGATTCTAATACTTTGATTTTGAGTGCTTTACCCACAACTGAGTAGCCGCGTGTAATAGTGATAGGGTTCGGTGTCTTATGGGCTTCTTTTATCCGTCTTCTAGATTCTAAGAGTTCGATTTTAGATTTTAGCTCAAAACTCAAAACTCTGCAACTCGGCAGAATTTTAATTAGTTACCATATCTGGATAATGGATACAGGATACATATACAATAAAATTCCTGCTTGGGGTATGTAACTAGGGCAGTGGCATTCATTTGATCGCCAATAGAGCGATATACCTCTAATGCGGTTCCTCTTTTTTTTTGTATGTGGGTGTGAATCGATATTACTGCGCTAATTCACTTAATACCCCCCCCCCCCTTCCCTCATTCGAGTGCCGATCACGCGGCCCGCGGCCCACGGTATGATGTCGCTGCTTCGCGTGAACATTATCTCGCAGGTTCTCCTGCGTCCAGTAAAATTTCACGCGCGTTGGCGACATCGCTGGGATCGAATGTTGCGAGGAAGAGGTCCAGCTCACGACCTGCCGAATTGGCCGCCTGTAAATCGCAAGTGGATTGTTCGAAGACAAAGAGAAGAAGAAGGAAGGAGGGCATCATGGGAGGTTGATAACAAAAGTAACAGCAAAAAGATAGAAATTGCCCTACATTAGCACTTGAGCACCAGCACTCAGAAAAGCTCTTCACGCGCTAACCTACGAATGTGATGTATTTTGTGTGTTGGGCATGTGGTGGTCAACGCAAAGTGATGTCTCCGCCTACCTTCCGCACGAAAGCGAGCTTTTCCGGCGTCACAATCCGCCCGAGGCGACCGGTCGACTCAAACGTGAGGTCATCCAGCGCGTCAAACTCCACAATCCTGTGAGTTTGATGGAAGTGTGAGAAAGTGTACTGCGTCAAACATTCTAGAAACAAAAGCAAATTCTCCAAGGGTACAAATAGAAAAGAAATACGCAATAGTGTTTATGCGCAGCTAACAAAAAACTACACATGGATGATCATCTTACGTACATGGATAAGTATTCTCGAGCTGCAAACGCATGATCCGCGGCTGCTTGAGCCGAAGGTGACTTGGCTTGCCGCAAGCTGTTCACCGCTGCGTTGGCTGCACTCACAAACTTGCCGTTGACTACGGTCTTGGCCGCTGCTCGTGCGTCGCTTAGGACCGAAGAAGAAGAAGACAACGACGAAGAAGACGACGACGACGATGATGTCGCACTGCTGCTGGCAGAGTTGCTACTGGAAGCAGTACTAGAGAGCGCCGCGGTCAGCAACTCTTCTACAGCTCGCACGCGCACGCGAGCTCGAATGGCGGTGGCCAAGCCATAGACGACTATCGCCGAATCCGACGGCGACGACGACGATGATGCACCGAAGCCAGCTGCAAGGGTAGATGTAGGGGCATTCATCGCGAGCGTCGAAGCGGCTACAGGTAATGCTTTGCTTAGGCCTTCTAGCACGCTTCGCCGGCTGTTGTTTGGGCTGCTCCTACTGGTGGTGGTGGTACTGCTCTCTTTTTCGGAATCAGCGGTTCTATCAACTATTGTGCCCTGATTGTTGCCTGACGAAAAATTGCTGTCTGCCTCTCCTTCTTCTGCTTCTTCTGAGGAAAAAGGGGAGTCAAAACTGCCAGGAGGATAAACGACTCGTTTTAAAGTCAGGCCCTGAGGGGGCGCGCACAACGGTCGCCCTTTCTTGAACTTGTGCCGACGGCTTTGTGCCAGCAACACAGCTTCAGCCTCAACTTCGACCTCAGTTTCAGCCAATGGAGGCGAAGAACGCGATGAAGGTGGTTGCATCACCTCCAATGAGCTTTCAGCAATCAGCGCTTCATTGCCGCAGTTGCCAGCGCCATCTTCAGCGAGGCTGTCACCGTGGTTCACCCCTTCTTGCAACGGCAACGGCTCTTCGCCAGGCCATCGGCCATAGTCCAGGGCAAATTGCACCGACGCAGGGCTTCGAGATCCGTCTGCCACTTCCACCAAAGCACCGACAATGTTGCGGCACATGCGATACACAAACCTATTATGAAGAGAAGATCAGAGGCAAGGGAGGAATATGGTGAGAAGTAATCTAGCTAGCAGAATAGGACAAGCAGAAATTTAAATGAGAAAAAAAAGTAGCTCAAGAGTCAAGAGGAGTGAACGAGAAATAAACCTGAGACAGCAAATGCCTAACAGATATCTCCACTGAAGGAGCGCTTGAGCAGGAAACAACAAAAGCTTTTCTTATGCTTGCCCACACACGCGCACCCACCTGTCCCCGGAGAGCGTGATGTCTACTGCGCGTGCGTCTGAATTGAGCAGTTGGCGGCCTAACGCTTCGCGTGCATTAATCACATTAGAGCACGTACTACTACTGTCACCACCATCACCACCACTCTGCATGGCTGCCATCACCGTAGCTTCATGCGCTGTTCCTGCCACGCTAAGAACACCAAGACTACTAGAAATACTACCACTAAGGCCACTGCTACCACTGTTACCATCACTGTTGCTGTCACTGCCATACGAGTCTGAAGCTGCTGCCACCAATGGTGAATCACTCAGAAGACGCACGGACACTTCCGTGAGGGTGCATATGTTGGCGTCGTCTGTCGATGGCAATGGCGGCGCCTCTTCCCTTTTTTCTTCGTCTACTTTCTGGTCTCGTTGGTGTGGCAGAGGCGACCGGCGAGCGCTCCCACGGAACGCTTTGAAATTGTGCGTGCCGCTCAACATGGCGCAAGTTTCTGTGACAGCTGAACCGCACCACCCAAGTTCCTGCAGTCTGAATGCAGACTGACTTTCCACTTTGGCGCTTTCAACGGTGGTAGAATCAGCATTAGAAAGAAAAGCAACAGCAGCAGCAGCTCTGGCAGTGGCAACTTTGTGTGTACGTTTGTTTGGTGGCCGTTGCCACCGGGTCATTCGGCGCAAAGGGTCAATAGCACTGGGAACTGAGTAAGTGCGACTGCTGTCTGAGAGACCTGAGCTACTGCTAATGCTGCTGCTGCCACTGCTGCTGCTAATGCTGCTGTGCTCATCGTTATGGCAAGAGTGGTCGTTCTCAGGGAATTCCTCTAAAGAGTAAACGTATTGCTTGCCTATAGCATGAAAAGTGGGGTGAAAGTCGAGCGATGATGCTCGGTAAGCAGCCATCTGTAGTCACAGCCACCGCAATAACCCACCGCATCCGCACGAAGTAGGAGTAAAATCAGAGCACAGGCGAAATACTAACGATTAGTCAGCCATTGTATCGATACTACGTACTATATTCTTCCCTGTGATTTTCAATTTGTTCTTCATACGTAAAAGCGAATTCGGGAAACTGTCAATGCCAACGTACCACTCGCAAATCCGGTGGAAGTTGCCGATTTAGAGACCAGGCCAAGCGACTCGGATCTCCTCCGTGCGGTTCATTACGGCCTGTTTCTGGCGGCAAATACGCACACACCTGATACCCAAACAAAAGAAAGGAAAGGAAAGCTACTGTTTGAAAGACTTTTAAAACTACTTCAAGTTCAATTAATTGTGGAACCTAGCTGATGAACATATCTACTGAGTAGGGGTTGTCTGCCTTGTACCATTAGCTGGAGCTTGCCTCCCGCCTGCAGTACCTTTGACAACCTGTACTTCCTATTTGACTGCACCCACTCTTACCTGGCCTCGAGCGTGCACGCCTGCATCCGTGCGACTCGCAGCACGCAACTCCACTGGCGCGCTGTACAGCTTCGATAAGAACTTCTCTAGAACAGCCTGCACGGTTCGCACTTTCTTCGGCGGCATTCTTTGCTGTGTCCCCTTGGCACTATTTGCACTGGTCGAGATAGCTGCAGAGGCGCTCTCGACGCCTTGTGTCGAGCTACTAGCCTTGGGAGTGTTGTCTTGCCAGCCGTCGAAGCGCGAGCCGTCATAGCTCAGGACAAGCACGACAGGTAGGCGCACATCCTCGGGTAATGAGGATGCTGCCTCAGCCTTGCAGACTCCAATATGACGTGCTAGCCATCTACTAGTGCGAAACTCTGACCGATGGACACTTGTACATGTTTGAATAGAGAATGGACACGCGAGCTGCACCCAGCGGATGATATTGAGTAGCACAAGTGCGCGTCTAATAGTGCGGCTCATTGACTACAGATCTGTAGGTAGCTAGCGTTAAGTTTGTCGCTTTATGGTCCTTAAATCACCTTCGGAGCCTTTCAGTGTTAATGATAAGTCACTCGAGCCGCAACGAAATTTGCTTCACAAATTAGTTGGCACAAATAGAATTGACCAAATTTGAAATTTCTGAGTGTCAAAAGTGCAAGTAGATCAACGAAGAGTTGATGTTTTATGCGACCACGACCAGAAAGTGCCTACCAAGGATTTTTGTCCTTCCGTCACATCACAGACACAAAAAACCCTTGCGTGCTTGTTCTGACACGTTGTCATATGCTAGCACGTGCTTAATAACATAGGTTCACTAACATACATAACGTTGCATACGTATCATTCATGTTCTGCACTGTAGTTTCACAGGTCAGCTCCTGTCAGCTTTCAAATAACATCTCCATGGTAGGCTGCGTGCTTACACTAACGTCTCACAAGTGTAATATCACCACAGCGTTCATAGAAGAGGTCGATAAGATAGAGCGCAAGCAGTGTGACAACATACATAGTTGATGTTTTGTACCGGCATCCCAAAAGTGCTGTGTGTCCGTCACTCAATCACTCTGTTACATCACAGACACAAAAACCCTTGCGTGCTTGTTCTGACACGTTGTCATATGCTAGCACGATGTGTGACTTATGTGTGACTTATGACATGACGATAGCGTTCGTACGTACTCCTATAGATAGTTATGTAGCGCTGTGCAGCAGTAGGTGAGATCAACCATGATGTGCGCTGGAGACCTTGATGGTTTGAAGGTTGAGCGACGACGAGGATACCGCGAGGTCGTGCGAAGTGTACAGTAACATGTAGCGCGTCAGTTACTTGGAACAAGACGTTGGCAAGGTGGAGCATAACGAGTGTTACACGATGACGTCTACTTCTCTCTTATTCATCAACGAACAACGCGGACGAGTAACAAAGACATTGAACAAGGGCACAGAAAATCATCGCGAAGTAAGACATACAGAGCAACATTGGTGACGATACTCAAGAAGTACTCACGCGAGAAACAAAGTGTCTACACTTCGACACCATCTCAAACTGTACACCTTCTGACACTTCTTGCACTTCCCCTTCTAACGATCGCCTCATCGCCTCCACGTGCGATATTTTGTCTCTCACGCTTATCATCCACTACGACAGAACAGACATGATGGAATTGGCCATCCTACAACACATTCATGCGCTAGCGTTAAGT
>Ga0307930_1000226_pt1 | contig 43307 bp, 80 predicted proteins | sample OrgLakmetageno46_FD_203161 | JGI IMG/M metagenome (GOLD analysis project Ga0307930, IMG submission 203161) | Saline water microbial communities from Organic Lake, Antarctica - #46 | ecosystem: Environmental > Aquatic > Non-marine Saline and Alkaline > Saline | place: Antarctica: Organic Lake...
GATATAAACTTTTGTTCATACTTAACAACCATTTTTATAGATACGGTACATGATAGTCCACTACCACTTTGTCCATAACCAATTGTTTTTCTTCTCTTAGCCATTTTTATTATATTAGGATTCCCAGTTGGTAAAGGTTGGTCATTGTTATCTAGTATTCCTAGTTCAGCCAAGAAGTCCCTTTGTAAATTCTCAGTAAATCCTGCTAATGGTATGAAGTTAATTCCACTACCCATTCCACTACCTGCACCACCAATGCTAAAATCCTGACCTAGATTATTTATAACCTTTGTAAAGTCAGCATCTGCATCCTCCCATTTCTCACCAAAATCTATGTCTAGGAAATCTTCGCTTTGTGGCTTCCACCCAATCAGTACTGATAGTGGTGGTGTTCCACCTTTATCTAATATATTATCCTTCATTGGTTTATCAAATCGCCTAGCTATCATTAATCTATTATTTGGAAAAACTCCTATATCTTTTAGATATGCAAAGTCATGTGCTCTTAAAGAAGCCTTGCTAGAGAATGATAATTTTTCTATTATGTTTAAAATACTAGTATCATATATATCATCATTGTGTAGTACACTTCTATTCAATGTGTTGTATGAAGAATCAAATCCAGTAGAATCTTGATCTGTACCTATTTTTCCGATATTCCCCCAAAATTGTGGTATTGAACGACCTGTGAATAGTGAAACTCTTGACTGTATGGGATTACCATCACTATCTAGATTAGATGATGATTGTTTTCTACCAGCATTATAATCATTAACATTGACATTTCTGGTAGCACCGCCTGTGAAATTAGATATCCCATCACGTGTTGGTCCACTCCTAGTAACCAAACCAAGCGGAGATCCACCTAATACTGGGGATATATTTACACTATTAGCCATTCTTTTGTATAATTTTATTTATATATTAAAGACTTAGTAATCTCTAACTATTTGTGAGTTAGAAAACTTTGATAGATTAGACAAGACATTGTCTATTATTTTAGGATTTTTTCTGAATTCGTTATAAAATATTAGGACATTGAAGTTATTATCTCCCAATATTTTTTTAAGGTTTAATAATTTTTCTACAGAAAATTCTTTCTCAAAGTCTGGTATGTAGTAAATATCTTTATTTTTATCAATAGCCTGTTGAATTTTATTAAATATTAGTATTTTTAAATATGTTTTGTCTTTCTTAAAATCAACATCTTCATCATCCACTATTTTTTTTATATCTACTATATATTTATTCTTTATCTTATTAACTTTTACAAACTTGTCAAATTTCTTTCTGGTCTTACAATATACACAAAAAAAGTCCATCCAATCTTACATTATTTTACATATATATTTGTATTATAGCCTTCCCTCAATAGAGTATAACTAAACATTGTTATTATATAATATATAATAACTATTAGCCACCAAATAAATCAAGGTCTATTATGATAAAAAGCAAAGAAGTTAGAATAAAAGCAAATACAAGGAATATTAAAAGATTAAGAGAATGTAAGAATAAAGATTTAAAAATAGGGGATTATTTGGATATACCAATATCTTTTCTAACTAGTGGTAGTCATCAGAAAGTTAGTTGTATATGTGATGTATGTGGTAAAGAGACACAGATAATGTATCAAAAATATATTAAAAATATATCTAATGCTGGTTATTATTCTTGTAGTTCAAAGTGTTCACAAGATAAGGTTAAGAAAACCTCTAAAGAGAATTGGGGTGTAGAACATTATTCTAAAACAAATGAGTATGAAAGCAGAGTTAAGAAAACTAATTTAGATAAATATGATAACGAGTATTATTTAAGTTCTAAGAAAGGTAAACAAGTTATAAAACAATCTGTTCTTACTAAATATGGTGTTGATAATGTTTTCTCAAATAAAAAGATAATTGATAAAATAAAGAAAACTAACATAAAGAAATATGGTGTTGATAATCCATCAAAGTCAAATATTGTTAAGGATAAAATAGGTAAAAAAAGTAAAGAAAATTGGATTAAACAGTATAAAAATCATTATAAAGATAAATATGACTTAGATGTTATATCCCTTGATAATAGTATATATGATATTGTTTGTGAATCTTGTAATAAGACATTTAGTATAAATAAATTTTTATTATCAAACAGGCTTCAATTAAACATGGATATATGTACATTATGCAATCCACTACTATCTTCTAAATCAAGCTATGAATCAAAAGTTTTAAACTTTTTGGAAAGTATATATGATGGTCAGATATTAACAAATACTAGAGGGATAATAAAGCCATTAGAATTAGACTTTTATATCCCAGACCTAAAAATAGCTATTGAGTTTAATGGATTATATTGGCACAATGAGATGCATAAACCAAAAGATTACCATTTTAATAAACACAAAATGTGTAAAGATTTAGGAATTGAATTATTTCAAATTTGGGAAGATGATTGGTTATACAAAAACGATATAATTAAATCTGTTATAAAGAATAAGTTAGGAAAAAATGTAGAGAATAAAATCTTTGGAAGAAAGTGTAAGGTAGAATATGTTCCTAGTAAAATAGCTAACCGCTTTTTAGAGGATAACCACCTAAAGGGTAGTTCTAAATCTAAGACAAACATTGGTCTTTATTATAATAATGATTTGGTAAGTCTTATGTCGTTTGGTAGAAATAGAGTATTTATGAATAAGAATAGCATGGATGTTTATGAATTACATAGATTTTGCAATAAAATAAACCATTCTGTTATTGGTGGTGCATCAAAATTATTAAAATTTTTTAAAAATAATTTTGATTTTAAAGAACTTATCTCATATTATGACAAGTCTTTCGGATTTAAATCTTTCTACGAGAGTATTGGATTTGAATTTATAAAAGAAACTAGCATTAACTACCACTATATAAAGAGAGGTATCAGACTACATCGTTATAATTTTAACAAAGCTAAACTAGTAAAATTAGGATATGATCCAAACATGACAGAGAATGAAATAACTAAATCTATGGGAATCTACAAAATATATGGTGTTGGTAATTACAAATATTCAATTAGCAAATGATATACGTGAACATCAACAAACCACGTTTGTCTTTTTAATATATATGATATGGAAAAATATTCGGACAAGTTTTTAAATCATTCACATAAGCTAAAAGATAGTGTTATTGGTATGGAATTTGAATTTTATATGAAAGAAATGTCATACTATAAAACAATAGAAATGCTTAACAAAGAATTAAGCCCAGTGAAGGTATGGGGTTTTAGACAGTATCACTCTAGCTTTAAACCAGATTTTAACAATTTTAAGATAGAACCAGACTTATCTGGTGGTTCAAATATGGTAGAATTAGTAACTGGTCCAATGAATTATTACGATGCTAAGTATTTTTTAGTTAAAATAGTAAAGTTTATACAAAATTATGGATATACAAATGAGAAATGTTCATTACACTTTAATGTTTCTTTTAATGATGATGAGATAGATCTAAAGGATATAAACATTCTTAAATTGATTTTAAATACTGATGAGGAAGAAATATACAGAGCATATCCTTCTAGAAAGAACAATGTATATGCTAAGTCTTTTAAAAACGTCATTCCTTTTAAAGAGTATGATTTTTTTAATATTCCATTATCTGTTGTTAAAAATAACATGAGACTACCTAGTGATAAATATTACGGTGTTAATGTTCTAAATATTAACTCACCAAGGGATGAACAAAGGGTAGAATATCGTTACATTGGTGGTGATGATTATGAGAAAAATTTAGGACAAATAATATATTTTATGGAACGTTTTGTTATTAGTGTGAGGGATAGTATAACACTACCTTTTAATAACGAAGATAAAAATAAGCTAGAAGATTATTTAGAAGAAAACATATCATCATATAAGAACTTATCTAGTTATGATAATTTCATTGTTGAGCTTCCTAAGATACAAATACAAATTGATCAGAATAGTAATTATGATGTAGTAAACTCCTATTATACTAGTATTTATGATAAGATTTATAATTTCATAAAATCTTGTGATGAATTAAAAGAAGGTATAATGAATTACGTTACACAAACCCAATCATTAGAAATAATAGATGCTGATATAAAAGCAACATCTACTATAAAAACTGTTGATTTGGTTAACTGCACACTAACTGGCATATTCTATGATTGTTATATAGTAGGTTCTGAACTTATGAACTCTCAGATAACAAGATCAAAATTATATCAAAGTGATGCATATAAAAGTAAAATTCTAAATTGTAATATAGAGACTTCAACATTAGAGGATTGCTATTTCGTAGAGGGGTACTTAAATGGTGATATGAGAGGAGGTGTTTATCGCTCTGGTAAATTAGGTCCTTATGCAAGTATGGATTCTAATGTAAAAGTTATTGATAACGATAGGAATTTCTTTGATACCAAGTTTAACTCAGAAGATGACAAGGCTAGTGATAAAAAAGGACTTAGTGTGTTTGGTAAAGATTTTAAATAATTTTAAATAATTCTATAAATTACTAAACAAATTGCCTTTTTTGTATATAACTAAGAAACAATTTAATTATGATAGAAAATGGAAAATTAGTTTCAGTTCACTACACTGGAAAAGTAAAAGGTAGCGAAGAAGCATTTGATAGTTCAAAAGATAGAGACCCACTTAAATTTCAAGTTGGATCTGGACAAATTATACCAGGATTTGAGAAATCTATTCTAGGTAAAAATGTAGGAGATAAGGTAACTATTGATGTATCTTCAGAAGAAGGATATGGAAGTATTCGTGAAGATCTTTATGCAAAAGTAAATCAAAATCAATTACCAGGTGATGTAACAGTTGGGCAACAACTACAAGCACAATCAGATAATGGTCAACCAGTTAACGTTGTGGTAAAAGAAGTCAATGAAGACCATGTCTTAGTTGATGCAAATCATCCATTAGCGGGTAAAGATTTAACTTTTGATATTGAAGTATTAACAGTAGAAGATGTAGAAAAAGAGGATTAATAATCCTTAATATCTAGTACAAAAAAAGCTTGTGGAAACACAAGCTTTTTTTTGTTAATAAAATAATTAATAGTTAGGTGCTACTTTAATAACTTCTACGTAGTCATTATGCCACCCCCTAAATAGGTTCTTTTTTCTAAGGGAATGGACAGAGATATCTAGTGCAGTAGAATCGTGTTTTTTATATAACTTACCTAGGTTAGTAAATACTTCAATTCTACCAGTTAGTTTCCACCTAAGACATATAACACTTGCATTTCTCATTATATAATTATTGATTTACTATTAGTACCAATCTTTATACCATCTGTTGTCTCTCCACTTAGTATTTCATCCTTAGATATTAATCTTATATTTGGCTTATTTTCCATTGATAAGAATATTTCTCTTGCTTTTGATATATTAAACTTTATTTTAAAAATATCAAAGTACATAAAATTTTCAAATCCTTCCCTATCTGTTTTTATTTTTTCAGATTTAATATACTCACTAGCATAATCCTCCTTAGACAAAGAACTAAATACACCTTCCTCATCTACCATCTCTTCAATCATTTCTCTATCAACACTAAACTCTCTATTGCCCTTTTTACTAAACCATATTTCAAAAAGATTTATATTATCTTTTTCCATAAACAATCTCAAGTCGGGTTCTTTTCTCTCATACTCAACACCAATATTGTCCAGAAATACCCTGGCTTCTTTATCATACTCTAAAGCACCACCAAATGGTGTAAAGACTTGATATCCCTTGGATAGTTGGCTTTTGTTTAGACAAAGGAGGTAATCATCTCCCATTTTTATAGATGCAAATGATGCACAAGATACTCTTACTTTATTTTCCATATTCTTCATATAATTCATCAACTCCCAAAAGGTGATGTGTTATTCCGTCCATTTCCGATACTTTGCTAGTATGATAGTGTCCGTAATAATGGTTTGTTATTTTATTTTTCTTTTTTATTATGTTAAATGCTTCCGACATAAGATACCTTTCTGTGTGTAAATCTGTCTTTAACATATCATCATCAATTGACAAAACATTTACGAGGGGTGAATATCCATTAGTATTGTCTGGATAACAGTATGTTGGTGCTGTGTGTGATATAATAGTGTCTACACCTTCTATATTAGATAGTAATTTTTCATCTAACTCAAAACTTTCATCAGACCACCAACTTTTTTTATCACTATTCGAATTATCTACTATCCTACGAACTCTGTCTATGCTTATTGCACCACCCATAAAAAGTATACTTTTTGATGATATATTAATCACCGAGTAATCTTTTACAAAGGTTATATTACTAAATCCAAATGGATCGTTATCGAAATATGGTTTGTAGTCATGGTTTCCCCTTATAGCATATAAATATATATCTCTATCGACTAAATCATCATTAACAAGCGAAAGGAGTTCATAATCAATTTCAAAATCTCTAAATCCAATACCAAAATCACCAACCTGTATAATATTGGCATTTCTTATATCATATAAATTCACTAAATCAGTTATAACATAATACTTTCCGTGGATATCTCCTAGAAATAATAATCTTTTATTTTCCATATCTATTATACTTATTTATTAGGCTGAAGTTTCCAAAATCCTAGACAAATTAAACTCTCTCCCTATAGAGCGAACACTCTTACCATTTAAATATATATATTTTTTAATCACCCCTTCAATCTCATAAAGAGTCTCTATGTTCAAATTATAAACCTTATCATGTAACACAGAACCATATCTAGATGCTATAACAATACCAACTATGTCAATACGAGAATCCCTTCTTATCCAAGTATTTACTATTATAGATATATCGTTATTGGTAAACCTAAATGATGATTTTATATTATATAATTTATTATCTATTTTAATTACTCTTATTGCTATTCCCCCATCAAATCTATTGTTTAATAAATAGTCATTAAGTATTTTTAGTGGTATTTCCATATTAATATATAGCTTATGATAACATGCAAATATAACGAATTTTTACTAGACAAGGAATTTAATACCATATTATTTGAAACTTTATTTATTTTAGAGACTAAAGGAGAGTGGGTGGATAACAATACATACGAATGGAATATGGAAAAGAAATCAAAACTAAAAAAGTTTTTAGAAAAACTTCCTAAGAGTAGCTTAAAGAAATACTTTTATAAACTTATGTCTAGTCTAAAAAAATTACCAAAGAACAAAAGAAAAAGACTGGTATTATCTTTATCAACATTATTCTTTACATTTGCTAGCATAAGCTTCTATTTACCAGATGGTGATATAGATAAGGATTATGTTGAAGCTAATGATAGAGACTTCTATAAAGAACTTTCTAATACTATAAAAGAATTTAGTAAAGTTGTTATCACTAAAGCTAAGTTCACAACTGCACAGAAGTATGTAAAGGAAATAGAAAAGGGTTATTCTAATGACAGAGGTGACTATGGTAATTTTGTAAAGACTGCTTATGGAAAAAGGTTTGTTGGTAGTAATTACGGTATATCAGCACCAGTTTTAATGGAGTATACAAACAAATTACCAAGTAAGGAGGATATGATTAATCTAAAGTATACAACTGCTTTAGATATATATAAAAAAAAGTATTGGGAACGACAGAACTTAGATAGCCTTAATAACCAATCAATAGCTAATATAATATATGATGGCTGTGTTAACCAAGGAATAAATGGTATGAGAAAAATATTAAGAAAGGCATTTAATGAAAACTCAATACCAATAACATCTAGCGAAAATCCGTTTAGTGAAGATTTCTTAAATCTAGTAAATGAAGTTGATTCACAAAAGCTCTTTAATTCCATAAAGAAAGAGAGAATAGCAAAATATAAAGTATCTAGAACCTTCAAAAGACATGGGAAAGGATGGCTTAAAAGAGTAAATTCTATAAAGTATAGTGATTAACTAATATTTTTTTATATATTTGTAAAAAAAAATATTATGAAAGTCTATCTTACTATGTTACCAATCTATATATTTTTCATTTTAATTAAAAATATAGGAAAAACTATCCTTATAACACTCACTATTCTGTCTTATTGTTTTGCTGGTAGTTTTACGGATGATGTTTATGTTAGGAGTGTTATAGAGGAAGTAGAAGTTCCTACTGGATATGTATATGTATACCATGATGCTAACAATACTGATGGTGTTTCTACTATATTTTTAGAAGAAAAGGTTGATATTAACAAGGGAACTATAACATATGAAAGCTACGGGGGTCTTAATATTATTTTGTGGGTCTTATTTGCTTTCTTAGTAATAATAACTATTATAATTTTGGTAGATGATGGCTATGAACTAGATGATGCCTTGAAAAGCACTGTTGTTTTGTTTACAAGGTCAACTATGAACAGAGATAGCATAGATTACATAGTTCTGGATAGATTCCTACTCAGGACAGACGATATGAATACTACCAGTCAATATAATATAACTAGAAATATATATAATATAGGTGATGTAATGAGACTTCCTAAATATAACACTACCTTATTAGAAAGAAAAAGGAAGCTTAAAAAACTAAAAATAAGTTAATTACAAGTATGTCAAATTCCTTGTCGATACATTAGGACTTTGAAATCCTATATGGTTTTTATCACCACCACCATCTACTAGAGACATTACTTTATCTACTATTTGAGTTGTGTTTATCCCCTTGTCATACATATCAGAAATCATATCAGGATAAGAGTCCATTATTTTATTTATTGTAATTGGTGATAAGTTTTTTTGTTTTAGATTATCTAGGACTTCAGAGAATATATCTTGTTTAGAATATATTTCATCTATCTTTTCCATCTCATCAGCATCATCTAAATCTCTTAAATCACTTACATCAGAGGGATTTCCTTTCTTTCCTCTATCTTTTTTAAAAACAAATGAGACATCTCCACTACCAGTTGTGCCAGTTTGTCCTGGTAATGCCCCTGGTTGTGCAGATACAACAGCACCCATCCCACTAGATGAATCACCACCACCTTCACCATCTTCAAAAAATTTGTTATAACTAGCTAAATACTTCATAATTTATATATTAAATAAAAATATTATGTTTATCTAAATTTTATTCTTATATTTGTACAAACAAAATAGTTATGGCAACTGATATAGGAGATTTGAAGGAGATGGGTTTTGACGAGTTTACTACTTTGTGCCTAGGTGGATTGGATTTCCGAGAAAGGAAATGCCCAATACAACACTTCATTAGAACTAATATCTTGGAATTTTGTATAAATTATGATATATTACTATTGGACAACCGAAGAATATCATAATGATAACAGTGTAACGATGTCTGAATATATTGAAATGCAAGAAGATTTTACTTATCATCAACATTTAACGATTGATTATATCGATGGAACTTATGCGGAGGGAATAGATTGTAAAGGAAATAGATGGGGAGTTCACGCAAGTGGGAACGGTGATTGTTTCAATCACAAAATAGAATTTGACTTATTAAACAAAATAACTGATGGCAATTTTTAAACAATACATGCGAATATGAGAAAGACTAGAGAACAAAGGAGAAATGAAAGTTCTGAAAAGGTATGTAGGGAACTTAGATACCAAATGGCTAAATATGGCTTAATAGGTGATTGGGGTGCTATAAATAAACACTTTGATTGTTGGATGAATAATGCAAAGAGTAATAAGTACAAAAGACCTTAACACTTTATATCAAAAACAAAATATATTAAGTGATATATTTTGTTTTTATTTGGTAGTCTAAATTAAATAGTATATATTTGTGCTATAATAGAAATAATATTAAAATATATAATTATGTTAATTGGAGAAAATTGGTATTACTGGGACAAAGATTCAGAGCAATGGAAGCCAGAATCTTATAAATTTGAATTAACAAAATAAACAAATTATAAAACTAATACACTTATGAACATACATTTTTATTTAAATAACGAAGAAGAAACACCAATAACATCTTTACACGACTTAGTAAGCAACCCATTCTCATTAAATGATATAATTAATTTAGATGTAGAAGAACTTTATCCTGCTGATTACAATAAGTATAAAGAAGATTTTAGAAGAAAGATGGTTGAAGATAGTGAAGAGTTCAAAAAAACCTTTAAAAGAAAAAGTGTTAAGTTGGTTAAAGAGGGTAAGTTTATAAATATGAAAATAATGTCAGAAAGCAAATTAATTATAGAGTATCATTGTGAATTAGTAGATTAGGTATGCTGATAATAACCATTGGTTTATAAACGAGACTCCTAGAGTACAGTATTAATAATTATACAAACTTTAAAAATGAGAATAGCTAAGATAGCAAATGAAGGCAATGTATATGAATTAACTAGATATCCAAATTTTATAGAAAGGTTTTTTGGTATAAAGACAAGAACTGATGTATATGAAGACACAGGAGATTCATATAGTTATGGTGGTAGAATATATGTTGATCAGAAGGGAATAAAAATAAGAAATGGATCTGAAGTCCAACAAATTATTGAATATTGGAGACGTAGATTATAGTAATTATACAACGAACTTATATATCATGAGAAAAGCTAATAATACAAAGAAAATATTTACAGACTATTATTTAAATGGTTTTAAATGGTATAGAAAATGGCGTAAAGCTAATTGGTATAAGCATAAATTCACGAAGGATGCTTTAGAACTGTCACCAACCTTTACTGGTACTTGGTGGGCTTTGTATGGTGTGGTGAATAGATATTCGGAGGTCATCGAAGAAGAAAAATAGTAATATAACAGTAGTATTAAATCAATACTCACTTATTTATATAATCGTATATAATATGAGTTCTAAAAACATTAAGCAAAAAATATGAAAAATTTAAAAAAGAATTTAATTTACACATTTTTATTTACATTTCTTCTAACTTCTTGTATCTATCCAGACATGATGGTAGTGACCGAGGTTAAGTTAAATAACACACATACTGAAAAAGGAACATATCGTGTCACTACAACTGCCTCAGATTTCAAAACTGATACAAATTACCGAGTTGGTGATACTTTGTATTATAGTAAAAATAATTGCAAGTAATATTAAACTACTTACTAAAAAATAAATATGAACAAAACATTAAGATCAGCAGCAGAAAACATTTTAAAGAATTTACTTCTTGAATGCACAGAAGAACAAAAGACACTATTTAAGCGTATGTATTGTCACAAAAACTTAGAGTTGTCAATAAACGATGCAGTTAATCAAATCCCAGATGATAAAATTGATTGGGCTATCACACAGTGTGAAAGAAGCGTAGTTAAAAACAAAGCATCAATAATTTAAATGAAATTTATTAAAAATTTTATTGTTTTTAGTAGTTTTAACCAATTAGTAGTTGTATATTTGCTTATATTAATTAACCAAACAATATATTGAATGTGTGAAGTTGAAAAAAAAATAGAAGAAAGAACTAATGAAATCATAGATGAATTTGGTAAAGAGGTTAGTATAGCACAAGCTGAACACCCAAAAAGTGAATTGGGATATAAAGATTATTTAATAGCTTTTTTAGTTAGAAGAATAGCAACAATCGAAATTAGTCTAGAAGAACGATGCTAGCTTTGATTGTGGCGTTTGAAAAAGATTTCTATAATTAAACTCTTTTGATTGAAGGTGAACTAGGATGTTAAAACCGTCAGTACTCATTAGAGCACTGTTTAGCGTTTGTCTACCCGAATCTGTATCAGCAGTTGTTTTATTAGAGATATGTAAAGAATAATAGTGTATCGCCCTGCGAAGTCAGTTTAAAAGCTAAAGCTATTTGATACATTCTAGAGTGATACTAGTCAGAAGAGTTTTTATTAAAATAATTAACCTTTAATTAAAAGTAAATAATAATTTAAGTAATCACGTACTGGATATGGATGTAGTACTTACTACCTGACCTATTAAAAGCCAAATAGACAACGTGTTGGCAAATTATTATACTGTTTATCAGCAGTTGTGTTTATTTTTATGATGTTTAACTAGCTTTGAAAGCAAAACATCCCAAGTGATGCTGGTTAAAGGGGCTATATAATTACTTACAAAGTAACAAAACTCGTAGTGATCGAAAGACAACTTAACAAGTGAGGAGAACACATTAAAAGCCAGAGTAGAAACTACAGGTATAGATAAAAGGCAGGTAAAGATCCTGAAGTAAGTAATTTTATTAAATATAAGTTAAAAATATTTTAGATACCAGATAATAGTTGTATTTTTGTGGAGGAACTAAACACTAGAATTATGAGTATAGAAGATTTACCTGGTGCAATAGAAGAGTTTGAAAAGACTAAAAAAAAGTATAGGGAAGCTTCAAAAATCTAAGAGATTATTAAAACCAAAAAACTATGAGAAAATATTTATTACTAGGGGCATTATTAGCCGTTTTAACAGGATGCAGTAATGATACTATAATCTATGAACAGAAGCCCGAAGAAACGACCTATGTACTATCTAAACAAGCCGAGCAAGCACCAGTATATAAGGTGGTAGAGACAGAGGACAAAAACATAATTTTGTTTAATACAGAGACGAACAAACAGGAATTTAAAATAGTGAACAGGGATGGAGAACACTTTGCAGTAATTGCAGTCTTTTTTATACTATTTATAGTTTGTCTTACTTCATTAATAATTTTTAGAGAAGAATAAGAACAGTTAAACTCTTTTGATTGAAGATAAACTAATACATTAACCGTACTTTGAACCTGTGTGTAGGAGGGAGTGGATTAAAATCCTTGTATTAAACTGTATCGGCAGTTGTTTTTATTGTAAATATACGTGATGATTTAAAACACTGTATAGCAACATGTGCGTATTCCATAACTGAAATTTGGACAAAAGAGTTTTTTATAATTATGTCGTAAAACACATTGGTATTCAGCCGATGTGATGTAAGACATTGGTATGTGATATGGATATACAAATAAATAAAATCTATAATACCAATAGGGAAGGTAGACTTATTAATATATATTTTAATGGATGCCTACCTTAACTGGATGTGTTAGTCCTAATTAATTAAATAAATATATGGTAAGGGACTTGCCATTACAAAGGTGGAGGGTAAATAAGACTTTAGTGATAAAGCACACTCTATGAAACCCGAAACACATTAGTCTTTAACTAATGTGTAGTTCATTAAAATTAAATATTATGAATATAAAGGGAATGTTAATATATGTAGGTTCAGCAATCATACTTTTTATAATATGTTGTTTAATAGATAGGTATGGTAAAAAACCCGATAAACCTACTCCTCCTGGATTTAGATGGGGGGATTGAAGGAAACCGTTAAGCCTTGAATACGGTGTGATTAAATTAAATAGTCCCAAAACAGATAAACTCCTAGATGAGGTAATGTAATAAGAGGTTAATCACTAAAGATAGGTAGGTTATAAGATGTAGTATTAAGTTAATCAATCGTCTATATAGTAGGATAGTTAGCTAACAGCGTACAGAAATGGGTGCAAGTACCATTTGGTTATTAAATAAGAAATTAGGAGTCGAAATCTTTAGTTAATACTACATATTATATTTATTAAGTGTACCAACTAATTGTAATAAGGTTGGAAGTAATAATAGGGAAATAGCTAGTTACTCAGCCCGAACTCAATTGGGGGATTTTGCCAAGAGGTTATGAAAAACAAAATACACTTAGGCAAACAATTTACAGAAAAAAGACAATCAGTGACACGCATTAGACGAAACGTAGTAGAATTTTGATTCTAGCGACATTATCTTTTTATCCATTTGTAGTAGTGATAACCCGAACAAAGCTAAAGTACACAAAAGGTTATAGGCGATGTACGCTACTACAGATGGTTTTTTAATAAATATATAGTATAAGTTATATTAGTGGGGTTCTACTTCCTCAATGTCAACTATTTTCAATCCTCTATCATCAATTATTGCAATTTCATACTCATCTGGGTATTCAGCTCTATTACCTAATGTTGAAGACATATCAATATTTTCTGATGACATTTCAATAGTTACAATGAACCACTTTTTAGTTTCTTCTCCGTAACGGTGCAAAAAAGACTCTACAAAATCATAATCATCATACATATCTTTATCACCTACAAAAGATTTGCCTAAATCTTCTTTGTTTATATCATCAATACTATCAACATTCAATAATCTATAAAGGATGACTGTATTTGGAATGTCTTGTATTCCATATGGGAAATCAGTATTACAGAAATCATTTAATCTATCAAGAATTTCATAATAATCACCATATGGACCACCCTTTACCTCATCGTGATAATATTTATTTGCGTAGTCAAGTGCTATTTCATTATAGTCATCTTCATCAAAATTTTCATCATAGTCTTCAAATAATTTTAAATACTTCATTATCACAATATTTTTTATAACCTATATATTAATTTAGTTAAAACCATGTTAAATCATTGAAGAAACAAACATGCATATCTTTACACAGAGTAATTATTAAACAACATACAAAATAAAATGAAAAAATTAGTTAGAGCCTTACAAATTTTTAACAGATACACAGATAGTGAGTTTCCTACTAGTTGTGTACACAATCAGATGTTCGTACATGTTGATCCAAAACAAGTCAATAATTCAGATATAATAGAGTTGGAAAGTATTGGCTTTGAAGTAGATTATGGACTAGAGTGCTTTGTATCTAATAAGTATGGAAGTTGTTGATATTAGTGTATAGATAAGACAAGATGGCTAAATATAATATTAATCAGAAATAAAAAAATGGATAACAACGAATTAGAAAGAATTAGCGATTTGATATGGTCTACATTAAACGCAGTAGATAATCAAGATTTGAGCAAAGATGAACAAATTGATTTGATTAAACCAATAATAAGGGAATGTCATAGTTCTTCAAGAAAACTCGGAAGGAGACAAATATTAAACCATCTAGATGAAGAGATTAATCATCTACGCAAAGATGTATAATAAATATTATACACAAATAACAAAAACCCTTTTTAGTTAAAAACTTTAAGTGTTTTTATTATATAATCCATATGAGTAAGATATTAGCACATGTACCATCAAGGTTCGAAGACCTAATGATAACGAATTACCATCTTCTAGCAATTGATGCTAAAACAGGTGAAATATTTAGATTTCCATTAGATAGTGATTATGAGTGGTTTATTGGTAGTAAAAATTATATTGATGGTTTGATAGAGGTTAAGTTATTAAAAAATAAGATAAAAAAGAAAAACATATTCTGTATGCTTGGCACACATAACTATGAAAATGTTGGTGTACAAAAGGCAAGGGGTTTATATAATAGTTTTGACCCAATAACTAGAAAAGTTCAAGAATGTACTATTTGTGGTAAATATATGTATATGTATAATAAAGACGTAAAGTCTTTTAAAGGCTTAGATTTAGAGTGGATTTATATTAAAACATAGTATTTTTTAATATATAGTCTATGGAAAGAATATTAAAATACTATGATTTTATAAATGAAAGTTATGAATTTAAAAACACAACAAGAGACCTCTATGACACAGCAGTTTCATATACATTCACAAATAGAGATAATATCGAATTTAGAGTAATATTTGAATTAAAAGATTATACATGGTGTAGAGTATATGGTATAGTTGGTGCTAAACAATTTAGAGAATTAGATAAACCAGATGCGATAAATGTTGTGAAAACAGTTACTGAGATAACCATCGATTTCATCAATAGGTATGATCCAAAAATAATATTGATAGAACACATACCCTCTGAATCAGAAAAAGATGACGAACTCTATAGACCAAGTGATGAAAACAAAAGAACTAGAGTCCATAGAAGATTTTTACTACGTCTTTTACCCAAAAATTATAAATATTCTAATGAAGGCCCAAGTTCTATGATAACTAGAATAGAAGATTAAAACAAAGAATACCATGAATAACTTAATTAAATATTACGAGTTTATATCGGAGAAGTATAATTTTGAGATTATAAACAATCCCTCACCTTTCCGTATCCAATATACTTTTACTAATAGGGACAATATAAAATTCAATGTAATTTTCACCCAATTTAGTAAGTACTGGGAGCGTGAATATTCTACTGTATTAGATACTCCATTTGCAATGCTTGAAAAACATGATTCCATAAATGTAATAGCTACTATCACTGCAATAACTATTGATTTTTTAAATAAAAATAAACCAAATGTTATAATTATACCACACATATCTAGCAAAAAAGAAAAAGAAAAAAATAACTATGATCCATATTCTGAAAATCAAAGACTCATAGCAAACAGAAGGTTCTTAACAAGGGAATTGCCTAGTGATTATATGTATACCAACGATGGGAGTAGTTCTATAATAACTAAGAGAACTTCTTAGCCTTTTCTTCAAGATCTTTAAGATTAGTCTTATATGGATTTTCTTTTATCATATTATGTGCATGTATAGTATTACTAACTAAAAAATATGCCCCCTTATTTGTATAAAGGTGTTTCTCACCACCAGCCTCTATATACGAAGCACCTGGACCAGCATCACCTACCCAATAACAATCTGCATTAGGTGGTATTGTACAACCCAAGTGTGCAAGATTGAAAAGTGTTATTGAAGCAACACCATGTACACCATCCTCATTACCAGTTATGACAACACCACCAACTTTTCCATATAGTTTGGGTTGACCTAAGTCATTAGTATCTGAATAAGCACCTATCATTCTCTCAAATATAATTTGTGTGATTGATGTTCTTTCACCAAACCATATAGCGGTTCCTATTAATATGATATCAGCATCTAGCATTTTCTGATAAATTTCTGGAAACTTATCATCTTCTGATATCTTATCAACCGTATTACCAAAGTCCATTTTATATTTTGCTACTCTAACTATTTCAACCTCTACATCTTGGTCATGATCCTCATATGCTTGTTCTACTCTTTTTAGGAGTGCATCAGTATTAGACTCACCACTCTCTTTTAGCGTACAGTTCAACATAAGGACTTTTGTTTTGTCATTATTTACATCTTCTCTAAAGTATTCTATGAATTTTTTCATACTCTATATATTAATTTTTTAGTAGTTAAAACATTATATTAATTTTATATATAAAAGAAAAAAAATGTTAGATTTTATTGGATGGGTTGCAACAATTTTAATAATAATATCATTTATATTCAGAGACATATATAAATTAAGGCTATTTAGTATGATAGGAGCTTTCTTATGGATTGTATATGGTATCATGGCTAATGCTTATCCAATTATAATTTTAAACGTTGTAGTGGCAATTATACAAGTTTATTGGCTTAATAGAATAAAAAGAGATAAAAAGTTAGATTGTTCTAAATAATGTTTAGATATAAACAACAATTTAAGTCATGTACTAACATCTGATGGAATATGTCGTGGTATGAACATCCCAAATACAAACACATCACGCACAATTAGTGAGTGGATGCAAATTCTATTGGAATAACTAAAGCCTATTCAGATACTAACCACTATTCCATTAATTGATATTTTAAAATTGGGATATGAAGTATATCGACATAGAGATATAACTAATTAATAAGATAACAAAGACTATGTTTTCGTATTTTTTAAGCGTTTTATCAATTATATTACTACTATCAGATAGATAACTTATTTTATTACCACGTAGTAAATTAATTGTTGAGTTTAATAGGAACATTCTGCTTATACCCATATAGAATAAGAATATAAAAGCATCAATAGAGAAGTAGAAAATAAGGTATGATACTAGCGACCAGATAAGTACATTATATACAAAATCTACTTTATGCCACATTTTCGTATATACATATTTGTGTGCACTACTTGACTTCCGTACATAATAGTCATGCAAACCCTCTATTATAAATATTACCGATATTATTGCTATTATTATTTCCATTTTTATTATATTTTTTATAAAGATACAACTAAATATTTAATTCCTTACTTTTTATTGAAAATATATTTAACCCATGCAAACCTTTTTCGATTATCTAAATAATCAAAATCCTTCTCATTTTTATATGCTTCTATCTCAAAAGATATATTTCTATAAGCACCTTGCCCAGATCCAAATATGAACAGTCCAAAAAAGTACTCTAATATATAAACGATATAGAATAAAATGACTAGCATTTCTTCTTGTTGTTTTATATGTATTTTCTCGTGGTTTAGTGTTTTAACAGTAGAATAAGACCTTAAAATAATATAAGGATATAATGTTATTCCACCTATTTTCATAAACCAACTAAGATTGTCTAGAATTTTGTTTGATCGAATAACGATTGGTATCTTCATATTTTTTGTTTATTATTATATATTATTTACGTAAAATGTAAATTATTTTAATATATTTGTAGAAGATTAAATTGTACGCATTTAAATAATAAGACTAAAATTAATATATAATAAATAAAAAACATGGATAAGAAAACAAAAGAGGTGCTAGACAAGTTAAGACTACCAATCCACTATACTTTTATAGCAAATTATATATTAAAAAGAGATGAAAAGTATACCTTATTATTTTTAAAAGAATTAGAAAATCTTGGATATATTAAGGAACACTCTGCTGGTGGATACTATGTAGCCGTATAAATACTTTATATATACAATATGATGAGAATATTATTTATGTTGTTGATTATTAGTATATTATACTCGTGTTCTGTTTTTAAAAAAAAAGACATAGAAGTTTACACTAAATCTAGTTATATAACATACACACCATTAGAACTCCCTATATTAAAAAGTAATAGAACAGAAGAAGATGGTATGATTTTTATAGAAGAAGCAATGTTAACACACGAACCAGTGCTTCTATCTGAACCAATTCACTTATTAGTATCACCAAAAGCCTCTGGTAAAAAAGAGAATTTAATAGATATAAATAATAAAATAGACACCTCTTTGGTAAAATATGATGATATTGGAATAATAGCTTATAATGTTCCTAAAAAATTCAAGGTGAATGAATATTCTACAATAAAGCTAAGAATATCCAAATCAGATGATGCCATTGCTATTGTTGGTGGGAATAGAGGTATATCCATAATAGGTAAAAATTCTAAAGATAAAGTTATTTTAGAGTCTATAAAAATAGATGATATAATGACTGCCATACTATATAGTGATAATGATTCTGCTATAATAGAACTTGTTAATAAGAACGAGACACAGAATATACACAAAAATGGATACACAGAATGGATTTGGCGAATAAAACCACTTAATGATAAGCCAAATTACCTAAAACTTATAGTAAGTATATCTGGTAGGGATATAGTAGTTTACGAGAAAACAATACCAGTAGATGGTGATTTTTGGTTTGAATCAACTTCGTGGTTAGAAAAGTGGTGGGAAGTTTTAGCCACCACTTTGATAATACCCATCGTTATACCTATTTTTATTTATTATAAAAGGAAATCAAACAAAGAGAGGTCTTGAAGACATCATCTCGTTTACCTGTTTTTTAACTTCACTTATAGTATATTCGTCATCGATGTTACAAAGAACAACATCTATTAAATAAACTATCTTTACCATATCTTTTTCTACTAAGCCTCTTGTAGTAACTGCTGGTGTGCCTATCCTTATACCAGAGGTTACAAACGGAGATTTAGTATCGAATGGTATCATATTCTTATTAACTGTTATATCAGCACTCTCTAGAGCCTTTTCTGCTTCCTTACCATTGATATTTTTATTATTTAAATCTATAAGAACCATATGATTATCAGTTCCACCAGATACTATATTATATCCTTTTAAAATAAACTCATCTGATAATTTCTTAGAGTTTTTAATAACTTGTTTTTGATACTCTACATACTTAGGAGTAAGTGCTTCACCAAAGGCTATGGCTTTACCAGCTATGATGTGTTCTAATGGACCACCTTGTGTACCAGGGAATATAGATGAATCAAGTATTGACGACATTTTTTTAAAATCCCCATTTTTAAGTTTTATACCAAATGGATTTTCAAAATCTTTACCCATTAATATAATACCACCTCTTGGTCCTCTTATCGTTTTATGTGTAGTTGATGTTATTATATGACAATGGTTAACTGGGCTTTTTAAAAGACCAGCAGCTATAAGACCAGAAGGATGAGCCATATCTGCTAGAAGTATAGCACCAACTTTATCTGCAACTTCTCTGAAGAATTTATAATCTATTTCTCTAGAATAAGCAGATGCACCAGCTATTATTAATTTAGGTCTTTCTTTTAAAGCTATCCTCTCAACCTCTTTATAGTCTATAAGACCAGTATCTCTATCAACACCATAAAATAGTGGTGTATACAATTTACCAGAAAAATTAACAGGTGATCCGTGAGTTAAATGACCACCATGTGCTAAGTCAAATCCTAATATCTTATCACCTGGATTTAAACAGACTGAAAAAACTGCGGTATTGGCCTGAGAACCAGAATGTGGTTGCACATTAACATATTCAACACCAAAGAGCTTCTTAGCTCTCTCAATCGCAAGTATTTCCACCTCATCTACTACCTGACACCCACCATAATAACGTTTACCTGGGTAGCCCTCAGCATACTTATTTGTCAAAACAGATCCACATGCATCCATAACATCTTGACTAGTAAAATTCTCACTTGCAATAAGCTCTAGGCTATTTACTTGTCTTTCTCTTTCCCTTTCAATTAATCTAAATATCTCTTTATCTTGCATGTTTTTATTTTTATATATTATAGTCAGAAAACTAAAAAAGTCCTTAATTTCTTAAGGACTTTTAATATAAATGTTATACTAAGATGATTGCCCTATCCTATATGCAATGTCAAAATTGTGTCTTATTGCCATTTCTATATCAAAATCAGGCGGTAAGTTATTTGAATCATTTACCATTTTAGTATACCAATCTTTCCAATCAGCTTGCTTTACTATTTCATATTTCTCATTTTTGTTAACAATACCAAACTTTATGATTACACAATGTGGTGTTGGGAATTTAACGCTTATTGGGTTTATAACCAAGCTTTCCACATTCTTAGCTTTCATAATAAAGATATCAGCTATTTTTTTATACATTCTATATAAAAATTTATTTCTTGAAATTTCAAATTGATCCATAGTTTAAATATTAATTAGGTATCTGTAAAAACTTTTACCAGTTTTTACAAAAATTGTTATTATTAAATCCATAATGAGCCATAGCAAAAATATAACACCAAGTATGTTAGCAATTATTGGCATTCCATTTTCAACAAACGACTTGTATATTAATGAGAATATAAACAATTCAGCAATCATATACCAAAATGTTATAAACACTCTGTGTACTAAATTAGTAATAAAGAATATAAAGTTCATAATATTTTTATTTAATCAAATATAATAAAATATATTGACATACACTAATTTATTAAATAATTTTAGTTCTTTATCTTCACAACCACCTATTCTGTGTACTTCTTATAGGAATAATATAAGAATAGTGTTGAAAATAATAATAAGAAATATAGTTCGAAGTATGTAGCTATAACCATCAATAGTATAACCGTAATCATAGAAATTAAGCCAGTCTTTTTCTTATGCTTGGGTATACTTTTAAGTTCTAAAAAAGATTCTAATATAACACCACCATCGAGGGATGTTATTGGTAACATATTAGTTATAAATAAAGTAATATTTATAATCATCATATAGATTAAAAACACATCTAGGAGAGCAATCTTTAAATAGGTAGTAAGTAGTAATATTATGAATGAAATACCAAATAGTATTAGATTAGACAGTGGTCCAGAAAATGTTATAAAAATATCATCTTTTGGTTTTATATTACTAGACATCGATGCTGATCCAAATAAAATACCAATGTCAATACCATACACCTCATAACCCATAGATAAGGCTGATCTTGCATGTGCTAGTTCATGAATTATTACGGATATAAATATTGCTAATACTATTTCTATATTAAAAAATATGAATAATAGAAGAAAGAATAAGCTAAATGTAATTTGAACACCTTTGAATTTGAAAAGTTTAATACTTGTAAAAGTTGATATGATTTTTATTTTTATTTATTTTGTGATTAATATGCTACTCACTTTTTAGCCTTTTTTTAGCACTATTAAAAGCGTTTTTGTAGCTTACTAATTGCCCAACGCTTTGTCCAATAGTCCTAAAGTTATGTACTTTTAAAACAAGATACATATACTGTGCATTATCACTTAATGATAATACATTTACTCGATTGTCTCTTACCACGCCTTTAAACTTATTCGGCAACATTTTCAAGGACTTAAGTCGTTTGTATATCTTTTTATCTGAAAAGTTATTAGCTTCTAAATATGACATAAGGTTAATAATATTCTTTTCCAATTCTGATATATTATCAAGAGTATGATTAAGTTTATAAGCTCTTTCCTTCATCTTAAGGTAAGAAGCACCATCATATATTTCCCTTTTGTTATAAAGAGTAACAGTAGCTTCTGTTAAAATACTGCTAGTTGCTAGATAATCTAGAAATGATGATAGATTTTCTTCGCTATGGAAAATTCTTAATTTCTTAGAGTATCTATTCTTTTTAACTGTCCATAGTTTATCATTCATAATCAATTTATTTCTTCACCAGTTTCCTTATAGGCTGGGTTTATTAGCTTTAATCTAATGCTTTTACCATCTCTAGCATTTCTATCTACATATGGTCTTAGTACAAATCCCTCTCTTATGTGAATACTATTACCAGATACTAATTCTTTCCCTTTACATAACTTAATTATTTCTTTAGGTAGCGAATAATTAGTTTTAGTCTTTCTGATACCCTCCTCTTTGTTTTCATACAAAACTATTTCCTCTTCTTCTAGTTTTATATTACCATCAAAAAGAATAGGCACCCATAAATCTAATAGGTCTTGAGGAACTCTGTCATAAGGAATTGATATACTATTAACCCTTACATCAAATATAAGAACAGAAGGCTTAATCCTACCATAACTATATCCACCTTGTACAGGTAGAACTTCACCAAATACTTGAACTATCCCATTATCAAAATTAGACTTAATCTTATTAACTATGTCATCATTTTTAGAAGCCTGCCAATATGTATTTGTTTCACTATCATCAATACATAAGCCTTTTTTAAGCATACCTTTAGAAGAAACCATAGTTTCATCATTATCTAGGTCATGTGCTAGTATAAACTGACTACCATGTACTTTCTCTGTGATAATAACCCTCTCCCCTTGTACAATTTGATTAATATAAATAGCAATTTGGTCACAATCATGACTACCTATATGGTTCATCTCATATGGTTTGACACTACCTTCCAATTCTTGGGGAATTGGGGGTTCATATTTAGATATACATAAATCATCTGATATATCGATACCTATACTATAATCGTCAAAATTAGGGACTAGGTGTTTTGGTACTAATATACCAGAGGATATCTCACCTCTTAATCTCACACCTTTGACTCTATTATGATTTGGTCCAACTAAATAATTCTCAAATGATGTCTTTATTTCCCCTTCTAGTACAGATTTTTCGGGTACAAATATTACTTCATCCCCATCTTTGTAGAGTCCCCTTTGGACTACAACTTGATAAGACCCTACTTTACCCACCTCTAATGCATCTGCATTAGGATGGGTGAATAGTTCTATTTTTTCTTTGCTTACTTTCCAATCACTCATATCTTTTTTTTTAATTTATTGGTTATTAAATTACTTTTTAAGAACTTCTTTATAGTAGTAATCATCAAATCCTTCTAGCATTTCATTCATGCCTTTTTTCTTATTACCACCAATTACTTCGTCAATTATACCGAATTCTAATGCTTCATCGGAATGTAACCAGTTGTCAACTCTAGATGAGTTTAACATGTCTTCAAATGACTTTCCACAGTTTTCTGCCAATATCTTAAAAAGAATGTAATTATACTTTTCTGCCTCAATTTGGCTTACTCTAGTATCTTGTACATTACCTTGGCTACCATGTGATACCATGTGTGTCATTACCTTTGCATATGGTAGAGAAAATCTTTTACCTTTAGCACCAGCTGATAGAATTACTGATCCCATAGATGCACACATACCAGTATTGATAGTCGCAATATCAGACTTTACATAATCCATAACATCAACAATAGATAAGCCACTTTTAACACTTCCACCTGGTGTATCTATATGCATAGTTATATCTGAAGCATTATCTACATCGTCTAGATACATTAGTTGTGCCATCACAATTGAGGACATACCATCACCTACCTCACCAGTGAGCCATAGTATTCTATCCCTAAGCATTCTAGAGAATATATCCATTTGAGTAACCCTAAGTTCTCTCTCTTCTAAAATATAAGGAGTTAAGCTTGATGATATTTGCTTATCTGCATAATCTAATTTTGATGTTGAAATTCCTCTTGAATTTGCAAATTTTTTGAAATCTTTTCCGTTATTCATATTTGTTTTTGTTGTTATTAATTAAGTGGCAAATATAGTAATATTTTTGTAATCTACCATATATATTTGATGTTATTAATTTATATAAGTTCTATGTCTTCATATCCATATTCCATAAGAATATCAATAACCTCTGGTCTATCTCTAGCAGATTTTAAAGCTCTGTAGTCTGATTTAGATACATCAGCACCATTTTCTAGTAAATATTTTATTACTTTGATTGATGCACCATTCTCAATTGATTCTACTAACCCATCAGTCTCACAAATCTCCGCACCAACTTCAATCAGTAATTTAATCATAGGAAGCTTCGTATCATCACTAGTCATACAAGCTATATTTAATGCATAATTTGCTAAGTCAAAATCATCAACTCTATCTATCAATGCTTCTACGTGTTTGAAATATTTCTGATCCTCAGTCAAGTAATTCATAATATGATTAATAGTATTAGATGTGAGTTTAGAATAATCAGAAAGTAACAATTCTGTTATTTTATCTCTATCATCTGAAATTGAATAGTTTATACACATCCCATCACTAAAATTAATATCAGCACCGTTTTCAATTAAAAAATTTACAGATTCAAAAGAACCATACCTACATGCTATAGATAAGCAATTATCATCTTCACTTTCCATATTAATATCAGCACCATTATCTATATGTGCTTTTATCACTTTTTTTAGACCATTTTTGCAAGCATTATTTAAACTAATATCAAGCAATCTTACTCCAACTCTATTAGGATTTGCGAGATACTTGAATAAAATATCATCCTCACCTCCTAGATAAACTCTATTATTATCAAGAAATCCTCTCTTATCATACTCCTTAATAAAAGATAAATTACTACAGACATTGTATATGTTGTATACAAAATGAATACTAGCATTTTTAAGCATATTGTATCTTGTTTCAATACAATATTCAAATAAGACTTCATCACTTCTTAACTTATCTAGATTATCCTTAGATATAAAAATAGCAGATTTAATAATAGATTTAATTAAATCTGTGTAATTACTATCAACAAAATAATCAAATAGTTTATTTTCTATACAATACTGTGAATTTAAGTATTCTATTTTAGATTCTAGAGTTTGTGTTTCAAACCACTCAATTACGTTTTCTTGATTTTCTTGATTATTCATAACCTTATATTTTAAGTTCAATACAAATATAGTAATATTTTTAATATAAGTAAGCCTTATTTTTATATTTTTCTTAATCTATTTTTATTAACCCAAACTAATTTCCCATTACCATAAACATATTTCACAAGTACACTACTCTCTGGTGTTATCACTTCTACTTCTGTGGTATTATCTAATAATAGTTTATCACCATGAGTGAGTTTTGTGTGAACTTCCATATCTAAGATTTTCAATGCTTCAATAGCTTTGTCAACATCAGCTTTTGCTTCAAACCAATCTGTTTCAGATGTTGATTCAAAATATCTAAGATTTCCAATAGCTTCTATAATTTCTTTAAATTCCATTTATTTATTTATTTTGGTGCTGATTTTCTAAAATCTGATAACGCTTTGTTATGTAGTGGTTTGAAATCATTATAAAGCTTATCCCAGCTTTGTTCTGTTTTTAGAATGTTATACCATATTTTGTTAGCAGATTGGAAATCAATATATCCTTTGTCTAAAACTTGTTTAGCAAAAATAGGTATTCTAATAGAGTGAAATAATGATTTTAAACCAATTTTAGTATCACCCTTTTGTATTTTCTTTTTTGCTTTAACCCAAGAGTTTGAACTTATATGAGAAATTGCATGTCTTATCTTTGGTATTGATATTTCAAATGTAGTGAGGTAATCAATATTTTCTCTTAATATTGCCCAGGGTGGTGCATATATACATTCTATATTATTTACTCTATGCCAGTCCAAATCTTTCTGAAATCTATCAGGTGTATAAACATGTACATTAATATTCCCCTCCACAATTTCAACACATTCAACGGAGTTGTTAGCAACCATAATAACATCCCAATCGGAAAGGCTATTATAATTGCCATATACTCTACTGCCAAATATATATACATTATGTATTCTACTATGGTGTATTTTAGACGCTCTTATTATATCATCTAGTTTAATCATTTGTTATATTTGTTTAGCTAATCTTTCTCTTATTTCACTAAAAGTGGTTTGATTAAAGAACTCACCATCTTTAAATATTACCTTTAATTCATTATCGTCTTTGTTTACTTCTTCCCAAGATACTTGATCTATAAGAACATACTCACCATCTTTTTTAATAACCTTTAAAAGTCCTTTTGCGGATTTCTTAATACCAGAATCAGTAATAGGATCTTTGAACACTTCTATTCCTTCTATTTTTCCATCTACCTCAATCTCAACATATGTAGCTTTTTGTGCCATCCCGTGTGTGTCTCTTGTTACCATTTGTAAAGAATAAGAACCAACACCTAGTACAACATTAGTTGTTGCAAAATTCTTAAAAGAAAGTCTTTCATATATCCTTTCTGCTCTATCATAATTTATAGAATCGCCATAAATGACACCTACCTTTTCATTTAGCTTAACATATCCTTCCTTAGATTTTACACCACCAAATGTATCATATAATAGCTCTACAACACCTTTAAAGGAAGGATGGTCTATATCACAGTCTTTAGTATTATCTAGGCTATTATAACCACATATGATATCAACTGGGTCGCCAGAGTCTGGTCTAATAACTATCTTACCTTCTCTTCTAAGTATTAATTTCTTTAGCCTAGGCATATATTCATTCAAAACCTCCCATAGGTCAAACGTGTCAGATACTAAAGATAGGATACCTGTTGGGTTGTCTATTATTAACTTTTTAAATGTTGCAAACTCTGCAATCTTTCTAATTTCTTCATTTGATAAGTTGTCAACTTCCTCTTTTGGTGAGTTCAGATACTCACATACAATATCATCTAATTCCCCTTTTTTTATAAGCATTTCATAGAATCCTACATTAGCAGAGGTTACTGAGTGTTCAGTAGCAATCACTGAATTAATAACCACTTCTTTTTCATCATAGAACATTCTAGTTGCTGGTATAACTGGTAAGCTATCCCCACCTTTTGATGATGATGCAAATCCAATACCACTGTTTATAATACTAGATTTACCACTTAGACCCCTCATTGCAAAATCGTGATTTTGATAATCAACAAACCACATGTTCTCGCTATCAGTTTTAGTTATCCACTTGGTAGAAAGCCTTCTCAACGCAAATGATAATGTTGCGGATGTTGGTGCTTGCCATGCCTCAGCAGAGTTTATAGTCTCTAAATAATTAACTAACCAATCAAATATTTTATTATTCAATGGTTTTGTATTAACGATAGTGGTCATTGGTACTTTATAAGGTATTCTTTCACCTTCTGTAATTGACCTAAATTCTAATGGAAGATATCCTAACTTATGAAGGTCTTTAAAATGTGATACATCAAATGGCTTATCCATCATTAACATATCAGTCATATCTTTTCCAAATTGGTCAATTTCTTCAATAGGTCTATTAAAGAAATTTTCATCCCAATCTTTTTTCATTTTTCTAGTAGTCATCTGTGATCCAATAACCACTACTTTACCATCGTTTGGACAATTACTATGTTTACCACTTCTTGGTGTAAGGTTTGACTGCATCAAAACACTACCATTTGGTAGCATTGCTTTATGCCCTGTTTTATAGACATCTGTGTAATATATTTCTAAAAAATTCATATTATTGTTTTTTTATAAGTTATGCCTAATCCCAATTCTTTTGCTATTTTTATTTCTTTACTAACCATCTTATCTTTATTCCACCCTGGTATTTTATAGACTACCATTTCTACACTTTTTTCTATAAAAGCTTTAGATAAAGATAACCAGAGTTCTAAGTCAATGGGTTCTTCCTTAAAATTTAAAAGTGTATGACTATAAGTTACTGGAGAAAATGCTATAACAGATTTCTTATTTAATTCTGCTATGTATAAAGACACCAATGCAAAGTTATTTTCTCTTGTATACGGATCATCGTCAAAATATGGTGAAGAAACAAAAACGATTTTATCTTTAGTATTCATTTTTAAAAATGTCTAGTTGTTTAATTTTCTTAATTTCATATGGGTTATTCTCCATAAATGAATCATCACTTATCTCCGAATAACTGTTAGTTGAGTAAATACCGTCAAAATATTTATTGAGTTCTTTAAACCCTTTAGAAAAAATACCATGTGATACTATTAAATATATTTCAGTATTAAATTCTCTTTTAGGTCTTTTACTTAATATAACTTTAGCAATCTCAATAAATGTTCGCCCACCATCACATATATCATCTATGATAACAAATTTGTTAGCATCTGAATCAATTAATGGTACTTCTGTATGTGATATCTCACCAGTAATTAAGTTTCTTACTTTTGATGCCATAATCACTCTATCTCTATCAAAGATTTTTGCTATACCAAACGCCTTCTTCAAAGCTCCAGCATCAGGTGATATAATACTTGTGTCATTACTATAGATATCTTTAGTGATATCTTTCATAGCAAACATAACTAGTTCTACATTGGATATTTTTATATAATTATTCACACAAGCCTCTATCACATCAGAGTGTGAGTCATAAACACTTACTGATTTATAGTTTTGTAAGTTTATGATTGGTGCAATAACATTTTTTATGTAGTTAGAGCCACCTTCACTAAATTTTCTATCAGATCTACCACCTAGGAAGTATGGTATATATAAGTTTATATTTTTAATACCCATTTCTTTAAGTGATGCAGTTGCACTTATTATAAGTTCTAAATCTTTAAAACTACATAAGCGGCTTTTTATAGTCACATTATCATCTGTGTTTGGTGTTAACACATGTACAATATCAACAGACTGTTGTCCATCAGGAAACCTTGATATTTTATATTTTATTTCTGAATTTTCAGAAGTTAAATCTAAAACTATGTCCATATTTCATTATTTTTTTCCAGAAAGTCTTTCTGAGTTCCTAATTTATCAATTTCAAAGTTATGGACTTCGTGTGAGAAATACTCAAAAGTGAAATCAATATTACTTTTTTCAGACACCATTTGTTTTAAAATTTCTTTTAGCCTTTCCTCATCTAGTAAGTATTTTTTTTCAAGTTCTATTCTGAATAACTTACCACTGTCAATAGGAGTCAATAATTTATCTTTAGATTCATTATTTTTATATACTTGACAGCTTACTATTACCTTTCTTCTCATTTGTTTACGATTTGTATTTTTAATTGTCTTATCTTACACTTAATCCAATGCTTATCTTTAGATGATAATTCTTCATTAGTAATACCTAAGATTTTTTGAAGCTCGTCAGATAAATAAGATTTATTGCTATTTGTATTGTAATTTGGTTCTTCTGTTTGGTCAAAGTCGAATTCGTATGCCATTTTTTATTTTTTATTATAATACTATTTATAGTACTATTTTTTAATTTGTTTAATGTATTATTTTAAAGTATTTATAATTTTCAACCAATTGAATATTTATTAATGTTTAAAATAAATCACCTTACAATACTTGTAGTACCTATATAGTCTTATTTATGAACTAATTAAAATTTCCAGTTAAAAATGTTTTTTAATTCCCTTTTATCTAAATCAGTGAAATTATTAAATCCCCTTTTTATTAGAAAATCCTTCACTACACTATCTTGTTTATCTTTCAATGAATAAGCTATATTTTTGACCTCATCATATGATAGGTTAAAAAATTCTATAACTGGTATCTTATCAATACCTATTTCAATAGCAGCTATAGCTCTATGTCTGCCTTCTTGTGAGGAGGAATCCCTCACTATATAAGGTATTGGGAATTTATCCCCACTCAACATATCCTGAGCATACTTTCTAGCTTTTTCTATTGATACTGCATTGGAGTCAATAGTCTCTTGATATGTTAATCCAAGATTTTCACCAACGTATTTAATATACTCTTTTGGATTCATATACTTTAGTATAGCAGATCTATTCTTGCTTAATATAGAATACAATGGGTGCTTAAATTCCACGTGGTCATATATTCGGTTCATGTCAAAGGGATTTATTTTTTGACTAAATTCTTCAAATTTACTTATCATGTTACTTACTGTTTATTTTTTAAAACTTTTGCACCTAAGTATATATTAGGAACCCGAATACATTATTGCATAGCTTAAAATTGTATAAAAATTTATCACAAGATATATTGATATTATCTTATATAATAATGGCTTTAGCTTAACGTTCTCAAGTATGTAGATATTTAATGCAAACGTTGAAAATAGAAAGCCAAAAATCAATAAATCAATCATATTACTTCTTTTTATTTTTATTACTTTTACTTATAGATTTTATGTTTTCTATAAGTAAACATAATAGTAATACAATAGATGATGCCAATATTTCCATATGAGTATATATTAGTCAAATAACTTATTTCTATAGTTTAAATGTTAAGATAACTTAAAATTATTAAATATATATATTATATATCATGATGTTGCATGTTTTTGACTAATATACAGTATTTTAAAACTTAATATTAATCTTCACTTATTGGTTTCAAAACAAGGGAATTAAGTGCTTTTGTGAATCCGTCTTTGTAACATAAGTTTATATCTTTATATAAATCAGAATCTATATTAACCAATTTTTCATCTGAAAGATATCTTACATTATAGACAAAATAATAATCATTACTAACAGAATTACTACTATATGTAACAGTCATAATAATCCCATATTTGGTAAATAACCAATTTTTTAAATCCCCTCTTGTAGGTGCTAAAGTATAGTCACTATTTTGAAAGAATTCTACCAAAATAGGAGTTTCGCTCTCATAACCGATTTCATAACCGATTTCAAATCTACTTAATGCAGTTTCTTCATTCTGAGTTCTTCTTATTTTATCTCTCCAAATTGAATATGCCGAGTAACAAGTCTCATTATACTCCTTTTTCTTCGCTAATGCAGCTACATCAAATGATATTACCTTATCCATATTTAAATTAATTTATTAATTTTTAAATCTCTAACCTTATCAATAAAACATCCTAAGTGAACTAAACTTACACCTTCAGAGTAATATCCGTTACTTATACCAAGCCACCTTATTGTGACATAACCTTTAATAGTTGCCATATTGTAGAAACTATATGTATAACTCTCGCCAATACCATCGCCACTTCCTTCATTGGAATTACATTCAGATTTTAATATAGGACTATTTAACAAATCATCTAGACTACCATTTATATCATCTATCACAACATCTTCACAACAATCTTGAATATGCTTCATAGAATATTTATTTCCATCTGATAATAGAAAAACTATCTCATTTTTTTCACTATTAATATTAACGTCTAATATAATCTTTCCTAAAAGTTCATCCATAGGTTACTTTGGTTTTAGATTTCTTAATTCTTTTTTATTTCTTGATACTTGTGACTTATCTGCCTCAATACCTTTCTTCTCTAGAAATGAAAAGAAATTTAGTCTAGTTTTTAAATCTTTAACACTGTTCATAATGGTTTTTTTAAATTAATATTTGACAAAAATATAACAAATAAATGTAATAGCCTAATAATCACTAGATTATTTTATGTTATATATATTTTTAATAGATGATATTCTAGATATAATACCCCACCATTGCGTAGAATACAGGCTATGACACTTATACATAAGGTCACTATTATCTAAAAATTTACTATAATCTTTTTCACAACCTTCTATACTTCGTTGCTTATTAAAAAGAAATCTACAATAAATCTCATAACTATTCTCTAAAATCATATTTATTTATTTTCGTGCAAATATACAAATAAATATTTGAGTAAAGAAACAATAGTTAATAATATATATCACTATGAGTGCTGGAAGAAGAGTTAATACAAAAAGTAAAAGTTGGGGAACACCTAGTAAATACATAGATGTTATAAAATTATTTTTTGAAGGAACTATTGATTTAGATCCTTGTTCTAATGAGTACTCCATTGTGAACGCTGATATAAATTATATAGTGCCTCAAAATAATGGATTAATAGATTCGTGGAATTATAAAAGAATATTTGTGAATCCCCCATATGGAAGAGACAAGGATAGTTCAACATCCATAAAAGATTGGCTAAGAAGGTGTTTATTTGCCCATAGAGATCATAACTCTGAGGTTATAGCATTAATACCCGTTGCCACAAATTCAAGCCACTGGAAAGAGTTTATATTCCCTAAAGCAAATTCTATATGCTTTCTCTACGATACTAGACTTAAATTTCTAGAAAACGGTCAGAATGGTGGGAAAGGTGCTCCAATGGCATGTTGTTTGGTATATTGGGGCAATGATTATAATAAATTCTATAACTCATTCATAGACTATGGTGCAGTTTTGCCACTAAAAACACTAAAAGATAAGAAAATAGGTAAGTATTAATTCTGTAATAAGGAAAATTCATTCTCATATACACCAATCACACCAGAGTCTATAAGTTTAGACCTAACATAATCTAAATGTACACAAAACAAATTTCCATCATCCTCTTCATAGTATTTTTCCATATCTAGAAATATAGTATCCGAATTGGATAGCAAAGCCACAGATGATAGAATATTAAAAGCATCTTTTCTTTGACTAGATTGTACCATATCCTCAATCATCATTTTGTATTTTTTCATAGTTTGTTTGTTTGTAAGTTATGTTATATGATATTCGTAATTAGTTTTAGGTATTAACAATATTTAACTTTTTCTGGTAAATTAAATATCTTACATATTGCCTTTTTTCTATTATCAATAGAAATATAACGATCATATTCAGCAATTGATTTCTTTAATACCTCACTTATTCTTTGATTAATTACCATTTTGTTTAAACTTATTTTATAATTATAGTATAATGTTTAAGAATGTTTAATTAAGAAAAATATGGCTATATATAAAGAATATAAATACCAGAACAGTAAAGGTTACTCCTCCTATATCGTAAGCAAGAAAACTTTCTGGGGGTGGAAAAAAATTAAAGAATTTCCAATAGGTTATGAGTGGGATATGGATCTAAATAAATTAAAAATATCTCTAAACAAATCTAATAAAGAACTAGATTTGTTTTTGGAATTACTTAAATCAAAAAATAACACTATATTCATATCAAATTAAAAATAATACTATGACAAATACAGAAATTAAAAAAGAGCTTTCTAAACAAAAACCCTTAGCAATTTTTAAATACATTAGAAAAGGTGTAGCATATCACTACACAGATTTAAATCAAGATAGAGTTAGTTTTGAGATACCAGTTGATGACATGGGTGATGCAGATTTTAAATCTAGTATGGATGCAAAACTATTAAATAGGTGGATAGTAAATAATGATGAGATATGAGATTATTTGACACAGGTGGTATTGACAATGAAACTGTAGACCTTGATGACGTTGAGATATATTCACACTTGTCAAGCCATTATGAAACATTGCGTAACTTAATGTTTCAGGAAATAGGATACTCATACTGCTATATGAATTATTGGAATAATGATATATATAGTGTATATGATTCACAGAAAGAAAGAATCAATGAACTTATACAATATTTTACTGATAACGAGAAAGATAATAGAGGGGATGTGTTGTGGTTTAAAGAGCAAGTATTTATATTTCAGTGTGAGATAGAAAACATGTGCTAAATTATTTAAAATTATGATAAAAACAATTATTACCAGAATGAATAAAAAATCTAAACTATATGCTATAATATTAGGACTAACATTATTCTTTGTTTCCTCTATATTTACATCATTTGGAATATCACTTATAATAGTGGTATCTAGTGGTGTTATAATATCTATCATAGACCAATTCAAAGAAAATGGCATTATGATACATAACCAAAGATGGAAACCAATATTATATTTATCCTTTGTTATAGCCCCATTAACTATCTTTTTACTAACATTATTTAAATCATGTTAGTAAAAAAAATATTTGCGACTGATAAGTTAAAGCACCTTGTATTAGGACTCTTAATTTACTCTGCACTCACACATTTAGTAAGTCCTCTTATATCACTACTAATCACAGTATTTATAGCAATTGCTAAAGAAGTAATATGGGATAAATTACTAAAAAAAGGAACTCCTGAAATTCTAGATGTGGTAATGACAATAGTATTTCCATTTTTCTTGTTTCTAATTCAGACTTATCTACTACCACTATGAAAACAAAGCAAGAAAAAAACATAAACGTATTATCATTATTCGATGGGATGTCTTGTGGACAAATAGCTCTTGATCATCTAGGATTTAAGATAGGTAAATACTTTGCATCAGAAATTGAGAAATCATCAATAAAAGTAGCTAAACACAATTATCCAAATACTATACATATCGGTAATGTTACTAGTATAGATTCTAAAATCCTACCAGATATAGATTTGCTTATGGGTGGTAGTCCATGCACTGACTTCTCTATGGCAGGTTCTAAAAATGGACTTGATGTTAATGAGGTTCAAGTATATAGTTTAGACAAGTATATAGAACTAAAAAACAATGGATTTACCTTCTCAGGGCAGTCATATCTTTTTTGGGAGTTTGTAAGATTATTCAAAGAAACTAAACCTAAGTATTTTTTACTTGAAAATGTAAAAATGGAGAAAGTTTATGAAGATATTATAACTAAAGAACTAGGTGTAGAACCAATTATGATTGATAGTGCTTTAGTATCTGCACAGACTAGAAAAAGGCTATACTGGACTAATATACAAAATATCAAACAACCCGAAGATAGATGTATTAATATAGAGGATGTTGTATATGATGATTCATATAAGACATTTACTAATCCAAGAATAGCTTTGTCTAAGAAAGCTACTAAGAACTACGTAAAGTGGGATATATCTGGTAAGGGATATTGGTCTCAACAAGATAGAGCATATTATAGAAATAGTAAAATGTGTACCTTACCCAAATCTAGAGCAGGTAGTAAATTAAATATCGTTGTTGATTATGATAATAATATTTATAGAAGATCACACCCAATAGAGGTAGAGCGATATCAAACAATACCTGATAATTACACGCTAGTTGATGGTGTGAGTAATACTAAACGTCTGGAGATGGTTGGGAATGGTTGGACAATAGATGTTATAAAGCATATTCTTAAATATATGAAGTTTTAAGTCTTATCACCATAAATAAATACAATTGCTATAGTCAACCTATTGACTTTAACCATTCTATTTAAATCAAATCTATTACTCATAACATTTATATTTGTAATTAATAGAATGTTTAATATTTTTTACTATATTTGTAAATAAAAATATACTTATGAGAAAAATGAAAAATATATCGGTTGATAAAGAATACCTTAGAAATCTTTTGAAAAGTGGCAGACAAAAAGCGATTTTCGGATTAGGTGGTTTCTCTGACAGTACAGCATTAAGCTTTGAAATTGTGAACTACGATGGTTATGTAACAGAAATCTGTGAAGAGTCAGGATATTGTCAATGGACAAATATGAATGGAACAGAAATGATGTCAGTAAATATAAATACTATAACAATTTAAACAAACAAATATGGAAACATCAATTAAGAATCCACTAATATTTTTAATAAACACCGAAAGAAATCAAGAAATGATATCTTCGTTCAACTGTATAGTTGATGTTCTTACACACTCTAGTGGTATAGAAAGTGCTAAAAAAAGTATAGAAACCGATTTGACAATTTATTTCTATGACTATTTTTCCATAATTATAGAAGAAAATAGTATTAAGGTAATTCAGAAAAAATTTCCAAACCAAAGCTATACAAGTTTTAAGAACAACACAATTTTAATATTTAGTTAAATAAGAAAGAAGTTTGTAATTGTTACTATTAATATATAAGTAATGATTAAAAGTTTTAGATTGTTTAACGAAAGCATACACAATATTCAATATAGCAAAGAAGTTGATGAAGATGGTGATAATATCGAAATAAATGCTTATTTAGATGGTAGTAGTATTGCTAAGTTATCTTTTGAAATCCTATATGATGCATATGAATATGAATTTAGTGATGACTTCACAGAAGATGAATTTGATGCTATTTATACAGATGTGAGTATTGTTAAGTTATCACACATTGAAGTAAATAAAGATTATATGAGAGAGGGCGTAGCTAAAAAACTTATTAGTTACGGAATAAGCCTTATGATAAAAGAGGGTTATAATGAATTCTTTTTAAATGCATCACCCATGGGCTTCCATGGGATGAGATTACAACCACTTATAGAATTTTATAAATCATTTGGATTTAAAGAGATACTTAATCAGAGTAATAACTCACTAATGGCTTTAGTTATAAAAAAATAAAATTCATTTTTTGTGTAATAATGACTCTAGTAGAATTAAAAAAGACTTTCCATTCATAAAGCATCAAATTACAACATACTAATCGATATGTGATTTTTGGTATGAGAAGTTTTAGATTCTTGGTAAAGTAGAAATATTATCTTTCTTAGTATCATTCGGGACTGATCTTAAATCACCATCAGATACAATTACTTTTGTAAATGATTGTCCATCCTCATTAGTAGTATAAAAATCATCTTGTTTATTTTCTGTTCTACGAATAAGTTCAGATTCAGAGACTACTTCTATTTTAGTCTCATTATTTTTATCAGCTATTCTAAATACATTATTAGCCTTGTTTCTATGTGTTATGATATATTCTTTCATATTTATTTGTTTATTTTTATCTCGATACTTTCTATTAACTCTGTTCCACCAGAGCATGTCAAATCACCAGCTGTTATTGTTAACTTATTCAATCTATTAGTAGATTTGTTGTTTACATAATATGTATCTTCTGAATTTTTTATTCTATCTATTAAATAAGTTTTCTGTATAATTACTTTTTTATTCACTTGTTCAACGCCTTTTATTTCTAGTTCAAACTTTGTAATGTTTTGATTTCTAGAAACTAATATGTATTCATCCATAATCTTTATTACTTTTCTTATATATTAAAATATTTCTTTCCTCTTTTTATTTAAACATTTGCTTATTTTTTCATATACTTACAAAGCTAACATACATAACGAATAAATGGAAAAAATGAGATTAGGAAACCTTATAGATGAGGTTGTAAGTAAATGGAGTTTTGATAACTCTTGGAAAGCATGTGGTGATAGCCACACCTTTCAATGTCATTTAAGTAATCATACAAAAAAAGAAAATTCAATAGCACCATCCATAATAAATGATAAAGCAGTATGGGTGTGTAGACTAACAACTAATGGTGGTGTGTCTTGGAACACTGCCGATATGTCAATTCCAAAGTGGTTATTTGAATATTATATGAAGTATAAGACAAATAAAATATCGGCTAGCCAAATAGAATATAAGATTCACTAAAAAGAGTAGCATTGGATTGTGGTTGTTCAGTTTAAATATATAAGGAAAGTAAAGCAATACAATGTCTTTAAAAAGTATAAAAATGTTTGGTGATTATATTATAGAGAATACGAATAATATAAACACAAATTTCTGGAAATGGTTTGGTGATAGTAAGGTTATAAGTGATAATAAACCAACTGTTTGTTATCATGGCACGTCATGTAAAGATATAAAGTCATTTAATTATGAGATGATAGGATTAACAACTGGTAATGATGGTCACTATGGATATGGTATGTACTTTTCATATGCTAAGAATGAAGCTAAAATATACGGAGATTATATATACGAGTGTTATATTAAAATAGAAAAACCATTTACTGGAACATTTGAAAATATAAAAGAATTAAAAAAGATAGGGGTAGAAAACATAGATGATATAATAAACACTTCTATTGACTTTGGTTCATTAAAAAACAACTTTTTAGGAAAAAATGATATTGCTATCAAGTTCTTATCATATATAGAAAATAACAACATTAAAAAAGCATGGGAATATGTGTTTAATAATAATGGTGATAGTGATTTTTATAACGATCTTAACGATATTATTGAATATACTACATTAAAAAAACACAATGGTGTTATACCAGATTATGTAATAGATTTCTTGGATAACAACAATATTAATGTTATATTTGAAGAAGGATTTGCTAATGAACAGACACTTCATTGGATAACTGACTTGGGTAATGATAGTAAGAAAGTTACAGATTCTATTATAAGTCTAGGATATGATGGTGTTATATATGGGAGCGAGGTAGTTCCCTTCTATAGTAACCAAATAAAGTCTGTACAAAATCTCGGAAATTGGGATTTAAATAATAATAATATTTATTTATAAACTTTTTAATAATAATTACATACAAAATAAAAATGGTTGCTTACAAACTAATTAGAAAAATGAAAGATGGGACGTTGTCACCACTTTTCATAAACAAGAAAAGTAGAATTCCTTTAAATACCTGGCTAGATGCCGAATCCCATCCTACAAAAGGATTTGCATACAGAAAAGGTTGGCATTGTACTGTAACGCCAAATGCACCACACCTATCTACAAAAGATAGAATATGGGTTGAGGTTGAAGTAGATGATTTTGAATATTATAGGCGACCAGAGTCACAAGGCGGGACATGGATACTTGCACAAAAAATGAGAATTATTGCAGAGTTAGACAATTAATCGATTAATTAAAAAATTATTATATGAACAGAATTGATTCCAAAGAAGTTGCAAAAACAATATCTAATGAAGATCTTAGTATTATGTTTAATAATGCAAAAGCTAGTGTAAAAGACTGGAGGAAAAGAAGTCTTGTGAATAAGTCTATGACAATCGGAGTATCATGGAATATTCTAGCCAAAGATTTTAATATAAACCACGTGTATAATATGTTAATTAAAACAAATATGATTAGAGAGTTTGGAGAGTTTCTCCCAAATACAATTAAGAAACATAAATACAAGAAGGATGAAAGAGAGCCTTATCATGAAAATCCAAAATTTTAGAAATGAGTAAAAGTATTAGAAAGAAATGGTATAATTTACAACTTTTCGTACTAGAAAAAAAGTATAATTTACATAATTATGTCGTAAAACACATTGGTCTTCAGCCGATGTGTTTTACGACATTGGTAAATATACAAATAAAGTTTAAAATACCAATAGGTAAGGTAGACTTATTAATATATATGTTAATGGATAAATCAAGATTTAACATATGTTAGAGAATGGACTTGTCCATCATGTGGTGAAAAACATGATATAGATTTTAATGCAAGTAAAAATATATTAAAACAAGGTTTAAAAATACTGTCTGGTTCAGGGATTGAGTCGGACATTAAACAAAAACAGGTGGAGGCGTTGTCGTTAGACGAGTCTATGAAACCTGAAACACATCAGTCTTTAGCTGATGTGTAGTTCATAGAGGAATTATATGAATTTGGTAAATATACTGGATTTTCGCCACCAAAAGGTTCTACCTTACAATTTTTCGATAACGAAGATTTAAATAGTGATTATGATAATTCAGACACAACTCTTAATATTGTAACTAAAGATTTCTTTAAATATATCATTGATCATTACTCGGAAGTAGTTAAAGAATATTATAAAGATATGATTACACCATTTTACCCAGATGAGAGGTTTGGTAGATCCGAATTCATCAAATCAATGCAGGTTAGCTATAATTTTGAAAATAATAACTATAATTTTGACTTTACAACAATCACTGAAAGAGAGCAGAATTCATTATATAAAATATTAGAACATATTAAAAGTTTTTCGACAGAGTGGGATGGGATAGAACCTTATGATATAGAAGATGGTGATAAAATAACAAGTAGTTGGAAAATAGAATATATAATTTTTGAACTTGTTAGGCTATACAAAACATTTGATTGGGATAATGACATGCTAGTATACCACGGAAGCTAATGTTAAATAAAAAATGATAAAGTACCTTAAATGTTTAAATTGGAAAGGATTCTTAATTGTGTTGTTACTTTGCATGATTGGTGCATTGGTAAATGAGAATGTAACTAATTTTTCAGAATGGCTTTTAATTGTTATATTATTTGGAATTCCCATATCTATATGTGTGTTATTTATTGACAAAACATAATATAAAACTCTCTTTCATATTTTAATATATAATGAAAGAAATATCTTAAATGAAGGAAATAGAGAAAGAGGTAAATGCGAAATTTAAAAACCTAAGAACTATAACTGCTTTGGTTGCATCATTACAATCTCCATCTATGATAGTCACTGGTAAAGGTGGTTTGGGTAAAACTTATAACATTAAACAAACTATCAAGAGTATGGGGATAAGAAAGGCTAACTTTAAGGAGATGGTTGGGTACACAACAGCTAGAGGTTTATATGAAGTCTTATATGATAATAAAGATTCTCTTATATTAATAGACGATTGTGATGAAGCCTTAGAGGATAAAACAAGTATAAGTTTATTGAAAGCAGCACTAGATTCCTATGATGTTAGAACTATAACATGGAATGCAAAGGTGAGTAAAAATAGTAAATATCCAAGTAGTTTTGATTTTACAGGATCTATCATATTTATAACAAATTTAAACGTTGATGATATAGACCAAGCAATACTTTCTAGAAGTATGGTTGTTGATTTAGCAATGACAAATGAAGAAAAATTAGTTAGAATAGAATCTATTTTGAAATTTTTAAATCCAGAATTTTCAATGGAAGTAAAACAAGATGCTCTTAACTATCTTAGAGAAAATGGCAAAACTTTTGATGTGAATTTGAGAACACTAGGTCTTATATCCAAACTAAGATATAACTATCCATATAATTGGCAACAATTATCTAAAACAATGATAAAATAATAAAACACAATGAGTAAAATACACACTAAATTTAAAATGTTTACCGAAAATGTAGATTCTAAAGAACTCACAAAGGACGAACTAAAGCATATCCTAACTGGATATCTAGACGCTGCTCTTTGGACAGAAGAGGAAAGGTTAGAGGAAGAGGCAGAGGAAGATGGAAAAGACTGTGATATAAGTATTAGTAATGTAACACCTGACTCTATTTATAAAGTTATTAAAGATATCAAAAAACTTATACAGGAATGCCCAGCAGGTGTTGCTGAGGCAATTGATAAAGGTGGTTATGAACAATTAGGACATGATATACATCTAAGTAGCAATGGACATGGTGTTGGGTTTCTTGATAGGGGATATGACAATGGTGATTCGTTACAGGAATGTGCAAGGAAATTAGGTGAAACTAATATTTTTATTAATAATGACTGTTCTATTACCATAGAATAATTTAAAGTTGTATATTTGTAAAAATTAAACTATTATGAAATTTGAATTCGCAAAATTTACAGAAGTTACAGACTTCGCATTTAGAGTAAATACCGACTATAAAGAGTCTGGATATACAAGAATATTTATATGTTCAGATACTAATGATTTCTGGCTTGCTAGAGTCCTTAAAAATTATGGTGAAGATTATGAAGAAATTGAGGGATCTTATATCCTAGAACGTGAAAAAATACCCAAAGAACATAAAGGGCAAAGCTTAACAATCTCTAGAACTAGGCAAATTCTCAAAGAAGATACGTTCGAGAATTGGGAATACTTTGTTTTTGATAACATAGAGGATGTTATTGACAGAATTGATGGTGGATTTGGTATCAATAACTTAGAAAAATAACATAATGTTCGATAGAATAGATAAATATCTAACACATGAGTTATCAGAAAAATATGGGTCTTCTTTTGAAAGAAGGGATTATTATGAACTTGAAATATCATATAAGACTCTTCTCAAAGGAAAGGGGAAAGAGACTGGTCTAATGTTCCTTATTGATGTTACTGATAATCACTACATATATATAAATCTATATAAAGAAGGTAATTGCAAAATGGTATTCACGGCAGATGATAATTGTATGACACGAAATATGGACATTAAGCATGTTGAGATTCTATTCCCATTGTTTATAAAGTTAGTAGATGAATTTATCGGATTATGTGAATCTTTTAATAAATTTAATTATAAGGAAGTGTCTAAACAAGAATTAAGAAATCATTCAATTAAAAGCATAATCGATTAAACATATCAATATATTTTTATATAATACACATGGAAATAATACATGAAATAATACAGGAAAGTGTTAGTGGGGGGTTTTTTAAGTTCCTAGGATATTGGATAATGATAGTAGTTATACTTGGTATACCAGCAAATATAATTAAATATGCAATTAATAGACCTCTTAGACACATGAATATAAGAAAATATGGATATCCACCAAGTCATTGTGATGCCGATGGAGATTTCCTAGAAAAAGAATAGAGATATGTGGGGCAAATTTATAAAATTTTTAACTGCTAGGAATGAAGAAAATAAAGTATCTGAAATAAAAACTACCGAACCAGTTGAAATAGAGAGTAATTGGGAATTATTTGAAGATATAAAACCACCACATGAAGTAGTATTAGGTGCATTATATGTAAAAAATTTAGGATGGATAATGGACACATCTTGGTGGTATGAGGATAAGAAGTGTTGGATGATCACAGGTGCAGTAGGATCATTACCTTCAAATTTATTATATACACATTGGAAAAGATTGCACTCTTCTGACTTATCTACGAAAGATTGGAAGGTATTTAATAGAAATAAACCACCAAATAGAACTGTACTAGCTACCTGTGATAGTTATGATTGTGGAGTCGGAACTAGTTTTGATTCAGTTGTGTGGGAGTGTGATAATCAATGTTGGAGAGTTACTGGGACTGATAAAGATTTAAAAGGACATATGCCATATACACACTGGAGAGAATTACCAATTCATCCAAATAATATAATAAATACCAAATATGAGAAAATATAAACTAAATCCATTAGAACACGGTTTCGAA
>Ga0307930_1000230_pt1 | contig 43009 bp, 30 predicted proteins | sample OrgLakmetageno46_FD_203161 | JGI IMG/M metagenome (GOLD analysis project Ga0307930, IMG submission 203161) | Saline water microbial communities from Organic Lake, Antarctica - #46 | ecosystem: Environmental > Aquatic > Non-marine Saline and Alkaline > Saline | place: Antarctica: Organic Lake...
GAATTCTTAGTATACACACTCCATCTGGTTCCAAAAGTTCACACACTTTTTTCAGGTTTTCTAATGGATTTGGTATATGCTCAAAAGAATGGTGATAAGTAATGATGTCCCATTTTCCTTTCACATCCGAAATAGTAGAATTTTGAACCTCAAGACCATTGTCATAGGACAGTGAAGAATTTAAGAATGGGTCGCAACCTTTTAAGTTTTTGAACCCAATTTCAGCTAATGGATAAAGGAATTTTTTTCCGTTCCCGCAGCCAACATCAAGGATTTTTGTTTTTTTATTAATTTCTAATCCTCTTAAAATATCATACTTAGTACCTGAAAACAGATCGGTTATTGTGCTGATAAAGTCATTACCAGTTAACAAGAAAGAATATCGTTTTCTTTTGATTAAGCCAGAAAGTCCTTTGAATTTCTTTCCGTCATATTTTCCAAAACTGTAGTAATTTGTGGGATAATATCTAGATATATCAGTTGGAAATGATTTAATTTGAAGACAATGACAATTATTACACTGAAAATAATGAAACTGATCCCGAAAACCATACATCATTTCTTTGGCAGTAAATAGAATGTTGTCCTTACTATTTCCGCATATTTTACATTTGTTTTTTTGGCTCACTTCTTTATCCATTTGTTTTGTTTTAGCTAACATTTGGTAGTTCTGCCGTGTAGTATAAAAAAATTTATGCGAATAAAGCCTGCTTTAAAGCTTAAATTTCTTTTTTAATTCTTGTTTCTTATTGAATTTTCTTCTGAATAGTTGTACTTCATTCCACATTCCATCAAATACTTCTTGATACTCTTTTTGTAGGCATTTTGCATATTCATCAGCCATAATCTCATACATTTCCTTTTTCGGGGTCAGTCTTGCAAAATTTTTAAGTCGCTCTTCGTAAGTCAAGATTTTAAATTGCATCCTGTTCAAATCTACTAAGTAAAAAGCATAAGTGCCGTCTGTTTTAATTTCGATTAAAGTATTACCTGGAGAATGGTCAAGAAAAAATACCCCTTGATTATGAAAGTGAAATGTAAATACGGTGAAAGCACGTAAAATTTTTTCTCTATTTGGGTAATCCGTTTGGTTAATTAGTTCTCTAAAGGTTAAATCATGTGTCTGTTGTTCGCTTACATAATAACTCTGTAATAAACCAAATGGATTGTAATTTTCCTGAAAAGCAATGGGTTTAGGAGTTCCAACTTGCTTCCTTAAAAGTATATTGGCATATAAAAACGAACGTTCTGCTTTAGATTTTCTAAACCATCGGTAGGCAATTCTATTTATGAAGTGTGGTGTTTTAAATCGTTTGATATTAACAACTAAATCGTCAATTTCTTTTGTTTTCAATTCGTTTCTAGAGCCTTTGTAGATGCTCTTTCCTTCAAATTCAAAATTTTTGATAAATACTTTAACCTCTTTTTCTATAGGTTTAAATGCATCTTGAATTTGAAAGTTTTTTCCCATGAATATTTGTACTTGCTGCAAATATATAATCAAAGCACATAGATTATAAGGTTTTTGTAGCTTTCTTTGTCAACATATTATCTCTTAAAAAACAAATTCATGATTGTAGGTTGCTTGTTATTCAATAATAAATCAGCAGTCCCAAATCTGAAATGGGTAAACCGTAAATCCATTACTTCCTAACCAAGATATATGTGACATTGTTGAATAATTATCAAGAAAACTGCCAAAAAAGTACTTAGCCAAACATAAAAAAATAGGACATAAATCTATTTTAAATAATAATCGTTATTAGTCTAACCATTCAATTTTTTCGGCAATATCAGAATTTCGTTTTCCTTCTGGTAAATCTCCGTCGTAATAACCCATATAAAATAAGCCTAGGCATTTTTCTCCATCTTCAAAATTAAAAAATTGATGAAAGTTTTCAATGGCTTTAGGAGAACTCCAATAGGCTCCGATTTGCTCTGCTGTGCAGGCTAACCAAATGTTTTGTACTGCCATTGCGGTAGCTGCTATTTCTTCCCATTCTGGCAACTGTTCTTTAGGGTCGCGTTGCATACAAATGGCTAGGATAGCAGAAGAAGCTTCGAATTTATGTAGTGTTTTCCTTTTTTTGAAATTAGACAAGTCTGGATTTGCACTTTGCATTTCTTCAACTAAAAAATCACCTAGCTTCATTTTAGCTTCACCTTGAAGGACTTTGAAGCGCCAAGGCTCTGTTTTTCTATGATTAGGCGCCCAATTTGCACTAGCTAACACCTTCAACAAAGTCGATTTTTTAATGGGTTTTTGGTTATATTGCGCTGGAAAAACTGACCTTCTATTTTCTATGAGTTCAAAAATATTCAACATAAACAGTTTTTGATTTTACTAAAAACACTTCTTTATTACCGCTAAAATTCGACTACGGTCTTCGTCTGTTAGATTACTTCCTGAAGGCAAGCAGAGTCCATCTTCAAAAAGTTGTTCACATACCTTGTTTCCATAATACGGATACTTTTCAAAAACAGGTTGCAAGTGCATCGGTTTCCAAAGCGGCCTGCTCTCTATATTATATTCTAAAAATGCAGCACGTAAATCTTCACGTGAAAATCCATTGGTTTTTTCAGGATTTACCGTAATGGAAGATAACCAATGATTGGCATAAAAATCTTCAGAAGGAGCAGAAAATACTTCAACACCTTCTACATCTTTAAAAGCTTCCACATAAAACGCGTGCATTTTTCTGCGTAATGCAACATGCTCATCCAACACTATCATTTGTCCCCTACCAATTCCTGCAACAATATTGCTCATACGGTAATTATAACCAATGTGGCTATGTTGGTAGTGCGGTGCATCATCACGTGCTTGGGTAGCTAAAAAGACAGTTTGCGTTTTAGCCTCCTTGTTTTTACATACCATAGCTCCTCCACCAGAAGTAGTAATGATCTTATTTCCGTTGAAAGAAAGTGCCGCGAACTCTCCAAATGTGCCACAATTTCTTTTCTTGTAATGTGAACCAAGTGCTTCCGCAGCATCTTCTAAAACAGGAATCTCGTACCGATCTGCTATTTGATGAATTTCATCTACCAAGTAAGGCATTCCGTATAAATGAACGGCGATAATGGCTTTTGGTTTTTTTCCTTTTTTGATTCTATCTTGTATGGCTTCTTCTAAAGCAATTGGACAGATGTTCCAAGTTTTGTATTCACTATCAATAAAAATAGGTGTTGCTCCTTGGTAAACAATTGGGTTAGCCGATGCCGAAAAAGTGAAGCTTTGGCAAAGCACCTCATCGCCATGCCCTACCCCTAATTGAATTAAGCCAAGATGCAAAGCTGCTGTTCCGCTAACTAAGCAGGCTACTTTTTTATCTTGTTTGATGTAGTGTTCTAAATCTTCTTCAAATCCGTTTACGTTAGGACCGAGTGGGGCAACCCAATTAGATTCAAATGCTTGGTTTACAAAATCTTGTTCTTGACCACCCATGTGTGGAGAAGATAACCAAATGCGAGAAAGTTCTGACATATATTCTTGATGTTATTGAAATGGTAAAAGTAAAGTTTTAAAAATGATTTGTAAATCTATATAAAAGGAAATTTTGTTTCGGTATGCTAAATTTAATTTCAATTTTTCTGGAAAGATCACCTCATCATTGTAGACCAACGGATTTACTTGTTCCTTCAACAGCGCTTCTTCATTTGCAAAAGCAATAGAGGCATGACCGGTAAGGCCCGGTTTCAAATCTAAAATGGGTTTGTATTTATGCTGAAGTTGATCGTAATACCCTGGAATATCTGGACGGGGTCCCACCAAGCTCATTTCAAATTTAAGGACATTGAGTAATTGGGGTAATTCGTCTATTTTATAATTTCGGAGATTTTGAAGGAATGTTGTGGTTTTCCCTTCTTCTGTAATGGTCTTGAATTTATATATCGTGAAAGGCTGAGCATTTTGCCCTATTCGTGTTTGAGTAAAAACAGGATTGCCTTGATGAATGAAACTGAGTATAAAAGCAACTAAAAGTAAAATGGGAAAAAGTAAAATCAATGCAATTAAGGCAACCAAAAAATCGAAAATAGGTTTAAAAAAATGAATGTACATGAATTTTACTTAGGTTTTCAAAAGTAAATTGAATTTTTGATTTAGATGGGTAATCCTTAAAATTAGATGGAAATTTATTCTTATTCAGTTTTTAACTGAATTAATAATGATTAGGTCGCAAAATTGGTATTACTGTATTTGTTGTGAAGCTGATAAACAAAAAAAGCTGCTCTGAAATAATTTCAAAACAGCTTTGTAGTTTATATTAAAATACTATTTAGAACTTTAAAGCAACACCTGCTCCAAAAGCTCCAAAACTAATGTCACTATCAAAAATATTTTGATAGAAAGCAAAAATGTCTAATGCAAAAATCGAATAACCCAATCTTGGTTCTACAAATGCAGCACCATCAGAACCTTCAGCTAAGCCTAGTGCGTAACCCACATCTAGCCTACCAAAAAGACTATCAGCAAAGTCATAACGCCCAACGGCTGCTACCGTTATAAAATCAAAATCTACATCTTCTCCTAAGACATCTTCATCGCCTAAATAAATATTATAACCTGCTCTACCACCAAAATAAAAGCTATTTGCAACTTCAGCAAACATATATGTTAAGTTTACTCCTGCATAAAGATTTGAAAAGTCTCCAATATCACCCATCGGGATACCTCCTTGAACATCTACAGAAAATGGATTTTCTTGTGCGTTGCTATATTGGAAGCTAAAAAATGCAACGGCTAGTACTAATAAAAATTTTTTCATGGTTATTATGTTTAGTTTATACTACTAAAGTAACAAATTTTATTGACATAAATAAGATTTTCTTATATAACTATCAAGACAAACAGTAATTACAACATTATTATTCTAAAATAGTATGTTTTTAGCCTAATACCATAAAATTGGTTATGCATTCATAATCTCTTCAATCTCATCTGCTTCAATAGGAATATTACCCATTAAGTTGAAAGGCTCTCCTTCTTCTTGAATAACCAAATCGTCTTCTAACCGAATACCAAAACCTTCAGCTGGAATATAAATTCCTGGCTCTACAGTAAAAATTTGATTGGCTTTCATAGGCTCGTGTAATAAACCATAATCATGGGTGTCTAAACCAATGTGGTGCGAAGTTCCGTGCATGAAATATTTCTTATAAGCTGGCCAATCTGGATCTTCATTTTGAACATCTGCTTTGTCTAATAAGCCTAAATCCAAAAGTGCGGAAGTCATTAGTTTACCTACTTCTACATGGTATTCTTCCCATAAAGTTCCAGGTACAAGCAATTGAGACGCTTCATTTTTTACCTCATTTACTTTATTATACACCTCTTTTTGTCGTTTGCTATAGGTTCCAGAAACTGGAATGGTCCTGGACATATCACTTGAGTAATTGGCATATTCCGCACCAAAATCCAATAGAATTAATTCTCCTTCATTGCAAACATCCTTATTTTCAATATAGTGCAAAACACAGGCATTTTTTCCGGATGCAATGATTGGTGTATACGCAAAACCTTTTGAGCGATTCATTAAAAACTCATGCATGACTTCAGCTTCAATTTCAAATTCATTGACATTTGGTTTGGTGAATTTTAGAACCCTCCTGAAAGCCTTTTCAGTTATATTGCAGCCTTTTTGCATGGCATCGATTTCCAGTTGATGTTTTACAGAACGTAATCGCTGTAAAATGGGATTGGCTTTTACTACTTGGTGTGCTGGATAATTCTTCTTAACCCAAGTATTAAAACGGTCTTCTCTGGTTTCTGTATCTGTGTTGGCGCGGTAATGTTCATTGGTATTGATGTAAATAGTTTCGCTTTGCGACATGATTTCCTGAAATATTTTCTGAAAATCTTTTAACCAATACACTGTTTTAACTCCGCTGGTTTCAAATGCCATTTTTTCGGTAAGCTTCTCGCCTTCCCAAACTGCAATGTGGTCGTTGGTTTCTTTTAAAAATAAGATTTCTCTATGCTTGGCTTTCGGCGCATCTGGGAACAGTAACAGAATACTTTCCTCTTGGTCTACTCCACTTAAATAATAGATGTTTCTATCTTGCTGAAAAGCCATGGTGCTATCTGCTCCAATTGGGTAAATGTCATTGGAATTGAAAACAGCTACAGATTTAGGCTTCATCTGTGCCATAAAGTTTTTCCGATTATGATTAAATAATTCCTTAGAAATAGGTTCGTATCGCATAAAATTCTAGTTTTTTTTCAAAAGTAAAGAAAGTGAATTGAAATCCTTCAGATGCTAGCGTTTAATTAGATGTTGTTTTTTGGAATAGGTGTTGCTTTTTTTGGATTGTTTGAGCACTGGAATGAAGTTTATTTTGATTAGTTTAGGCTTGTGTTGAGAGATCAGAAAGGAGAAAAAAGAATAGTAAAGATATAAAATAGAAAGTTAGACATTAGAAGTTTAAACTACTATTAATCAGCTAGTTTTTCTTAAGAAATTAGTTGTCATTCTTAATAAGAGTTAAGCATTCATAAATCTGCACTATTTGCGAGAGGAAAAAGTATGATATTGGATGTACGATATTTGAAATACGTAAACTTGCTAAAGAATGTTCCTGAAAAACAGTATGTAAAACTCTGGATGAGATGCCTCTTTTATCGGCAAGACAAAAAAACCCTGAGAATGTCATTCCGACCAAAGGAGGAATCCCACAACAAGCTCACGAATCTAGCTCACGAACGTTCCTAAAAAAACAGTGCGCAACACTCAGATGAGATGCCTCTTTTATCAGCAGGACAAAAACACCCACAAAATGTCATTCCGACCAAAGGAGGAATCCCACAAAAAGCTAACGAATCTTGCTAAATAATGTTCCTGAAAAAGCAGCGCGCAACGCTCAACATGAGATGCCTTTTTATCGGCATGACAAAAAACACCCAGAGAATGTCATTCCAATCAAACACCAAGAGAATGTCATTCCGACCACAGGAAGAATCCCACAAAAAGCTCACATAAACTTGCTCACGAATGCTCCTAAAAAAAATAGAACGTAAAACTCAGATGAGATGCCTCTTTTATCGGCATGACAAAAACAACACGCCAATAATATCATTCCGACCAAAGGAGGAATCCCACACCATGCTAACGAATTTTGCTAACGAATGTTCCTGTAAAAGAAGTGCGTGGCGCTCTGGATGGAATGCCTCTTTCATCGGCATGACAATCTGTGCGTGGGTTTTTAAGGAGCATCCGAACTAACGACAAAAAGATTCCGCATCAAGTGCGTAATGACATTTATAAATTTTTGCCATTAAACGCAGTTTGCAATTAAGTAAGGTTATGGTATGGACTTTTAAAGGAGGAAAGTTTAGGTAGGGTTTGCAATTTTCGTTCTTGCTTAGTGTAGCATAAATTAGAATCTTCTATTTCTATGCTTTTTCTATAGCCTAAGGCAAACATAAAGCGTTTAGGAATATACTTTTCAATTGCTCTAGGAATGATGAGAGTGTAGAAGTTTAGCTTTTTTACCCCTGGCAAAATGGTCAATATATTTTCGAAATGCATAGTTCTTAAAATCCGTGCTACTTTCAATTTAAACCGATTGATATGTCTCACATAAAAAAAACCGTCTTCCCCTTTACTTTGGTACAACGGCATAAATATTTGATAGGCTTTGGGAGCGTAGATACCTTCGCCATTCAATCTTGCAATTCGTTCTCCTTTTTGTAATTTTTGAAAATTCAGGTAATTACCGCACATCTCAAATTTATCATTTGGTTTTAAATTTTGTCTGAAAATCATTTCAAAATAATGTGCCTTTTTTGATTTAAAATTGCTTTCTGATATACCCATCTCAATAAGATTTTCAGCTGAAACTATTCCAGTATGATAAAGGCTTTTATAACAAAACTTCTTCAATTCGTGCACTGAATTTTCTGCGTAGTGTTCACCGCCTTCAAAAGCTAAGGATGCGTGCCCTAAATCATTCAACAAATTCAGTAAAGCACCTTCAATAAAACTTTCTACGTTAAATATTACAGGATAGCCTAAATCCCTTACAAAAGCTCTGTTTTTTAAAGCATCATTCATTACTATAAAAGGCTTTGTTGGACCAGATGTAGTATGCAAATCTATAGCGTAAACTTGGCCTTTAGTCTCCCCTAAAATGCTGTAAAGCAAATTATACATTTCTGTTAGCTCATGGTATTCGCTCACATTGCTCCCTTGAATTGCTTCATCCATGTGCGATTTTGTCCAAATGCGATTCAAGTCTTTGTCTATAAATCGGTGTTGCTGCAAATAAGCTTCTTGGTTGCCAAATACTGCGTATAAATTACCTTGAATTTTGTCAGTGTGTTTTTCTATTTCTTCAAAAAAGGAAGTAAGTGCAATAAACCCCGCTTTTTCATTGCCATGTACACAGCAGAAAAAAATGATGCTTGGTAAATCAGCATCTTTTTTTACTGATGCTATTAAGCGCTTGGGTTTAAGCATTGATAGAAAATTGATTGAAATGATCTGTGGTAACAATCCCCACTAGTTTATCATCACTAAAAACAGGTAAAACTGAAATATTGTATTGGTTCATTATCTTTTTAGCTTCAACAAGTTCTACGTCTGGACTAATAGTTTTTACATTGCTTTGCATAATGGATTTAACCGATTTGGATTGATTTCCTCTTGACATCAAAATCTCAAGATCACGCAAATTTACAATTCCTGTAAGCTTATGCTCATTATTTTCTACTAAAATTTGCTGTACATTATTCCAATGCATCAAATGCTTGAGAATAAGGATTGGGTCGTTTTCATGTACCACCACCAATTCATTTGTCATTACATCTGAAACCGTAAAATCTGAAATATGACAAGGCTTTTTATTGATGTTGATGTTTCTCCACAAATGCACTGGAATGTTATCTTTTTGATTTTTGAGCATTTGTTGAGTTATAAAATAAGCGGTTCTTCTTTTGGTGAAATGCTTTTTCAATCGGTTGTAATTCAAACTCATCCATTGTGAACCTGTTTTGTTTTTTTTGATTCTGAACTCTACTAATTGCAAATACATTTGTATTTCTTCATCGGGTATTCCAGCCTTTTGAAGTCCTTTTTTTGCCATGGGAAGCAGATCGTTTAGCAGTAACTTTTTAGCTGCTACTCTTTTCCCAAACCAATTAAATTGGGTATTAGTACCGTGTTTAGCTGCCTTATAAAAATTTTGCCTAGCCGATTTAAAATTCATCATAGTAGGCAAATCTTTATATTCTTCTGGCATTGCATTCATCAATCCAACCCAAAAAGCGATGTTGGCAACTTCGTCTATAAGAGAAGGTCCAGTTGGGATGTATCGGTTTTCAATTCGCAGATGGGGTTTTCCATCACTGACGCCATAACACAACCTGTTCCATTTGTAGATATTGCCGTTGTGCATGGCTAAAGCTTTTAGTTTTGGTGGTTTGCCTTGACTAAGTGCTTCAGAAGATTCTTCGTCTACATCTGCTGTAATTAACAAGGGATAATGAGAAACATCATCTTTATAAATTTCTGAAACACAATCTTGCACCCAATCATTTCCAAAAGTCACCCTTGGTCTTTGCTCTCTTAGCAGATACAATGAATTTCTAGAATCTACCGTTTGCTGAAATAAAGCAATGCGGGTTTCTGACCATAATTCTCTACCCAATAGCAATGGAGAATTAGTACAGGCAGCCAATACTGGCCCAGAAATCATCTGTGCCCAGTTGAATTTCTCTTTGAATTCATCTGGTTTCAATTGTAAATGAATTTGAAAACTAGTATTGCAACTTTCTGCTAAAATGGAATCTAGATTCATAATCAATTCATCTACACCAGAAATTCGTATTTCAAATGATTCTCCTTTGTTCCTTTTTAGAGTTTCATTTAAAACCATATAGCGTTGATAAGGGGTAATGTTTTTAATATCAAAATCTGAACGCTCAATGGTGGGTAAGATTCCTGCTAATGGAAAAAAACATCTAAGTCTTTGGATTTCTCTTTTAGATGTTGAAGATGTTCTTTTAGTTTTTCATGGATTTGGTCAAACACACCTGCTTGAAGTTTCAAAGGCTCCAAATTGACTTCTAAGTTGAATTGAGACAGCTCCGTAGTAAACAAATCACTATCAATTTGCTTTAAAATTTCTATAGACTTACAGGTAGGTTTCATTTTTTTATCTACAATCGCTAACTCTTGCTCTGCTCCTATTCTAATTTCGTCTTTAGGGAATAGCTTATTTTTAAGCATGTAATCTAAAGTTTCTATATCTTTAAGAAGATGGTATGTAAAAGCCTTTCGGGCTTTTACATCTAAAGTAGAATTGATGCTTTTTCCAGACATAACAAATCGATAAAGGTGAATAGTAATTCAAATTAAAGATTTTTTTAACGTATAGAATAACAAATTGCTGAAAAAGTTGGTAAAAATTTACTCATGGAATAAATTAGGTCAGTTGTATCCTTATAGTTTGACAAAGTATAAAACGCGTTTCTTGTTAAAATACCTTAACCATCTAGTCGTGACTAAAATCTAAAAAAAATCAATAAAGTAAATTAGTAAAGCATGAAGAATTATCTATAAATTGGAATTTTTAGTCCTACAAAAACATCTGTAGTTCTAGATTCATCAGACAATAAGTTACTAAAGACAGAACCAGAACCGATACTTAGAGGCCCTAATCTGATTCCTCCACCAAAAACAAAACCATCGTATTCGCGAATACTTAATGGTGCAAAGAAAGTAAACCATTTGCTTTCGAAACGAGGCATTAGCGTATATGTATTTATCACCTGATTACTTTGTAATTCACCTGAATTTACGAGTGAAAAATCTGCTTGAGCACTTATTAACCATTTCTTAGCTAGTCTGTAATCAAGAAGTAAATGCATTGCTGTGGGTAACTGTATAGTGGCGGATTGTACATTTAGTGTATTGGTATAATTTTCATCTAAGAATTCTTCAACATCACTATCATAAGAAGCAGTACTAACATTTGCATTTAAATCATAACTTTTAACTTCAGAGTCGTCGTAGCTAATGGAACCAATATCAGTAACTGAAACCCCAATTTTTAGTTTATAAGGATCTTGATGAAACCGTGTACCTTCCTCTCTTTTTGGATGCCATTCATATACAAAGCCAATATCTAAACCATATCCGGCTGCAATCTCGCTAAATGAAATTTCATCTTCATCAAAACCCTGTGAACTTCCGTAATTTAGTGTTCCTTGACTGTCAAGCATTTCTGTTGAATCTGTGTAAGTTCCTTGCAGCCCAGGAGTACTTACAAAAAGGCCACCTGCACCCATTAAGTATTTTAGCGTTACTCCTCCAGAAAGCATGTGGTTCGGTCTATCTAATAAAATTCGGCCATAAGCTAGACCTATTTCTCCCCAAGCATGAGTTGTGATATTTAAGTTAGTTGAATTAAAATCAAAGTCTTCATTATCTTCAAAGTCATTTGAAACAGTTTCAAACAATTCTCCGTTAATCCCATTGATATTTGAAAAAGCCCGGAATCTAGAAATAAGTCCTATGCTACTTTTCTTACTTAAGTTAAACATGAATGAAGGACCTAAGACATCGGCATTCAGAAAAAAGTTATTGTTGTTTTTTGGAAAAGTCTCTGCATCATCCTCAAAATCATATCCATCTTCTGGATTGGTAATGTCATCAAAATTGATGTTTAAATAATCGCTCCCAGCAAACACACTCGCTGAAAACAAATTGATGTCTGCTCTTACATTAGAAGATACCACATTTGCAGGATTGTAAACTACCCCGTGTATTCCAGCATAATTATCAACGCCATGCCCTACGTAACTTTGGCTGCTTACTATTGTTGTGGAAAAAACCAAAACTAAAAGACTTAAATTTATTCTATTTTTCATATTGAAATTTCTTAATTATGTTAACAAATATATGTTTTAATTTTTTTTATTCTCTTTTTTGAATATTTATATGAATTTATTTCATGTTTGGATTTTACATTATTCAATCGGTATGTCTATAATAACTGTGGTGCCTTTGTTAGGTTCAGATTCAATTGTCATGCTTCCTCCCAAATGAGAAACGCGTTTATCTATGCTGCTAATGCCCATTCCTGCATTGGTTTTGGTAACTTGCGAAGGATTGAAACCTACACCGTTATCTTCTACCATAATATTAAGACTATCTTCATGATGAGTAAGATGAAGTGTTGCTTCTGTAGCATGAGCATGTTTAATTACATTGGTTGTCAACTCTTGGATCATTCTAAAAATAGAAAGTTCAAGATTGTTTTCTAGCCGTTCTTCTAAGCCATGATCAATGACTTCTATTTGTATCTTGTTAGCTGTAGAAATCTTATCCGCCATATTTTGAACCGCAATTAGCAAGCCTTGTTTGGCAATAACTCCCGAGTTTTTGGCATGGGCTACCGTTCGTACTTTTTGGTAAGCTTCCTCAATTAACAAATTGGTTTTATCGAAAAGACCTGGGTTTTCTTTGACTTGCAAGGCATTGAAATGCAATTTTACGTTGGCTATTAAACTGCCTAAATCATCATGCAAATCGTTGGCAATGCGTTGGCGTTCTTTTTCTTGACCTTCTATCATGGCATCAATAGACTTTAGTTCTTGTTCTTTAAGTTGGTTGGCTAGTTTTTGGGTTTCAACTTCTTGTAATTGATTTATTAGCTCTTGCTTTCTTTTTCGATTTTTAAAAAACAATAACAGAATGATGCCCCCTAAAATTATGCTGGCTCCTAATCCATAGGAAAGGTTTCGACTTTGTATTCGTTTGGATTCAATTTCAAGATTATCGGCTCTTAATTTTTCATTGTTGTATTTTTCTTGAATATCTTTGATGTTATATTTTTGATCATTTAGATTGATAACCTCGTTGATGGAATCGTACATATACAAATAATTATAAGCATTTTCCCAATCACTTAGATAGTAATAGTTTGCCTGCATATTGCTATATAAAAGACGTTTACTTAGGTCATTGAATTTTTTTAAATCTATTTTTTCTGCTTTTTTATAGTATTCAATTGCATTGCTATAATTCTGTTGTTCTACGTAAGCTCTTCCAAAGTTGTTATACAAATCAAATAGCAGATTTAGCTCTTTATCTTCATCGTCATCTAGTAAATAAACCGATAAAGCTTTATTGTAGTAATACACAGCAGAGTCTGGTTGATTGTAAAGGTTGAGTTGGACTACACCCATATTAATTAGAATCCGGCTGGAAGCCTTTGAGCTATCAATTTTTGTTGCCAGCGAATTTGCTTTTGAAAAGTAATATTTAGCAGAATCTTTTTGAGTAGGATAAAAATATTCTACTCCCATCAGGTTGTAATAAGCCATCAACCATTTATCAGAATTTACAGAAGTAGCATAATCTCCTAATTCTTTCAGGTATGTTTCTGAATCTAAGTTTTCATTTGTTTTGGAAAGTGCATTTACTAAAAAATACATACCAGAATTAATTTGAGCAACCTTTTCCAGTTCTCCGTTTGCTTGATAAAATGATTTTGCTTTTATATAGTTATCAAAGGCTTTATCATCTTGGTTTAAAATTTCATAGGTATTTGCATATATTTCATAGATATCTCCAGCTTGATCCTGAAAATCATTTATAAGTTTATCTTGATTTATTTCTAATATAGAATCAAATGCGTTGTCCTCATAAAACTCAACCAAAGTTTGGTAATTTATTGCTTTATCTTGTTGAGCATTAGCAAGCATTACAAAAAACAATATGATTATCAAGCACTCGTATTTTTTCATAATTATAATCCTTGTAAAATACTCCCCTTTCTTTGATTCGGTTTGAAACCTGAGCAATCTTCCAGTCCATACCTTATTAAATTTGCTATCTCATCAGTATCATCGTAACCTGAAACTTTTGAAATATCACTTTTAAATTTTATTATTTCAGGAGATTCTAAGGGTGTAATAGAATGTAAGACAACTACAATTAGTTTTTTTGCATTGCTTAATTCAGCTTCATCAAAATGATAATCAGATATTTTAATTTCATGACTGATTAAGTTTTTTGGCTCATTTTCTTGGCAATCGTCTAAACCATTAGTTACTCTAACCAATAAAACATTAAGAAATACATTAGCTGTTGCACTAGCATTAGAAACATTATAAATTTCTAAAGATTTAAAATCGCCTTTTCTATTAGCGATTTTAAAATCACTTGAAGGCACTGGAACAGATAACCTAATAACGTCATCATTTGTTGAAAATGATCCGATAGAATAAAAATTTTGAAGTTTCTGAATTGTACTCATGGTAATTAATTTTTGTTAAATATAGTTAAGTAAATTAAAATAAGTAGTTGTAAGTGCACTTGATGAAGCTAAACTTTTAAGGTGGCAACGACTATTTCATTTCATTACAAATAAAGTAAGTTTAAAATCATTTTGAAATACCCAATATAAGGTATATTTTACTTCAAAAAGAAATGCAACCGCAACTGCAAATCAACTCCTTGAAATAGTGGTTTATCTTAGAACTTTGCTGAGTTTTCAAAAAAAATATTTGCCATCACTTAAATCTATTCTAAATAAGTGCAAAATGATCGTTTGTGCTTGTATTTGACTTCAATCTTTAAAAAAAGCACCCCTTCACAGAAGAGATGCTTTATTTAGATAATAAACATAGACAAGTCTTTTATTTTTTAATAATTCTCCTTAATGTAGATTGATTACCCGATACTAATTTCAGCAAGTATACTCCACTTGCTAGAACACTAACATCTATATGGTCTGGAAGTTTAGAGTATATTTCATTAGAAAGCACTTTACCTCCTATTGTGTATATACTAATTTCTACTTCTTCATTTCCAAAAGCATCAGAGCCTGATAGAAAGAGTTGGCTTTGAACTGGATTTGGGTAAACTGAAAAATTTGAAAATGTTGCATCATCTACACTAAAATTTTCACATTCAGCTCCCCAATTTGGAATAAAATCAGATTGCAAAGCAGAATTGATGGCAAAGTTAACTGGCTCCTCTAAAATTTGCTCTACACACCATTCAGAGATGTCTTGGTTAAAGCTTATAGCATTACTAAACATCGAACTCATATCTATAACTTGACTCACATTCCAACTTTCTAATGGTTGATTGAATGAAATAGCTCCACTAAACATAAAACCCATACTTGCAACTTGGCTCACATCCCAATTTTCTAATGGTTCATTGAAAGAAGTAGCTCCACGAAACATAAAACTCATGTCGGTAACTTGACTCACATCCCAAGTATCTAATTGTTGATTGAAAGAAGTTGCAGTACTGAACATAAATGCCATACGAGTTACATTACTTGTGTCCCAATTATCTAAAGGTTGATTAAAAGATGACCCATTGGTAAAGTCGCCTGCAAACATACTTGACATTGCTGTTACGTTACTTACATCCCAATTGTTTAGTGGTTGATTAAACGAAGTTGCACTCGCAAACATATTACTCATAGCAATTACTTGGCTCACGTCCCAAGTTTCAATAAATTGATTGAAAGAAGTTGCATCTAGAAACATAGCGGTCATATCAGTAACTTGACTAACATCCCAATTGCTAAGAGGCTGATTAAAAGCAGAAGCTCCTCTAAACATAAAGCTCATAGTTGTTACATTACTAATGTTCCAAGAATTAAGTGATTCATCAAAACTAGACGCATTTTGAAACATGTTTGCCATTGTTGTCACATTACTTACATCCCAATTATTTAACGGTTGATTGAAACTAGATGCGCCCTCAAACATCCCTTCAGTAGTTAATATATTGCTTACATCCCAGCTGTCTATCGGCTGGTTAAAACTAGAAGCACCCTGAAAAGTCTCTTTTAAACTTGTTGTAAAAGCTAGATTAGGAGCATCAGTGGCATTAATTATCATATTGTTAGCCCGACTAAAGCTTCCTGCCATGACACGCCACTCTTGATTTCCCCAAGATTCCACGCTACTTAATTTTGATGCGTTGTTACAAATGGATGTTCCAGTAGCAATTTCACAAGTTTTAAAATAAGGAAAAACGCCACTAATACTCACCGTATATGTACCTGGATTTGCATACGTATGCGTTATATCTGCATTTACATTTTGGTCTATTTGTCCATCTCCCCAATCTATTGTAAAATCATAATCAAAAGCATCGAAAGTGTAAATGGTTACACTTAAATCATTTTGAACAGTCCAAGTTGTTACAAATGGTGTTGTTGATGGATTAAACGTTGCTCCACATTGTCCAAGAATATCGCCTACAATTGTCCATCCCTTATTAGTTATTAAATTAGTACGTGTTTGTACATCACAATATGCGATATTTTCAGCTCCCATAGTTAAATCTTCTAGATTTTGATTATTAAAGCTTTGTAACAGCGCGTCGTAATTAGCATCACTAAAAGCTGAATTATCTAAAAACCCCAATAAAGATACATCTTGGTTAAAACTCCAATTGCTTAAATCACTATTAAATGATGCGCTGTTAAACATAAAGTCCATAAAAGTGACATTATTGACATCCCAACTACTTATATCTTGGTTAAAATTAGTGTTCTCAAAAAACATGCTACTCATATTTAATACATTACCAACATCCCAATTATTTAAAGGTTGGTTAAAGGCTGAACTTAGAGAAAACATAGCACTCATATTTTCTACGTTACTTACATCCCAATTATTGATATTTTGGTTAAAAGAACTATCCCCAAACATGTTGCTCATGTTTTCCACATTACTTACGTCCCACGAATCAAGTGGTTGATCAAAAGAAGCTGTTTCACCAAAGCCATTTAACATTGCAGTCATGTTTGTCACATTACTCACATCCCAGTTATTTATTGGTTGATTGAACGAAATTGCGCCAATAAACATATTCCCCATATTTGTAACGGCACCAACATTCCAAGCATCGAGCGGCTGATTAAATGCTGCTGCTACTCCAAACATTTGAAACATGCTGGTTACATTACTTACATCCCAACTGTTTAAAGGTTGATTAAATGAAGACTGAAAAACAAACATACTAAACATATCTGTTACATTGCTCACATCCCAACTTTCAATATTTTGATTAAAACCGTCTGAAACTCCTTCGAACCCGCTAAACATACTACTCATATCGTCTATACCACTTGTACAAGTTAAGGCAATTTGCGGATCGGTTATATCCAAAATAGCAAGATTTCTCAAGTCCGTTTCAGTTCTTTTGGTAAAAGTCTGTAATTCGCCATTTATAGATATTGTTCCAATATCACCAAAATCAGCGTCTGGGCATAAACAGGTAACACCATTGGGTGCTATTGTAAAGTCTGGATTGGGATTATTTATTATGGTATATGAAAATGGTCCCAGAGCTGCACTAGAATCACCGCTACTGCAAGACCCGGTGATATAAAAATCGTAAGCTGTATTATCTAAAAGACTACTTATGGTAGCTGAATTCCCAGAAATCCCTGTTTCAGTTTGCCCAGTACCAAGCATAAATCCTTGAAGACCATACTCAATAGTATAGGTGTTGGTCGTATTAGCGGTGTCATTTGTATCTAACCAGTTTAAATTTAGACTTGTTGCAGTTGTATTCGAAAAGCTTATATTTTGAGGTTGAGAACAATTTTTAGTTAAACTAAAAGAGGAATTAAAAGGACCGCCACAAGAACCTTGGGGATCTTCGATGTAATTTACTATAAACGATGCATCATCATCCGCTAGAGAATAAGTGGTGGAGTTCGCCCCATCCGTAGTTGTTAGCAAATAAGGTATTCCACCTGTGCAAGACAAACTTGGATTCACATCCTCTATTTGAATAATACCACAATTAAGCGTTAAGTTAATCGTTTCAATTTGCGTATTAAATAGAGGTAATATTGCATTTTGAAAAGTCCTCGTGTTGGCATCACCTGTAATAGTAACAATGCCAGGTGCGAAATTACTGGTGCCATTACCCGGACCAACTGCAGCATTAACATCTGCAATCTGGTAATCTCCTACTAAAAAAGTGTCAGGAGCAGGACAATCTATGTCAGGGTCAACTTGCGCTTGCGCAACATAAACAGTTAGCAAAAACAATAAAAATAATAGGTTTGTGTAGTTTGATTTTTTCATAATACATGAGTTTTAGTTAATTTTTTTCAAAGTAAGGGGAATAAATGATTCAAAAACATACCCAATAGCGGGTATTTTTTTAGATAAAATCGAAATCACAAAATAAAAAGGGCATTTTCCGATGTGCTACTTTACGCTTTCACGAAAAAAAACATCTTCAAGACCTTATGTTACCTTGTGAAGTAGAATGATGGAGTGAAATAAGAAAACTTTGTTTAATCTTGTAATGAATAAAAACCACCGATAGGATAAACCTATTCTAAATAAGTACAAAATGATGGTTTGTGCTTGTTTTAGAAGTGTAACCGCTGTATTTTTGAACAAAATTTAAAAAATACTTTCATGGGAGGAATTAAATCTTCTATTGCACGAAAAGTAGCTATGGCTTTATCAGGTTTATTCCTGGTTTTATTTTTAGCTCAACATTTTACCATCAACTTTACTTCGGTGGTTAGCCCAGACACTTTCAACGAAATTTCTCAGTTCATGGGAACAAATTTCCTAGTTCAAGCAGTCTTACAACCCATTTTAATCTTTGGAGTAATTTTTCATTTTGTAATGGGCTTCATTTTAGAAATTAAAAACAACAGCGCTCGTAGCATAGGCTATGCAAAATTTAACGGGGGTGCAAATTCACCTTGGGTTTCCAGAAATATGTTGCTTTCTGGAATTGTAGTTTTAGCTTTTTTAGGCTTACACTTTTACGATTTTTGGGTGCACGAAATGCAAGTGAAATATCTACAAGGAGATATGAGCGGTTTAAATGAAGCTGGAGAATTTCGTTATTACGAAGAAACAGTAGCTAAATTCGCAGGTCAACCAATTCGGGTTGGAATTTACGTTTTGTCTTTTATTTTCTTGATGCTCCACTTATTGCATGGCTTTGCATCTTCTTTTCAAACCATGGGAGTAAACAATAAATACTCAAAAGCAATTGGCGTTTTTACCAAAGCTTTTGCAATTGTAATACCCTTAGGCTTTATCTTTATCGCTATCTTTCATTATCTTAATAATCTTTAATTGAGTAATATGTCAACATTAGATTCTAAAATACCTGATGGTCCTATTGCAGACAAATGGACTAAATATAAAAATGAAATTAACCTAGTTAATCCAGCTAACAAACGTAATATCGATGTTATTGTTATTGGTACTGGATTAGCCGGTGCATCAGCAGCAGCTACAATGGCCGAGTTGGGATATAATGTGAAAACTTTTTGTTTCCAAGATTCACCACGACGTGCACATTCTATTGCAGCACAAGGAGGAATAAATGCTTCCAAAAATTATCAAGGTGATGGAGATTCAGATTACCGCTTGTTTTACGACACGGTTAAAGGTGGTGATTACCGTTCTCGCGAAGCGAATGTATATCGCCTAGCGGAGGTATCTAGTAATATTATTGATCAATGCGTTGCTCAAGGTGTTCCATTTGCTAGAGAATATGGTGGCTTGTTAGACAATCGTTCTTTTGGTGGAGTTTTAGTTTCTAGAACTTTTTATGCTAAAGGTCAAACTGGACAACAATTGTTGCTAGGTGCATATTCAGCGATGAATCGTCAAATTAATCGAGGTAAAATACAATCTTTTACACGTCATGAAATGATGGATGTAGTTTTGGTTGACGGAAAAGCTCGTGGAATAATTGCTCGGGATTTGGTCTCAGGAAATATTGAAAGACATTCGGCTCACGCAGTTGTATTGGCATCGGGTGGTTATGGGAATGTTTTTTTCTTATCTACTAACGCCATGGGAAGTAATGTAACTGCAGCTTGGAAAGCCCACAGAAAAGGAGCATACTTCGCAAATCCATGTTATACGCAAATTCACCCAACTTGTATTCCTGTGTCAGGAGATTTACAAGCCAAATTGACCTTGATGTCAGAATCATTAAGAAATGATGGTCGTATTTGGGTGCCTGCTAAACTTGAAGATGCTAAAGCTATACAAGCTGGAAAATTAAAGCCTACTGAAATAAAAGAAGAAGATAGAGACTACTATTTAGAAAGAAGGTATCCTGCTTTCGGAAACTTAGTGCCACGTGATGTAGCTTCTAGAGCAGCAAAAGAACGTTGTGATGAAGGCTACGGAGTAAACAAAACAGGTCAGGCTGTATATTTAGATTTTTCAAGTGCTATTGAGCGTTATGGAAAAGAAAAAGCTTTTACTTCAGGACATAAAAATGCAAGTAAGGAAGAAATTGTTAAACTTGGAAAACAAGTAGTCGAATCCAAGTATGGTAACCTATTCGATATGTACGAAAAAATTACCGACCAAAATCCATACGAAACTCCAATGATGATTTTCCCTGCTGTACATTACACAATGGGTGGACTTTGGGTAGATTACAACTTAATGACAACGATTCCTGGTTGTTATGCAACTGGAGAAGCAAATTTCTCAGACCACGGTGCAAACCGATTAGGTGCTTCTGCACTAATGCAAGGTTTAGCAGATGGTTATTTCGTGTTGCCTTACACCATAGGAGATTATCTAGCTGATGATATTCAGACAGGAAGTATTCCTACTGATAGCAAAGAATTTGATGAAGCTGAAAAAGCAGTTCGTAATCAAATAGAAAGCTTGATGAATGTGAAGGGAGAGCAACCTGTTGATTATTTCCACAGAAAATTAGGTTTAATCATGTGGAACAAATGTGGAATGTCTAGAAATGAAAAAGAACTAAAAGAAGCTATTAAAGAAATTGCTCAGCTTCGTGAAGAGTTTTATCAAAATGTAAGAATACCAGGTAAAGCTGAAGGAAGAAATGCAGAACTAGAAAAAGCTGTTCGAGTAGCTGACTTTTTAGAATTAGGTGAGTTATTTGCAAAAGATGCTTTAGATAGAAACGAATCTTGTGGCGGTCACTTTAGAGAAGAATACCAAACTCCCGAAGGTGAAGCATTGAGAGATGATGAAAATTATAGATACGTTTCTGCATATGAATACAAAGGAGCACCAAAAGATGCAATTCTTCACAAAGAAGAATTAATTTTCGAAAATATTGAATTGAAAACAAGAAGTTACAAATAAGTTTAAACTATGAAACTTAATTTAAAAATATGGCGTCAAGAAGATGCCAAAAGTAAAGGAGAATTTAAAAATTATGAGTTAGATGAAGTACATGGTGACATGTCTTTTCTAGAAATGCTCGATGTTTTGAATAATGAATTAATCCTAAAAGGCATAGAGCCAATTGAATTTGACCACGACTGCCGTGAAGGTATTTGTGGGATGTGTTCCTTGCAAATCAATGGTGAACCCCATGGTCCAGACCGTGGAATTACCACTTGTCAATTACACATGCGTAAATTCAACGATGGTGACACGATTGTAATCGAACCCTTTAGAGCCAATGCATTTCCTATTGTGAAAGACTTGGCCGTAGACCGTTCGGCATTTGATCGAATTCAGCAAGCTGGTGGATACATTTCAGTAAATACGTCAGGAAACACGCAAGATGCCAACAGCATTCCTATTGAAAAAGAAAATGCAGACTTGGCCTTCAATGCTGCTACCTGTATAGGTTGCGGGGCTTGTGTTGCGGCTTGTAAAAATGCGAGTGCTATGTTGTTTACTTCAGCAAAAGTATCACAGTATGCATTGTTACCACAAGGTGAAATTGAAGCTACCGACCGTGTATTAAACATGGTGGCACAAATGGACAAAGAAGGCTTTGGAAATTGCACCAACACAGGAGCTTGCGAAATAGAATGTCCAAAAGGAATTTCTTTAGAAAACATTGCACGATTGAATAGAGAATATATGTCAGCAAGCTTAAAAGGCTAATAATTTCTCTGACTTATTATCAATTAAACCCTTATTCTTTTTGGATAAGGGTTTTGTTTTTCAAAGAAAGACTTACATTTTAGAAAAATTACCTTTCAAACATGAACTTGCACTACAAATCGCAATAACATAAGAAGATTGTGTTGAAATACCTTAATTTTTATATTATCTTTCAATGAAAAGAAATTAGCTAACTCCCTAATTTTGAAGTTTGCTTTTTTGCTTTTGTCTTATATGATTTTAAAATTAGAATAATAATTGCTGTTGTCTACTCTAGCAATTCTAGCCTTTTAATTTTTTTCAACTTTATGTCATTTACTTATATGCTTCAGATATAGAAATCTTTTATTTTTCAATAGCATCATAGGAGGCCACAATCCCTTTGATTAAAGCAGAGCTGAATCCGTTGTGCTCCATTTCGTTCAAGCCTCTAATTGTGCAGCCTTTAGGTGTTGTAACTTTATCGATTTCATATTCTGGATGTTCTTTTCGTTCCAGTAGCAATTCAGCAGCACCCTTGACGGTTTGATTTACAATTTCACTCGCCGTCTTTGAGTCAAACCCAATCTGGATTCCCCCTTGTACCATCGCTCTCATAAATCTTAAAACAAAAGCAATACCACAGGCTCCAAGCACTGTTGCAGAATCCATTAGATTTTCATTGATGAATATGGTATGACCAATAGAATCGAAACATTGCTTAACCAACACATTACTTTCATTGTCCTCCACATTAGAGCAAACGCAAGTCATAGCACTTGAAACATCCGCAGCAGTATTAGGCATAGCTCTAAATATGGGCAAATCCGTTTCCACATTGTTTTCTAATTCTTTAATTGAAATTCCTGTTGCTAATGAAACCAAGATGTGCTTTTCAATCACAAAACTTGATTTAAGTTCTTGTAAAACAGACGAAATATTATAAGGTTTAAGCGCGAGTATTACGATTTCTGAAGTGGCAACTGCTTTCACATTATCTGTTGTGATATCAATGCCTGTTTTTGAAAGATGACGCAGTGTACTTATATCTCTTTTTGTAACCGTAATGTTACTTGCTTCGATTCCTGGAATACTTAAAAGACCATTCAAAATGGATAAACCTAAGTTACCACAGCCTATAATTGCAATTTTTCTATCTATCATAATTTAAAGTATTGTTTCCGTTTTAGTGAATAAACTTATGGTCGTATTCACTGCTCAATTAAAATTTGATTGCTTTATTTTTAATAACACTTTACATTTTTAGCAGAATCTTCTCATTTCATTTACAAATATAGCTTCTTCATTTATAACTTATAAAATTACTTTAAATTCTATAACTGGAATTTGTTATCAACAATTCGAGAAAAAAAATACAATTCAGTATTAAGAAATATGCGATATTACATATCTACTTGTTTCAGCAGATAGACCAATGAGTAGTTTATTAGCAGGCTATATATTCATATATATTACCTTTTTGGTTACAATAAACAAAACCTAAAGTTCGAAACCGATATAGTTGATAATTTTCAAAATATACATTATGTTAAAATATTAATAATTAAACTTAATTTCCTAATATAGAGTAATTTTGCAAAAAAATTTAAATTAAAAACATTTGAAAGAAGAATATTTTAAATGGTACTCGCCAACGCTCAGCACAGATATACAAATGTTGGTGTTTGGTCATCAAGGATATCCCATCATTTTATTTCCTACCACAATGGGAAAACATAACGAATGTAGAGACATGGGATTAATTGAGTCGGTACGTTGGTTTGTTGAACAGGGAATTGTTCAAATATACTGTCCTGACGGCATAAATGAAATGAGTTGGTATAACAAGGACATTCATCCTGCGGACCGTGTAAAAAATCACATTTGGTATGATACGTTCATCATGAACGAATTGGTAAATAGGATTTGTGATGAAAAAAACCTTTCAAAAGTAGCCGTAGCTGGACCTAGTTTTGGTGGTTATCAAGCTGCAAACTTCGCCTTCAAGCATCCAGAACGAGTAAGCCACATGTTTAGCATGAGCGGGGCTTTTGATGTTAAATCATTTATGGATGGTCATTACGATGATAATGTTTATTTTAACAATCCCGTAGATTTTATGACAAATGCAAATCACCCCGATTTATGGCAAATGAAAATTGTACTTGGTGTTGGAGAATGGGATATCTGTTTAGATGCCAATCGTAAAATGGCTGAAGTTTTAGGACAAAGAAACATACCTTTTTGGTTTGACGAGCATAAATGGGCAGAACATGACTGGCCACTTTGGAACCGAATGTTCCCACTTTATTTATCAAAATTATAAAAAATTAAATTTCACATTATGAAAAAAATAGGCATATTATTTGGACAAGAAGATACTTTCCCTTGGGCATTTATTAATCGCGTTAACGAAAAAATTGAAGCGCAAGGCATCAAAGATATGATGGCAGAAGCAGTTTCTATTGATACGGTTGAACAAGCAAAATCTGATGAATACGCAGTTATTATAGACCGTATATCTCAAGATGTTCCTTTTTATAGAGCATACTTAAAAAATGCAGCAATAACAGGAACTGCTGTAATTAACAATCCGTTTTGGTGGAGTGCAGATGAAAAATTCTTTAATAATGCTTTAGCTGAAAAAATTGGAGTTCCAGTACCAAAAACGTATATTTTACCAACATCACATAGACCACCAGATACAGACGAAAAATCCTTTAGAAATTTAAAATTTCCATTCGATTGGGAGAAAATGTTTGCTAATATAGGTTTTCCTGCATACATGAAACCACATGATGGTGGTGGTTGGAAAAGTGTTTACCGCGTAGATAATCCAGAGGATTTATGGGCAAAGCATGGGGAGACAGAACATTTAGTGATGATGTTGCAAGAAGAAATTAAGTTTACCGAATATTTTAGATGTTACGTTTTAGGAACGGATAAGGTGCACATCATGCAATACGAACCTAGAAACCCTCACCATTTACGATACGTAATAGATGGACCTGAAGTAGATAAAAAGATACTAGATTTAGTTGAAAAGTATTGTATTAAATTAAACCAAGCACTTGGTTACGACTTTAATACTGTAGAATTTGCTATTAGAGATGGAGTGCCTTATGCTATCGATTTTTGTAACCCTGCACCCGATGCAGATATCAATTCTGTTGGAAAAGACAACTTTGAGTGGATTGTAGAGAATGCTTCAAATATGGCTATTGAAAAAGCTAAAAAATACCAAAAAGGTAAAATGAATTTGACTTGGGGAACTTTTGTAAGTGATCAATGTGAAGTAGCTGCACCAGTTAAAAAAGCAACACCTGCAAAGAAAAAAGCTGCTTCAAAAAAAGCGGTTTCAGAAAAGAAAGCAACACCAGCAAAAAAGGCGGCAGCAGCAAAAAAAGCAAAGCCAACTAAGAAAGCGGTAGTTAAAAAAGCAACAGCTAAAAAGACAATAGCTAAAAAAGGAACGTCAGCTAAGAAATAATAAAAATTTAGATGAAGTGACTTATTTTTCGATTTTAAATATTTGTTATACCTGTTTATAAGATTATTTTTAGCTTAAATTATTAGATTCTTCAAGGCCTAGTTTGAAAATCAACTAGGTCTTTTTAAGTCTGAAGATAGATTTTATCAATATATGTTTTATGTGAATCAACAAAATGTCTAAAATAGTGTGACGACAGCTTTTTTTATTGTAGTATTGAAACAACTAAACTAGTTTAATTATTCGATTTAAAATTTCAATAATTATGAAGTTTATTATTGAAATCACATTCATTTAGAAATTACTAGTTCATTAATAGCACAGATTTTATGAAGTTTACTTTAGGAATAGAAGAAGAATATCAAGTCATAGAACCAAATACGCGTGAATTAGTTTCTCACGATCAGAAAATTGTAACCGAAGCAGCAAAAATAATAAACGACCAAGTAAAAGCAGAAATGCATCAGGCAATGGTTGAAATTGGCACTAATATTTGTAACGATATTTCTGATGCTAGAAAAGAAGTTACACATCTTCGAAAAACAATTTCTGATATTGCTAATTCTTTAGGGCTTAAAATTGCAGCAGCTGGAACACATCCTTTTTCAAAATGGGAAACACAACTAATTACCCCACATCCTAGATACGATCAAATCATCAATGAACTTCAAGATGCCGCAAGGTCTAATTTAATTTTTGGATTGCATGTTCACGTGGGTATTGCTGACAAAAATCTAGCACTACATTTGGTCAATTCGTTGCGATACTTTCTACCTCACTTTTATGCACTTTCAACCAACTCTCCATTTTGGGAAGGTAGAAATACTGGATTTAAATCCTTTCGAAGTAAAGTCTTCGATAAATTTCCTAGAACAGGGATTCCAGGCGTTTTTCAAACTTATGCAGAATACCAAAGTTATGTAGACATTCTAGTAAAAACAAATTGCATAGACAACCCTAAGAAAATTTGGTGGGATATTCGGATTCATCCCGTTTTTCCTACTATTGAAATTAGAATTTGTGATGTACCACTAACTATTGAAGAAACCTTGAGCATCACAGCAATCATCCAGGCAACAGTTGCTAAGTTGTATAAACTTAAAACTCAAAACCTCAACTTCATGAATTATCACAGAGCATTGATAAATGAAAACAAATGGCGTGCAGCTAGATATGGTATAGACGGCAAAATGATAGATTTTGGTAAAGAAGAAGAAATTGGTGCCAAAGACTTAATCAGAGAATTAGTGGATTTTGTAGACGATGTCGTGGACGACCTTGGCTCTAGAAATGAAATAAATTTTATAGAAAAGATGCTCGAAGAAGGTACTGGAGCAGATAGACAAATTGCAGTATATAATAAAACAAAAGACATTACCAAAGTGGTTGATTATATAACAGAACAAACCATACTGGGAATTTAATAAAAGTAAAATGTTAAGCAATAAAACCCGTTTAGCTGTCTTAGACATGAATAATAATGTGCCAAATCAAGGATTAAGGTGCATTGTAGAATTAATTCAAAATTTAGAAGAAGAAATAGACTACGAAGTATTTGATGTGAGAGGTAAAAATGAAATACCAGATACCTCTTTTGATATTTATATATCTAGTGGTGGTCCTGGTTCTCCCTTAGAAGATGCAGCTTGGAGGAAACCATATTTAAAATTGATGCAAAATTTATGGGATTTAAACGCCACATTATCTTACAACAAAAAGCATGTTTTCTTTATCTGTTTTTCCTATCAAGTAATTTGTGATTATTTTGAGGTAGGTAAAATAAAGCCAAGACGGAGTACCTCCTTTGGCATCTTAAAAGTACATAAAACACCAAAAGGCAAGCATGATTTAATTTTAAATGGTTTACCAGACCCTTACTTTGCTGTCGACTCAAGAGACTTTCAGCTTATACAACCTAATTTAAAAGTCTTTAAACAACATGGTGCAAGTATCCTAAGTAGAGAAAAAATAAGAACACACGTAGAGTTAGAAAGAGCAATCATGGCAGTTCGATTTTCAGATGAATTTGTAGGTACACAATTTCACCCAGAAGCAGAACCTGTGAGCATGGAAGCCTATTTTAGGTTGGAAGAAAATAGAACTAAAGTAATTTCTAGTTTTGGCGAAGAAAAGTATGAACAAATGATGAAACGAGTGAATCAACCTAAAAAGTTGGTCAAAACCTACAATACTATACTCCCCAATTTTATAAAAAATGCTTTAAAGCATCAATTAGTTGAAGAAAAAATTTAAGATTAACACATGATAGAATCAGTAAGAAGAAGTTTTAATGATAAGTATACAGAAGAGAAATACCAAGGGTTTCTTAAAGATATAGAGGAAACGTACAATTATACGCCAAAATTTAGAATTTCAGAATCACCTGTTTTTATTGATAAGGTTCTAAAAAATAAACTCATTGAAGCTTGTAATGATATTTTAAAAGTAATTGAAAACCCAAACTTTAAAACAATCACTGAAGGAGCCTTTCTAGATCCTTCGCATAAAATACCTAATGAAAATGAGGTTCCGAAATTCTTACAATTCGACTTTGGAATTTGTGAGGATAAAAATGGAGAAATAGTTCCAAAATTGATTGAACTTCAAGGTTTTCCTACACTATATGGATTTCAGATTTTTTTGAATAGGATGTATAGGAAGCATTATGGCGAAGCTATACCAGAAGGTTTATCACAGCATATTTATGGGATGTCTTATGAAGATTACATTGAAATGCTAAGAACTGAAATTGTTGGAGATACCAATCCTGAACAAGTAATTCTATTAGAAATAGACCCTCATCACCAAACCACCGCGGTAGACTTTTATGTGACACGTGATTTATTGGGCATAGAAATAGTATGTGTTAAGGACATTATAAAAAAGGGGAAATCACTATATTACCTCAACGAAAAAAATAACGAAGTTAGAATTAAAAAAATTTTCAATCGGGTAATTTTTGACGAATTGTTTCAACAAGAAGATTTAGAATTGTCATTTAGCTTTCAAGATGATTTAGATATCGAATGGATTGGTCACCCTAACTGGTTTTTTAGAATCAGTAAGTATTTGTTGCCTATTTTAAAAGGAAAATATGTTCCCAAATCTTTCTTTTTAGACAAGATAGATCAGCTACCGAGTGATTTAGAAAATTATGTACTAAAACCGATGTTTTCCTTTGCTGGAACAGGCGTTCACATCCATGTTACAAAAGAAATTATTGATTCAATTAAAGATAAATCTAACTATATCTTACAAGAAAAAGTAAAATACGCGCCTATAGTGAAAACTCAAGATGTAGATGCCAAATTTGAAATTAGAATGATTATGATTCACAATTCAAAAACCGATAAAATTGAAATAGCTAGTAATCTGGTTCGTTTAAGCAAAGGTGAAATGGTTGGTGTAAAATATAACAAAGACAAAACTTGGGTTGGTGGTTCTACTGCTTATTTTGAGGTTTAGTTGAAGTTTAGAAATTTGAAAAATTACTCTGCTTTATATACGTATACTGCACCAGAATTACTTTCTGAATTGTCAGCTTGATTACCATTAATGCCTGTTGCACTTGAATCTTCAAAAATAGCTCCAACCGCCAAGGTTGAACCGTCAGGACTTAAACTTAAACTCTCTCCAAAATTATCATCATTGCCTACATTAGCTGATTTTACATAAGCTTGTTGACTCCAAGTACTCCCACTCCTCGCATAAACATAAACTGCACCGGAACCGCTTGTTAAGTTATTGGTTTCATTGCCATTAATTCCTGTTGAACTAGAATCTTCGTTAATGGCTCCAACTGCCAGAGTAGAACCATCGGAACTTAAACTCAGACTAGTTCCAAATTCATCATTAGCTTCTGAATTAGATGCTTTTATATAAGCTTCTTGGCTCCAATTACTTCCACTTCGCGAAAACACATACACAGCTCCCGAAGCAGATGCTAAATTATTAGTCTGGTCGCCATTAATCCCTGTAGCGTTTGAATCTTCTCCAACAGCACCAACCGCTAATACGGAACCATCACCACTTAAACTTAAACTAATTCCAAAATTATCACCATTACCTGTGTTCGATGCTTTTATGTAGGCTTCTTGACTCCAAATACTACTGTTCCTTACAAAGACGTATACAGCGCCCGACCCAAGTCCTGAACTATTATTTTCATCACCATTAATTCCTGTCGAATTAGAGTTCTCAAACATTGCACCCACCGCTAAGGTATTCCCATTATCACTTAAACTTAAGATTACTCCAAATTGCTCTGTAGCATCTGCATTTGAGGCTTTTATATAGGCTTGTTGGCTCCAAGAACCACCATCGGAAACATACACATATACTGCACCGGAACCACTTGCTGAATTATTAAACTGATTCCCATTAATACCTGTTGCATTCGAAGACTCTCTAAAAGTACCTACTGCTAAGGTAGCACCGTCAGCACTTAAACTAACAGTAAAACCAAAAACATCTGCAATATCTGGATTAGAGGCTTTTATATAAGCTTGTTGACTCCAAGTACTAGCATTACGCTCATATATATAAACAGCACCTGAAGCAATCGTTGAGTTGTTGTTTTCGTCATTGTTTACACCTGTAGCATTGGAGTCTTCTCCACCTGCCCCAATTGCTAAGGTATTACCATCATCGCTTAAACTTAAACTAATTCCAAACCGATCATCAAGACCAGTATTTGAAGCTTTTATATAGGCTTGTTGACTCCATATATTGCCATTAAGGCTATATACATATACGGCGCCAGAATCAGTTAATGAATTATTAGATTGATTGCCGTTAATACCAGTAGAGCTCGAGTCTTCTAGTGCTGCCCCAACAGCCAATGTGGTTCCATCAGCACTTAAAGTAACACTGTAAAAAGCATCATTAATTCCTGTATTGGATGCCTTTACGTATATTGGTGTTTGACTATTGGCGAAGGAAGGAGGCACTATAACACTTACTTCTGCCCCATCTCCAGCCGTATTCTTCCCTAAAGATATCCAAGAACCATCTATATAAAACATAAGTTGCTCTAAAGTAGTATCATACACTATCGTTCCATTTACAGGAGTTGTACCACTTACAGAAGTGACTGCATTGTAATCTGGCACTCTTGGTATTACCATTCCTAAAGTATTTGCAGCATTGGAGTTAACATCTAATGCGCCTTCTGGGCTTGTAGTGTTGATGCCTACTTGTGCCGTACTAGTTAAAAACACATTGCATATCAAGATAATTTGTAATACCTTTTTCATTTGTTTTGATTTATAAACTTTATTATTTCTAGCAATATATTTGATTTCTTTTTACAAGAAAATACCTAATAGAGGGTATATTTCTATCTGTATCACATTAAAAATATTTCAAAGTATAAAATATCTAGTTAACTTACTCAGTAGTCTAAAAATGAGTATTTAAAATTAATTACAGCTAAGCAATTCCGAAGGAATGCCAACTTAGTAGCATCATTAAAGTAAAAACATAATTTAAGCTCCTCAGAAACGAGATTTTACTAAATCATATAAGAATATACTGCATGAATGAAGGATTTTCAGTTGTACCCTTTTTCATCGATTCCAAAGCAATTAGGAATATTTTTTATAGCAATAATACAGTTCAGCACAAACAAACTACAATTCGGTAAACTATATTATTTTAAACAGAATTATTACTTGATTTTTAGACTCAAATCAATAATATCTTGAAAAATGAATACATCTATAAGTTGGAAAAGAATACTACTATTTCTATTAATTGCAATAACAATATCAAACATTTTCAGATTTGATGTTTTCGAACTTAAATCAGAATTAGAAAAATTACCAACTTGGATTTATATTTTAACTTCTATTCTTCTTGAAGGTAGCGGAGTAATAATTGGTGCGCTAATAATTATTCCTTTTTTAAAAAAACAACGAAAAACAGAAATATCCCTGTTTGGAACTTCAAAGACAAAAAGTCTACTAATGGCTTCTATTCCTATACTAGTTCTAGTAGTAAATGGAGTGAAAAATGACTTTGAAATGAACAATCATATTTATGGACTCGTCGCTTCAATTGGGACTTTACTTTATTGTATAATGGAGGAATATGGTTGGAGAGGATACTTACAGGAGGAATTAAAAGAATTAAAGCCGTGGAAAAAATATTTAATAATCGGGTTTATTTGGTATTTATGGCATTTGACATTTTTAACCAAGGCAAGTCTTGGCGACAATCTTTTCTTTTTAGGAATGATGATTCTTGGAAGTTGGGGAATTGGACAAGTGGCTGAATCGACTAAATCTATATTAGCAAGTGCTTGTTTTCATATGATTATCCAAATTATGATGCTTAATGCCTTAATCAAAGACGGAATTGACGGAACTGAAAAAATTATAATTTTAGGGATTTCAATTGTAATTTGGTTTGTGATTATCAAGAAATGGGAAAAAGAGAGTGCTATTGCAAACACAAGTCTATAAGTTTAGTAAGCATTTTAGCAGGTTCCTAATAGCCAGCTCTGGTATGGTTTAGTCCTGTGAAGAATAATAGTTGATAATAGTTTTGTGACTTTAGGCTGTCACCATCAAAGCCATTGGATAGATAAGATGCTATAAAAAATGTATGAGTGTCATTAAGAAAGCATCAAAAGCTCAAAGCTATAGACTCAAAGCTATACAAATCTAAAGACTCAAAGCTAATAGCTAATGCCTATCCCCTACACCGACTTATCCGGCGCAGGAATGCTAGCATGAAAATCTTTAGCTATACGATGTGTATACTTCTCTAACAATTCTAACACCCGTTCACTAGAGTCTGAAACTACGATTAGGCCAATATGCCAATCTTTTTGCATACGCCATACAATTTCGCTATCTGTAAAACTAGACGTATCTGGATGTTGAAATCTACTTAATGAGACAATGATACCAGCATAAGTGCTTTTGGTGTTGGGTACTTTGTAAGTGGTTTTTTTAAGGTTAGCAGTTTCTATTTTTGCCCATTCTGCCCAAAGGTTCACTCCACCAGAGGCATATTGAACCATTTCAGCTAAATTTGCACCACCAACACGAGAAGAAGTTTCTAGGAAAAACAATTCGCCTGTGGCTTTAGATTTTATAAATTCGGTATGAGATGCGCCGTATTGCATGCCAAAAGCCTTCATTACCGCTTTGTTCATTTTTTGGAGTTCTTTTTCATCTACCGTACCTGTTTTGCAACTGGCAGATCTAAAAATACCTCCGCCATGTGCCACTTCAAATGGGGTATCTAAATATTTACTGGCTCTAGAAAAAACGACTTTCCCTTTATTGTTTAGACCATCAACGTGATACACATCTCCTGGGGCAAATTTTTCAACTAAATAATTGTCTCTTTCATCACCCAAACTATTTACTACATCCCATAACTCTTGCTTTGAATGTATTTTTTTAATTCCAGTGGCAGAAGCTTCCATACGTGGTTTTAATAACCAAGGCGGACTCACACGGTCTGCGTAAGAGTTGATGTGTTCATTATTAAATAAGGCTGAAAATTCAGGTACATTTATACCTTCTTCTTTGGCTTTCATTCGCATAGCTAGTTTATCTCTAAAGTAGTGTGCTGTTGTTCTGCCCATGCCTGGCATTCTAAAATGTTCTCTTACAAACGCTACTTTTTCAACATCAAAATCGTCTAAGGCTACAAATCGGTGAAAATCTAGTGTTCTAAATTTATAAGCTAAACCTTTAGTAACTTCATCTATATTCCATTTTTCAATATAAAAAACGTCGTCTATTGCTTCCCATGGCCAAGCTTCATGTTCAAGACTTTTTTTGGTTAACAAAAATACATTATTCCCTTCTGCTTTGCATTGTTTTAAGAAGTCAACACCCTTAAAATAGGTAGATACACAGAGAAAATTCAGGATTTCTTTGGACATAGTAATGGTTTTTAATAGTTATGATTTTCTGATTTTAAACAATCTTTTATAAAAGTAGTTATTAATTGAACACCAAAGCAGCTTGCACTTTTATTTTTTGCATAATTAGATTTTTCAAACGCAACACAAGCAATGTCGAGCAGCATCCATTGTTGATGCTATGTGGTAAAAGTTTTTTATGTATCCACCAAGTGGATAGGTTTTTCGGAAGAAACCTTCATGGCTTTCTTAGAGATTTATGATTGAATCTAGTGCGTTATTTTGACTTTAATTTTGTATTGAAATCAAAAAGATATCGAAAATGAAAAACTGAAGAATCTAAAGGTAAACCTAATATTAAAATAAATGGCAAGTTATTTTACAAATTCAGATATGAATCTTAAGGACTCATATCTAGATATTCAATTTACATATCAACTGACAATACTGCTTTATCTTTTATTTATAGACTCGTTTCCTTTTCTTTTTTTAAGTATTTATCTAAGAATTTTAATACTTGGCTATAAGCTTCAATTTGATTTTTCTTTTTGACAAACCCATGTCCTTCATCTTCAAACAATACGTATTCAACCGGTACACCATTGGCTTTTACACCAGCTACAATTTCATCAGATTCTATTTGTAAGACTCGAGGATCTTGAGCACCTTGGAGAACAATAAGTGGTTTGGTTACTTTTTCAGTATGAAACAATGGTGAGATTTGTCTTAACCTGATAGAGTCATTAGTAAATGGATCGCCTAATTCTTTGTATAAAGATTCTCTGAAAGATTCCCAATAAGGCGGAATACTTTTAAGAGTTCTTAACCAGTTGGTTACACCAAATAAATTGACACCTACATCAAATTCTTCTGGTGCATAGGTCAAAGCAGCCATAGTCATATAGCCTCCGTATGAACCTCCTATAATTCCAATTTTATCACCATCAATTTCTGGTTGTTCTGCAAGCCAGTTTTTTCCTTCAACACAGTCTTGTAAATCTTTTTCACCGTGATTTAGGTCGTCCATTTGATAAAAGGTTTTACCATAACCGCTACTACCTCTATTATTTACGGCTAAAACTGCGTAGCCATTATTAACCATATATTGTATAAATGAACTAAAATTTTGTTTACTTTGACCTCCTGGACCACCATGAACCCAAACCATAGCAGGTACTTTATTTACTTCTGATGCCTGTTTAGGTAAATAATAGATAGCTGGAATTTCAATCCCATCAAAAGAAGGATATCTAATGACTTTTGCTTCGACTAAATCTTTTGCATCTATTTCATTATTTAATACATCAGTTAGTTGAAATGTATCGTTGTCTTCAATATGATAACTATACAAATTAGAGGGTGAATCTGAGCCTCCAATGTACATTCTCATCCATTTTTCATCTTTACTGAAGCCCACGCTGGTAATACTTTTATTATCAAAATCAGGAAGTACTATGGGTTGCATAGTTTCAGTGTCTAACACTTCTATGGTATTTTTAGCATCTTCATTGACATAGATTGTCATATAACGATATTCTGGAGAAAAACTCGCGCTCATAATATCCCAAGGCTTCTCCATCATTTTTGATTTTTCTCTTGTTCCTAAATCATAAGACATTAAATAAGAAAACTCACCACCATCATCTGTGGTATAGTAGAATTTTGAATTATCTTTAGAAAAATCTTGCGCATTATTTTTACTTAAGTTTTCATTTACTTTGGTCATCTCTTCAGTCTTAACGTTATAAATGAATAAGTCGCTGTCATTTGTAGTTATGCTTTTTGACAAAGCAAAATAATTCTCGTTGTCTGAAATTCCGCTTAATTCAAGACCATCATTATTTTCATAAATCATTTCACTGCTGTAATCCTCAGTAGAAAGTTTGTACACATCAAAAAAACGTGAATCTCTTTTGTTAGAACCATAATAGAGGTGGTTATTATCATCAGACCAACCATAGAAGGAAGACTTTGCACCTTCAAATGGAGTAATATCTTTAATCTCACCGTTGAGCTCTCTTACGAAAAGATGACTGATTTCATCGCCATTGCCATCTGCACTAATTAACATTCTATCATCTTTTGGGAAAAAAGATTCAGAGAAATAGGAGGTACTATCCGATTGTGTTATAGCTGTTAGTTCTCCTCCTTTTGCTGGCATAGTGTAAACATTATAGATTCCAGAACGGTTGCTTAAAATCAACAATTTTGAATTATCAGATGAAAAGCTGCCGCCACCAACAGATTCATTATCCATGAACTGTTCAATGGAATATTCTTTTACGTCTTCAACTGCAACGTCTTTATCTTTTTTGCAGGACATTAAAAATAGAACTGCTAAAAGGCCAAAAAAATTTGCTTTCATAGTATTGGTTTTATGTTAATTAGACAAAATATTATATTGGTATAAAATTAAGTAAAAAAGTTTGAATACAATAAATGAAAATTTAATGGTTAATTTTTATGGCATTTATTATCAGATATACCTAAAAGCAGAGCTCAGAAAACAATCATATTAAATAGTCTTGAACAAAATAACACCTTTAAAATAGGCAGATATACATAGAAAATTGCATGCTCTTTTGGGACTTGATAAATCTAATTTAATGAGCTTGTAATTAAACTATTTCTTAAAATAATCTTTTATAAAAGTAGTTATTAATTGAACACCAAAGCCGCTTGCACTTTTCATTTTTGCATAATTGGAGCTTCCAAAGGCAACACCAGCAATATCAAGATGCATCCACTGCTTGTGATCTTTTGTAAAGGATTCTAAAAATTTGGCTGCATTTATGCCTCCAGCTATCGGTTTTCCGCTAAAGTTTCGGATATCTGCAATATCTGAATGTAAATCTTCTTCATAATCCTCGAACATAGGTAATTGCCAAACACGTTCATGCACCTTATATCCAATCTCTTGCATTGCATTTGCAAAGTTTTGATTTTGCGTAAACATCCCTGCAGCGCTGTAGCCTAAAGTTCTCACAACACTACCTGTTAAGGTTGCAATATCTATAAGATGCTTGGGATTATACTTGTCTATCACATAACTTATACCATCGGCTAAAGCGAGTCTGCCTTCTGCATCTGTATCTATAATTTCGATGGTTTTGCCTGAATGAGAACCAATGACATCACCGGGTCTATAAGCATTAGAACCGACTGCATTTTCGGCACTTGCAACTATGCCAATAAGGTTGATATTCAGTTTTAATTTTGCTGCCAATTCTACCACACCAAGTACCACTGCCGCACCGCCCATGTCGCTTTTCATGTAGTGTAAGTTAGTTGAAGGCTTAATAGAAAGACCACCAGAATCGAAAGTGATGCCTTTTCCAACTAGCGCAAGGTCTATGGTATTTGTATTTTTGGCTTTGTATTCGGTGACAATTGCCACGGGCTTATTTACACTGGCTTGACCTACTGATAATAAAGCTTTAAAACCTTCTTTCACAAGGGCTTTTTCATCTAAAACCGTGCAGGAGTAGTTGTATTTTTTAGCTGAATTTTTAGCCCATTCACCTAAATATTCAGGTGTTTTTATATTTGGCGGAGCATCTACCAAGGCTTTAATTTGATTGATGGTTTTTCCTGTTTCAAAGCCTTCTTCAATTAGTTTTGAAATGTTTTTTTCAGCAACAAAATGTATAGTCGTATCTAATTCCTTTTTAACTTCTGTTTTATTGAAACCAATCTGGTAGTTTGCCATTTCGAAACCAATTGCGGCTTTGATGATTTCATTATCAGAAAGATGAGAGGCTTCAACTTGTATGACATCATCCCAATGTTTGTTGGTTTCAAAAGCAAACTTCCTGAAAGCTTCTTCTATTTTTGAAGACTGCTTTTCTTCGCCTATCCCTAAAAGGTAAATCCTACTTCCATTTGTATTGTACAACAGTAAATGTGAAGCAAAACTGCCATCAAAATCTGGGTTTTTAATTGTTAAATGCGCTTTTATTTGGTCAAGCTGACCTTTTCTGCACGGTAAAATAAAATCTTGCTTTAGGTCTAATGTTTTAATCTGTGTAAACGTCATGAGTTATGATTTAAAAAAAAGCCATTCTACAGCCTTAGGAAATTCTTTTCGCCAGTATATTTCAGAATGACTGCCTTCGTTGTTAATTGAAAAATGAAAATCGATATGGAAGCCTTTTACCATTTTCTCGCTTATAATACCACCCAACTTATGTGCATTAGGTAAATGTTCAATACTTTCTTTTCCTCCTGCATATAGATAAATTTTAGATTTTTCTAAAGGTTTAAAACTTTTTGTGTGGTCGAATACCATTTTAGAAATCCATAGACTAGGAGAGAAAATCATCAATTTTCCAAAAACTCGAGGGTTTCTTAAGCCTGCATGTAAACTAATTAATCCTCCCATAGAACTTCCGCCAATACCGGTATGTTCAAAATCGGGAAGCGTTCTATAATTTTTATTAATGTAAGGAATCAATTTTTCGATTAAAAACTGAATGTAAAATTTCCCTTTACCTTCTCCAAAACGAGGATGAGTATAGGGCAAATACTCTAGGATTCGTTCTTCTTCTCCATGGTCTACTGCAATAATGATTACATCTCCAAAACCTTCTTCTGCTAGTTTTGCCATAGATTTATCAATGGCCCAGTCTCCATATTGGGCTTCTGGATTAAATAGGTTTTGACCATCTTGAAGATATAATACTGGATATTTTTTATCAGAATTATAGTAATCATGAGGCAAAAGAGCTGATATTTTCCGAGTTGCATTCAATTGTGGAATCTCGTAATTTTCTTCTATTACCTCTATTATTGGTTTACAATCTGTGCCTGTCATGAAAATTTTTTAACGTGGCTAATTTACATTTTCTTGGTGTTTTATTAATATTAATTTCACATTAAAATGATGGGTTCTTTACTTTAATATCAACAGCAAAATTATCTTTCAAAATCACTCGTTCTGTAACAAATTTAGTCTTTTGGAATAAGAGTTCATCAATAATTTGCTATACAATTGTTTAACTCCTGTTCTAAACTCCATTTCTTGTGACTCATATTTCATACCAATTTGACCATGAAAAGTCGCTATCTAACGTATTCATTTCCCTTCTAATTTCCTTGTTCATAATTTCCATAGTTATACTATGCAAATCACTTACAGCGTTATTAAAAGAAAAAGCAATTTTGTTTTCTTAACGACTTTTCAAAATCAAATCGGTATCAATAGTAGTTATTTGAAAAAAAAATAACAGTCCGACTTTATTAGGGGCTAAATTACAACTACTCCTTCATATCAGTTAAAAAAAACACTCAGATTACTATAAGCATCTGATTTTAAGTTGTTAGTGTCCGAAGTTTCAAACTTCGCACAGCGATTCCAACCTGCTTGAAAAAAATGGCACTACTGTGATTATAATGAATAAAAATGTATCGAGAAGTTTTAAGTTGTAAATGCCATTAAGTCTCGATGCAACTATTTCTTCATATCTGTTGGAAAAAACATCCGCCCTAAGGATAAGCATCTGATTTTATCATTATTAGTGTCCGAAATTTCAAACTTCGCACAGCGTGATAAAACATTACTTCTAAGAACTTTTAGTTCTCACAATGCTTAGAAAATAATATTGGTAAGTTTTTAAGCCATTTTCATTTTAGAATGATGGTTTTTTATTTTAAATTGTAGGATATTTCTAAAAGACTATCATGCAAACAATCAATTCAAAGTTGCCGCACATAGGTACAACCATTTTTACCAAAATGAGCAAGTTGGCTACAGAATACAATGCTGTAAACTTATCACAAGGCTTCCCTAATTTTAAAGCGGATACCAACTTACTTGAGTTGGTGAATAAAGCCATGAAAGACAATCTTAATCAATATGCTCCTTTGGCAGGCTTGCCAGAATTAAATGAAGCCGTTTTACAAAAAACCAATAATTTATATGGCAGCCAATATACACAAGAAGAAATCTGTATCACGGCTGGCGCAACCCAAGCTATTTTTACAAGCCTAGCAGCAAGTATTCATCCGGGAGATGAAGTAATTGTTTTTAAACCTGCTTATGATTGTTATGAGCCAGCGGTTGAATTGTTTGGAGGCAAATCCATTCCTATTGAAATGAAAGCTCCAGATTACAAGATAGATTGGAATGAGGTGCAGAGCAAAATAAGTCCAAAAACTAAAATGATTTTGATTAATTCTCCACATAATCCTACGGGTAAGGTTTTTACTGAAGATGACATGAAAGCACTTTCATTACTTACCGAACACACAAATATTTTAATATTAAGTGATGAAGTTTACGAACACATGACCTTTGATGGTAGACCGCATTTAAGCATTGCTAACTATCCTGAGCTAAAGGAGCGAAGTTTCATCACGGCTTCTTTCGGAAAAACATTTCATGTTACAGGCTGGAAATTAGGCTATGTATTGGCACCGAAAAACTTAATGAAAGAATTCAAAAAAATTCATCAATACAATGTGTTTTGCGTCAACCATCCTATGCAAGTAGCTATTAGTCAATATATCAAAGATGACAACATGTATTTAAGTATTCCAAAATTTTATCAACAAAAGCGAGACTATTTTTTATCGTTGATTAAAGATTCTCGATTTAAATACATCCCTACAGAAGGAACTTACTTTCAAATGGCAGATTATTCGGCTATTTCTGATGAAAAAGATACGGACTTTACTTTGCGAATGATTAAAGAATACGGGTTAGCAGCAATTCCTTTTTCGGTATTTAATAAAGACCAAAAATGCCATAAAATGATTCGATTTTGCTTTGCGAAAACAGATGAAACTTTAGAAAAAGCTGCAGAAATCATTAATCGGATTTAGGATGTATTACTATGCTAAACAAGAGGAATTAAATTTAAGCTAAGGTTACGGCTTTGTAAGTGTAAGATTCCGCATAAAATTTTTGCAGAATGACGGTAAAAACAAAAAATGAAAACCTTCAACATAGTTATCAAGCAGATTAAAACTTGAATCATATATTTTCTCATAAGAAATGAACAACTTCAAATTATAAATTTCATTTCAAAGTTAAACTTCCCTACTTTCGCAAAAAAAATAATTTGAATTACGTTTCAGTAGAAAATATCGCTAAATCCTATGGAATGCTTCAGCTTTTTGATGGAGTTTCTTTTGGTATTAACCAAGGTCAGAAAGTAGGTTTTGTAGCTAAAAATGGTTCTGGTAAAACCACATTACTTAGAATTCTTGCAGAAAAAGAAGCTGCAGATGAAGGACAGGTAAATTACCGTAAATCTTTGAAAGTAGGTTTTCTAGACCAGGAGCCAGATTTATCTCCAGACTTGACCGTTGAAGAAACCATTTTTGCATCAGATAACGAAGTCCTCCAAGTAATTAAAAATTATGAAAAAGCTCTTCAGAATCCAGAGGATGCGGAAGCTTATCAGGCTGCTTTCGAGAAAATGGATAGTTTGCAGGCTTGGGATTTTGAAACACAGTACCAACAAATTTTATTCAAATTAAAGCTTTCCGATCTAGATAAAAAAGTAGGTAAATTATCTGGTGGGCAAAAGAAACGTTTGGCATTAGCGAATCTAATTTTAGGCAAACCAGATTTGCTTATTTTAGATGAACCCACCAACCATTTGGATTTAGAAATGATTGAGTGGCTGGAATCTTTTTTTGCCTCAGAAAACCTTACTTTGTTTATGGTAACGCACGACAGGTATTTTCTTGAACGGGTTTGCAACCATATTATTGAATTAGATGAAGGCATCATTTACAACTATAAAGGAAACTACTCCTACTACCTAGAAAAAAGAGATCAGCGATTGGAAACGGAGGCTGCAGAAGCGGGTAAAGCCAAACAACTATACAAGAAGGAACTCACTTGGATGCGGCGTCAACCAAAAGCAAGGACTACCAAATCTAAATCTAGAATTAGTGATTTTGACGACATTAAAGAACGTGCCCATAAACGAAGAAATGAGCATGAAGTAGAGCTTGAAATCAACATGGAACGCATGGGTTCTAAGGTAGTTGAGCTACATCAAATTGCTAAATCATTTGATAGCAAAACTCTTTTTAATCAATTTTCTTACAACTTTAAAAAAGCAGAACGCATTGGAATTATCGGCAAAAACGGAACAGGAAAAACTACCTTTTTACAAATACTTACTGGACAGCTAGAACCTGATGCCGGAAAAGTTGTTCATGGAGAAACTATAAAATTTGGTTATTACACACAAGATGGTATAAAACCAAAAGAGGGACAGAAAGTAATTGATGTAATTCGGGAATTTGGCGAATACATTCCTTTGCAAAAAGGGAGGAAAATATCTGCTCAACAATTGCTTGAACGCTTTTTATTTGACCGGAAAAAGCAATATGATTTTGTTGAAAAACTAAGTGGTGGTGAGCGCAAACGCTTGTATTTGTGTACGGTTTTAATTCAGAATCCTAATTTTTTAATTTTGGACGAACCTACTAATGATTTGGATATCATTACCCTAAATGTGCTAGAAAACTTTTTAATGGACTTTCCAGGTTGTTTGTTAGTAGTATCTCACGACCGGTATTTTATGGATAAAATAGTAGACCACTTATTTGTGTTTGGTGAAGGTCAGGAAGGCATTTCAGATTTCCCCGGTAACTACTCAGATTACAGAGATTACAAAGCTGAAATCGATGCAGCTCCCAAAGAGAAACCAGAAGTGGAAACTAAAAAAGCAGAGACCAAAGCAGAAAAAAAAGCAGATAAAAACACGAGTTTAAGTTATAATGAACAAAAGGAATTCAAAAAGCTAGAACGCGAAATTGCTGAGTTAGAAAAGAAAAAAGAGGTTTTACAAAAAAGCTTCTTAGAGGAGTTAGACGCAAATCAAATCAAGGAGAATTCGATTAAATTGGAGAAAACAGAGCAGCAGATAGAAACAAAAACCGAACGTTGGTTTGAGCTTTCTGCACAACTGGAAGATTAATGTTTTGATATTAAATGGCTTTAATTTATTTTTTAGGTTTGGTGAAAATCGTTTAGAATAAAAATCACTATTGACTTAATTTTCGTATGATTATAACTTACTTAAAGTCTGTACTAATGTCACTTATACACGAATTTTCATAAAGATGAAATAATATATATTCGTGCATTAGTGTGGCATCAAAAACATGTTGCAATTATTAAAAGTCAAAATTTACAATTTAAAAAATGTGGTTTCAGATTAAAGAATACATCCGTTTTTTGAGTATTTCAAAAAATCAGCATGGAATTCATTCACCTTTTGTTTATCAACTAATTACCAAGTGTTTTTATAACAACGCAGACTTTCCTGCTTATTCCAAATGGAAATCTGTTCAACTAGCTTACCTGAAATCTAAAGCAACCATAAACATGAAAGACATGGGAGCGGGTTCTCGTGTGTTTCAAAACAATGAGCGTAAAGTATCTGAAATAGCAAAAAATGCTGGAACTACCTTTAAAAGAGCTAAGTTATTGTACCGATTATCCAAGTATCTTCAAGTTGAAAATGCCTTAGAACTAGGTACATCATTAGGACTAGGAAGCATCGCATTAGGCTTAAATAAACAAGTACAACTCACCACTGTTGAAGCTTGTGAAAACACGAGTCAACTTGCAAAAGATTCAGCTGAAAGTCTGCAGTTGAAAAACATTCATTTTGTAAATGGAAATTTTGAATCATTCCTTAATGATATTCCTTCGACAGAAAAATACGATTTGATTTTTGTAGATGGAAATCATCAAGAAAAGGCAAGTCTCAGCTACTTCGAAACCCTATTAAAGCAGGTACACAATGATAGTATCTTGATTTTTGAC